>Ga0210039_1004272_pt1 | contig 10486 bp, 14 predicted proteins | sample CryGeyCG2114_250_3_FD_185460 | JGI IMG/M metagenome (GOLD analysis project Ga0210039, IMG submission 185460) | Groundwater microbial communities from aquifer - Crystal Geyser CG17_big_fil_post_rev_8/21/14_2.50 (SPAdes) (version 2) | ecosystem: Environmental > Aquatic > Deep subsurface >... | reverse complement strand
CGACCACCTCGGCGTGCCGCAGACCCTGATGCAACCCTGGGGAAACTAATTGCGCTCGATGGCCAAAAAAAAAGACCTGCCGCGAAGCAGGTCTAGTTTTTTGGTGGGCCCTCACGGACTTGAACCATTATGTGGTATCTCCGCCTCTTCCAATCCATCCTATTCAGCCTCAACACCAACAACCACAGCTATGCTGTTCCAAAGTCAAATGTGCGTGGGCATTGCATATTTATATAGTGGCAATTCACCTGCTGAGTTGGAAAATTAGCAGATGGCACTACGGGTGCGCCTTGAGCAGGACGGTGTACACATGCTTGTTGTACCGATCGAAATGACCTGGGAACGATAGTCCAGCCTTCTGGCAAATCCACTTAGCGACAGCTCCACTCCGACTGAAGCCCTCTCTGCAATGAACAAGGATTCCCTCTACATTTTCATCGTTGCATTGTTCTACGAACTCTAGAATGGAGCGGGCGTGCATCTCATCAAATAGTAGATGTTCTCCATCTTCATATTCTATGTCATCGAAGTTGAGGTGGAGGATGTGAAGCCAGCCGAATTGTAGCTTTGCGTCTTGGGCTCCTGAATCGGCGATGCTGATGACAGACCAGTTTTTCCAGGCAGGACTATCAGATTCGTCATCTTGAGATGTACAAATTACGTGCTTCAGCATTCCTTGACCTTCTATTTAGCCCCCCTCTTCGGAGGACTTTGATTACTCCATGCTGAACCTAACTGCCGATTTCGCTGAATTCCAAACGCTATCGGTAGTTAGAAGCTAATGAGTTTCTGCATTTCATTTATATTCAACTTTTGACCGTCAATCGAGTGGCTTTGGCTCTTGCCATCTTTGAATACGAAAAGTAGAGAATCAGAGCCTGATTTATCCCATATCTCCTTTAAAACGCTCAGCTGATATGAAGAAGTGCCGTTCATATAGCTAGGGCTCATCAGGCTAACTTCAAAATTAGTGTATTCGGAGCCAGGATTTCCAAGAAACCCGAATAAATCTCGAAGGTGCCCGAAAAGGAAAGTCCTTCTCAGGGGCACACCATCCTCTGTGAAGTCGGCGGAGGCAAGATACAGTGGAGAGTGAACACTAAACTCAAGCCAGCTCCAACTTCGTTCATCCTGAGTACCAAGTGAACTCAAGAATGTATTTTCAGATTGCGGGTAAGTAGTGAAAAACATCTCGGTTTATCCATTTATTCCAAAGTTCTGTAGATTATATTCCGTGGATTGACAGTACCACAAGCCTCATGCTTAAGTCATGGAAAACAAAGGATTCGAAGGGGCGGTTACCCGTCTAGCCAAACAAATAAAGGAATTGAGACAAGCTGCTGGATTGTCCCAAGAGGCGTTGGCCTTAGCCGCCGGAATTGATCGTACTTATATATCGCAACTTGAAAGAGGGGTGGCAAATCCCTCTATCAAAATTCTCCACCGACTGTCGGCAATCCTAAACTCCGAGTTTGAAATATCACTGACCCCGAAATTTGATACCGCCAAGGAATAGCGTATGCCGGAGACAATTAAAACGTGGTGTTCAGCGGCTCCTACTCGGCCAAAGAGGACCTTTTGATCCAGACTGAAATAATTCAGCTCCCCAATCAATACCTGACATTCAACGTAGATGTTAGCGTGTGCTGGCCGAAAGGTTCGGTATTAAAATGCATCATCAAGGCTTTGAAACATTTTTCGATATTGCTCTTTAGTTTCATCACTGAGATCGACCTTGACGATGAGAGGTGGAGATTCCTTATTACGGATTGGCAAGGCTTGAGGGGATTCAACGATTTTCTGCCCCTCAGGCTGATCTGAATCGCTCTCAACAGAATCACTATCATCGGCGCGTGAATCACTGCCATCAGCGCGTGCCGACCAAAATGCAGAGTTATTCGGATTGAGTTGATTCGAATGGTTGTCTGCTGCAGCCGAATAGGAAGAATTGTTCGGGTTCTTGCTGTTACTTCTATCGTCATTTGAGGTTCTTGCCACGGCTCTCTCTCCTTTTTTGCTAACAGCTATAAGACGGACGGTCCGTATTATTAATAATGGTGCAGCATTCCTAATTTCGAAAACGATTGATTATTAACAACCACATAAAATCTTCTGTCCGAATATGCATAAATAGTAAGGACGGGCGAAGCTTAGGCCGCGGTAGACAGCAAAGCAATATGCCAATAGGTATAGATTCGACCTATATATTGAGCGACCGCAATTTTGACCAAAGCGGAAATAGTTGATAGGCCCGACCACAGTCCGCTACGGCCGGCTGCCGTCCTAGCGGATCATCGGCCATTGCAGTCTTTGAAGGCTTGTGAATGTTATGGCTGCTATGTGCTTGCAAAGCAGCCATAGATTGACTTAAAAGTGTCTGGCGAGATCGGAGGTGATTCACGCCATGCTTTCATCTAAACATCATTCCTTTTCTGTTATCTGAGCCTCAATCAAGCCATCAGCATTCGAAAGACATTTGATGGCAAATTCCGCTTCTTGATTAAAACTATTCTTTGCCGTAAACGTTGAGGTAACAGATGTCCTTCCATTGGGAAATTCATGAACTGATAGATTCATCACCTTCGAAAAATTTACAGAATTTGGATGGAATGAATTTCCTCGTGCATATGATCGACACAGATCAATAGCTAGTTTCTGGTCAATGTGACGTGCAGCTTCAAGCTTATTGTCTTTTTCGACATCTAATTTAGAGAAAAATGCATTGAAAGTGCCGGCTCCGGATCCACAAGTAACGAAAAATACAGGGTTAGAAGGGGTACCTTTATTTGATGAAATATAGGCGGATGAAGGATCGAGCTGCTTACATCGTATATTTTCACGATGGACTTTATTTACACCAGAAATAATTATTTGTTTATGCGGCGATGTGTTTTTATCCCAGTAGAAATCAGACTCCTTAAAAGCATTTATTGAAGTGGCTCTCGCCGCAGCAACTCCCGCACTTTTTCTTGATGGATTCTGAATACTCTTGGCCTGTTTATGATCGCCACTTGCGCGCGCCCTGCTCTGTGTCTCCGGCAAGCACGCAGTAGGTTGTGGATGAGCACTATTAGACTGTTCAATTCCATCATCAATAAACTTACTCAGTTTCTGCTGATCTGGATTGTATTTTTGCAATTGCTCTGATGCTTGATCCATTCGCTTTTCTAGAATTGAAATCCTCGACTGGAGTCTCTTAATAGCTTCTTCAGTTTTACGCTTCAATTGTTGGTTTAAGTCGTATGCAGACTGCCCCGCAAATTTCTCAACTATCACCTTCCTATTATTGACGTTCAGGTTGTAAACAGTTTCAAACTTTACTTCACAAAAGGCGTTATCCCACTTGGCTGTACTATAAGAAAAAATATTCCCCTCATATAGTGCATCACTCTCTCTCAAGCTCACCCCTGAAAATTCCTTTGCCTTCATTACGCAGGCTTTGACATTTTCCGCATCATCTGCAGCTGCGTTTGCAGCAGTCCACATCATGATTAGCAACAAAACCAACCGTTTCATAATTCATCCCCGTTGTAATTATATTTACAGAAGTTTTATATTTTCTTCCCCGAACTTACCAGCAAACCCTACCCGTGACCATATGCCAAAAGATATAGATAACCCTATCCACCGGCAAACGGAGTCATTTGGCTATCCAAGTGGATAACCGATATGGCCGAGGATGTGACGGACAGAAATTCGGCCATAAGAGACACTGATGAATTGCTGAAATAGCTGATTGATTGTTCTGAATGGTTGTCCGCTTCACTCTTAACAGCGGTCGTTCAAAACTAAGAATCGGGGGCGATTCAAACCATACAAGGGATTAATCACACAACGAACTTAAGTCTCAACCTTTCCCTGCCAACCATTCTCCAAACCTTCGTGCCGGGTGCCCGAGAGACAGCGTATCGCGCCAGATTACATAGAGTTCTTTACGCAGATTACCGCCTTCGAGTGCAATGGGAACCAAGGTGCCGGATTGGACCTCCTCGGACACAGTGCCAACCAGTACGATCGACACTCCCAGCCCCGCTTTCACCCACTGCTTCACAGCATCGGTAGATCCCAGTTGCATACCGACAGACAAGCCACTCTCCCCGCTTCCAAAGTAGTCAGTAAGTATCCGACCTGTTCCCGTACCCGGCTCGCCGCCGAGCAGGGGAACACCCATCAGGTCCCCGTGAGAAAGGCTATGTTTATCGGCCCAAGGGTGACTCGGCGGAACGATAACGACCAGTTCTTCCTGCCGCCACGGGCGAGCTTCGTAACCCTCGCGACCGTCCCACCATTCCATTACAGCGACGTCGATATCTCCCGAATCAAGTTGCTGCGCAATGGACGGATTCTTGTCTATGCGGACATCCAGTTGTGTTTTCGGTGTTTCCTGCAGGTCCAGAAAATCCTTCACATACCCAGACAGTAGATAAATACCTATATTGCTGCTCGCCCCGATGACTACAGGCTTGCTCAGGAAGATGCCGGCGGCATTCGTGCTCAGTCTCAGCAGATTCTCAGCATAGGGCTTGAACGCCATCCCTTCCGTCGTCAGACGGCAACCCGCAGCATCCCGCTCGATCAGTCGTGCCCCGAGTTGCATCTCGAGCTTCTGCATCTGTTGCGATATCGCGCCCTGGGAAAGACTTCTTTCTCGCGCACCGGCGCGGAAGCTGCCATGTCGGAAGATGGCTAGAAAGCTCGCCACCTGATCTAGGTTCAAGGTACTCAGACCGCCACCTTGTCCAGCGGATGGTTGATCGCCCCTTGCGGAATCTGCCCTTTGAGCACTTGCAGAATATTGGTCGCAGCTTCCATCTCGATTGCCAACCGCACCGTATCCACGGCAGAGCCAATGTGAGGTGTGAAAAGCGTAAGCTCCGTGTTGGACAACAGGCGTTCAGAAATAGATTCTGGACGGTCCGGTCGCATCCATTCTTCCAGTTCGAACACATCAGCTGCATAGCCCGCCAGCTTGCCGGAATCGAGAGCATCGGCTACTGCTTTCTCATCGACCACCGAGCCACGGCAGGTATTCACCAGATAGGCTCCTGGCTTCATAATCGACAGTGATGCCGCATTGATCATATGCAACGTATCTTGCGTGTAGGGCACCATGGGCACCACATAGTCGCTCTCGGCCAACAACTGCACCAACCCCACCTTGCGCAACCCCAAGCGCGCCTCGAGCTCAGGTGGCAACGGTTGCGGGTCGGTGTAGAGCAGTTCCATCTCGTAACCCTGCAGGCGAGCGGCTATAGCGCGACCGACCGCGCCCATGCCGATGATGCCAAGTGTGCGACCTGTCAAGCCTGCGCCATACAGCATAGGACGCCATCCAGTGAATTGTCCTGAACGCACGAAGCGGTCGCCCTGCAGGACTTTACGCGTCAGGCCGATCAACAGCCCAACGGTCAGTTCTGCGGTCGGGATGGTCAGCAGGTCGGGGACGTTGGTTATGCGGACCCCTCGGCGTGTACAGGCCGCCACATCATAGTTGTCATATCCCTTGAGCGCGCAGGCGACCAATCGCAATTGCGGACATTCTGCGAGGAACGCGTCATCTATGCTGTCCGGCATGAAGGTCATGACCGCGACCGCATCACTGCACCGCTTGATTATCTCTTCGCGACTCAGCCGCTCACGCGTTTCGTTGGCAACAACATCGCAATGAGGTCTAAGCATGTCCAGTGTCTGCGGATGCACCCAACTGGTAATGACGATTTTCGGTTTCATCTTGTCTCCAATTATTTAAAACGTTTCCTGAGATATCCGCTGAAAGCATCCACGAGCGTAACCATGACCAAGATCACAAGCAATATTGCTGACACATCTTGGTATTGCATGATGCGCAAGGACCCCATCAGTTCGAAGCCTATCCCTCCCGCCCCAACCATTCCCATCACCGTGGATGCACGGAAGTTGTATTCCCATCGGTATATGGATGTGTCGGCGAGCTGCGGTAGCACTTGCGGCAATACCCCATGTAGCAATACCTGTAGCGGCGACGCACCTGCTGCACGTGCTGCTTCTATCGGTGCTGGATCGGCATGCTCAATCGCTTCGGCGAAGAATTTGCCAACCATGCCGATCGAATGAAGACCAAGTGCAAGTACGCCGGGCAGTGCGCCGAAGCCGACTGCCGCCACGAAGATGATGCCAAGTATCAACTCTGGTATGGAACGCAAGGTATTCAACAAGCCGCGCGCCATTTGATAGACCAGCGGATGCGGAGAAGTGTTCTGTGCAGCCAGAAAAGCCAGCGGCAGCGAGAAAGCAACCGCCAGCGCAGTGCCCGCAATACTCATGGCCAGCGTGTCCAACAGCGGCTTCCACCAGTTGGCAACCTCATTGAAGTTCGGCGGCATCATTTCGCCGACCAGACTGAACAGGCTCGGCACACCTTCCGAGAGACGCTCTGCATCGAATAGACCGACGTAGTGCGCACATATCAGGATGACCAGCATGGCTGCGCCGAAGCGCAGCGCGTTGTACATCCAGTCGCGCTGAGCTTCGTCGAGCAGTTGGTCGTATTGAATGTTATGGTCGCTCATATACTGTTTTCGATTAGAACTTGGACAAATCTATCTTCAGCAGATGACCCAAATCGCGCACGACATCGTAGTGCTTGTCGGTAATCACGTCGAAGCCGTCCGCCTTGAAGGGTTTGAGGATGGCCGGATCCTTGATGTCCAAGAACGCCTGGCGAATCTTCTCCTTCAACTCTGGTTTGAGATTGGAGCGCATGGTCCACGGATATTGCGGGAACGGTTTGGAATACTCGAGCACTTTTACCTTGTTGCCATCGATGATTTTGCGCTCGACCAGCGACTCGAAGATTGGACGGCTCAGACCACCGGCCTGTGCATGACCATTCTGCACGGCCATTGCGACAGCATCATGCGAACCGACGAAATGCTCGTTATAGTCGCTGCCAGCAAGTAAGCCCTTCTCGGCCAGCACGGACTTGGGAATCAGATGGCTAGAGGTGGAAGCCTTATCGCCATATGCCATGTTCTTGCCCTTGATGTCCTCAATCTTATTGACACCAGCCTCGACGTTTCCGATGACTGCGGATTGATAGGTCGTGCTCCCCTTGCTCTTGAGCGCAACGAATGGCTCGATATTGCTCTTCTGACGGGCCAGCACATAGGAGAGCGGGCCAAAATAGGCCAGATCAAGACGACCGTGGCGCATCGCCTCAATCATCGACGAGTAGTCTGTGGTGACGATCAGTTCGATCTTCTTGCCCAGCGTCACCTCAAGATATTCCTTCAGCGCCTGGTTGTTCTTGATGATGGTGCCGGCGTTCTCGTCCGGCAGCAGAGCCACCTTGAGAGTATCCGGATCGGCTTTGGGCGCGGCCTGTGCTCCGAACGGAACGGACAGCGCGGCAAGCAGGGTAAGCAGTTTTAGCATTCGTTTCATGATTCACTCCTCGTTGATGGCTAGTTGGGTAAATGAAGGTAAAGGGGGCACGGGTATTTCTTCTCGGCCACTGGTTGGCGCCTGATCGTAGATATCCTGCAACAGGGCGTCACTCAGTTCGTTCGGTGAGCCGTCGTAGACGACCCGACCATGTGCGATGGCAATGATCCGGTCGGCGAATTCACGCGCCAGATCGACTTGATGAAGACTCACCACTGTCGTGATGCCATCTTCAAGTCCAATATGCTTCAGTTGCGACAACACACGACGCGAAGTTGCCGGATCTAGGCTGGCAACAGGTTCGTCCGCCAGCATCAAACGTGGCTGTTGCGCCAATGCACGCGCGATACCAACACGCTGCAGTTGACCTCCGCTCAAACGGTCAACCCGCTCGGTGGCCTTTTCCAGCAAACCAACACGCTCCAGACATTCAAGCGCGATATGCTGTTCAGCACGGGGCAATGGGAACATGGAACGCAGGGTGGTGTGATAGCCGATACGGCCAAGAAGTACGTTCTGTAGCGCCGTATGTCGCCGGATTAGCTGATGCTGCTGGAAGATCATGCCGGTACGACGCCGGTGTAGTCTGAGGGCTGCAGCAGTGTCGACAACCCCAACATCTTGAACATGAATAGAACCCGTTGTCGGACGAGTAAGCATATTGAGACAGCGAAGCAACGTCGACTTACCCGCGCCCGAAGCGCCAAGCAGGACATTAAATTCACCGCGCTTGAAACTCAGCGAGGTCGGATGCAGACCGATCGCATCGGCTCCATACCTGACGGATACATTTTTGAGTTCGATCACAAGTCACCCCCACAAGCCTTGATGACGATTCATATTTCGAATCGTCTCGCCATTAAGTTAAGAATTTCTAAACAGTGCGAATGCTAGGAGATGAAAGTGACAGAGAGATTACGGAGAGATGAATTATTTTGTCTGCCTTCTAGAAGACGAATTACGAAGGCGGGCCATTGAGGGAAAGAAGGCCACTGAGCATCCGCCATCAGGAAATCTATATGACTGCTTGGGGTTAGCAAGCTACGGCCAAGCATCATCAAACTCTTAGTTTTGAACGACCGTTGTTAGAAGTGAAGCGGACCACCCTTTAGAATTTTCAAGCAGCCTTCTCAGCATTTCCCCAGCGTCACTAATGGCCGAATTTGAGACCGTCTTACCTACTCAATAAGTCTCGCATCATCCCTCAGTAACTAAGGATTAATGGCTAACCCAGTTTCTCTACGATTTCTTCGATTTCAGCCATGACCGGCTCAGTTTTATCAGCGCCTGACTTCAGTAGCAGTCGGTGATAGCGTTGCAGATTTTCCTTCCAGCGAGCCTTGTCAACATCAGCGCCTTCGCTCTTATAAAGTTTGACGGCCACTGCTGCATGTTCAATCATGTTATTTTTCATTTCATCATCCTTTTAAATTGAGTTGGCGATCCTTACAAAGAAGCCAGATAGGCGAGATCGCCTTTCCACTTCCCAAATGCTTCCGTCGCATCCTTCAACGCACCATTTAACGAAAGGGAATCACCTTCCAATACAAAGTTAATAGAGCGGTTATTTCCTATGCCATATTCGCCACCTACCAAATGCGCATCCCATACCCACACCCCTCGATCGAATTCAGCGGGCGATACATTCAGCACTTCTAATGCTCCGTCATAATCCCTCGTTGCTGTCCAACTGTCATCGATTTGGTGTATAAAACTCACGCCATTTATTTTTTTGGTTTTCATGCTTACTGCCCTCTTTACACAGGCCCCTTGTTACCTAATACCTGCATTCATCTACCCGATTTGATCTTTAGCGCTCATTTCACTATCCGAGTTACTTCAGGTCGTTGATGAGAACTAAATCTGATATTCACAATTTCATCAAATCCTTCTGACAGTGATAGGGGCTGCATTTTCCTAAACGTACTTTGAATGATGCCGTCAGGGATCTTTGCTTGATTGATTCTGGCGAGGTTTCTGGCCACAGCGATCGAAATTGGAACATCAAGTTGGATTCCAACAACCCGATAATTTACTTGCTTTGCCGCGCCGATGTACTTGGCGCGGTCCTGCATAGTCGGATTTGTGTTGTCAATCACGACCATCCGCTGTTCTTCAATGAGAGATGAAAACAGGGCCATCTCTTTTCTCCGAGATTTGAGTGTATCTAGGTTAATCCTTACATGAGTTTCAGCAAACTTCTGTTGATACAATGTACTCTTGCCAGAGCATTGAATTCCGCTGAGCACTATCATTTCCATATCAACTTGCATCCTTATTTTTCCCAATCATTGGAAAAGAGTTATGCCATTCAAGATATTGTTTTGAGATGGAAGCCGGTACGACAATACGATTTTTCTTAGATTTTGCCCATGCATTAACAATCTCACCCGTTTCTTGATCGATAACAAACAGGCCCGCGCTTGCTTCAAGTAGAAGCGAAATTGCACGGCAAAGTTGATCAACATTTTGCATGCTGGCTGTCGAAGGTCTAGACAAAGAAGGTTCAGGTTCGCGGCTCAAATTTTTCTCAATATATTGTGAGAGCCTCTTATTCTCCACCCTTAGCTCATCAAGTTCCTTCAACTCCAAGTCCGTTATCAGTTTCTCGAATTTGTCTGCATGGGATATCTCCTCCATAGAAGCCAAGTAGCCATCTAGCTTCACCCGATAGGCTTTCGTTCGAAGAAGTGTTGATGTCGCAGCTTGCTTTCTATCAGGCCCTCTTTTGTCAGATATCACTGCGGCAACATATGAGGCCAAGTGAGTGACGTTTCGAAACCGGACTCCCTGTGGACGCAGTATTTCAAGCACATTCCCAATTTCATTGACAGTTTCTCTACGCTTCCTTATCTGATGATTCTTGAATCGGTTCTCCCCTGACCGTGCCCCACGCCCTATCCTCTCAGTCATGAAGTCTCCCCAAGGTATTTAGCAGCGCGGGGGAGGAACTTTGGTGCACTTCCATATGTTCCGCCAACTCCTTCGGGCTTTTTCCGGTTGCAATGCAGATTCCACGTATCAATCCTCTAAAGTTATCCAATAATTGATGGCTATCAAGGGG
>Ga0210039_1004259_pt1 | contig 10511 bp, 8 predicted proteins | sample CryGeyCG2114_250_3_FD_185460 | JGI IMG/M metagenome (GOLD analysis project Ga0210039, IMG submission 185460) | Groundwater microbial communities from aquifer - Crystal Geyser CG17_big_fil_post_rev_8/21/14_2.50 (SPAdes) (version 2) | ecosystem: Environmental > Aquatic > Deep subsurface >... | reverse complement strand
CGGAGGAAAAGGGTCTGGAGCAGGCCGTATACGCCCTCAAGACCCTCCAGAGCGAAGGGATCCTGACCATTGCCTCCACCGGCCGCAACCCCGATAAAGGGAGACTTGAGCCCCAGTTCTACAAGGTAAGAGGACCAGTGATGATCATCTTTACCACCACGGGCGCAGAGCTGGACGATGAACTCTTAAACCGGTGTCTGATCCTCCTCTTGAACATCACAGCAGAGCAGACCCGGGCAATCCACGAGCTTCAGAGGAAGAAGAGGACCCTGGAGGGGCTCAAGGTAGAAAAGGAAAGGGAAAAGATCTTGAGGCTCCAGCAGAACGCCCAGCGGCTTCTAAGGCCCATCCGGGTGGTCAATCCCTATGCGGACGATCTCGAATTTCTCTTTAAGAAACTCCAGACCCGGCGGGACAACGAAAAGTATCTGACCATGATCGAATCGCTTGCCTTTGCCCACCAGTATCAGCGGCCCATCAAAAAGATGAAAGAGAACGGTGAGGAGATCCTCTACATCGAAGTGACCCTCAAAGACATAGAGATCGCCAACCGGATCTGCAACGAGATCCTGGGCCATAGCCTGGACGATATGCTGCCCCAGACAAAGCTGTTCCTGGACCTGATCTACGAGATGGTTAGAGAGGAATGCGAGAAACAGAGCATCGACCAAAAATTTTGCTTCTTTACCCAGCGGCAGATCCGGGAATACACAGGCTGGAGGGACACTTCTGTCCGAGATCACCTCAAGAGACTGGTGGAGCTGGAATACGTTTTAAAACACAGCGAGAAAAGGGATGCGCAGTGCCTCTACGAACTCTTTTACAAGGGAGAGGGAAAGGATAGAAGGCCCTTTTTGTTGGGTTTGGTGGACATCGAGGAACTGGCCAAAAAACACAAGAAACGTGAGTATGATGACTAACTTTTCACCCCAAAAGGCCAACTTTTCACCCCCATTTCACCCCCATTTCACCCCTATTTCACCCCCATTTCACCCATGGAAAATCGTCGCAAAGACGCATGTTTACTGAATGAACTCAATTTTTGCCCAAAAATCGCCAAAAAAGCATTGTACAGGTGAAAAATTTTGAAGGAGTGATAGTGATAGTTGCATCATACCCATGGAATCGCCGAAAATCCGCATAAACACTGATAAAATTAACGTGCATCACTACGATTCAGCGCCTATAGGCATGAGTTTTTATGGTGAGTGATAGTTGCATCATACCCCCAAAATCGTCGCAAAGCCGCATAAACACTGAGCAAATTAACGTGCATCACTACGATGCAACCCCCCAAGGCACTGCCCCAGTGTACAGTACCTTCTAGTACTAGAGTTGCAACTCTTCTAGAGAGTTGCAACTCTCCTTAGCTGCAGCTCTTTACGCAGGCTAAAGCCTGGCGACTACGAAAAGGAAAACCTTCATGAACCCAGTAAATATGCCCCTTAGAAGCCTGGTCTCCCAGTACCTGCAAGCCCTCACTGTGCGCAACTACTCTCCCGAAACAGTAACGGTCCGGGGTCGGTACATCCGGTATTTCCTGGAGTGGTGTGAAAGCCCTGAAATCCTGGACATTGAGGACATCACCCCAGAGACCCTCTTCCAGTACTCCCTCTATCTCCGCCAATACAAGCGAAAAGATAACGACCAGCCTCTCTCCCCTGACAGCCAGTGTAAACGCCTCGCCGCGATCAAGTGCCTTTTTGAATGGCTCTACAAGCAGGGCCATACAGACACAGACGTCGCCTCCCATATCGACCTCCCCAAAATCAGACGGGAAGCCCCCGAACAAGTGCTCAGTGCCAGAGAGGCCGAACTCATCCTCTCCCAGCCCGACCTCGAAGAGTCCTACGGAATCAGAGACCGGGCGATTTTAGAGACCCTCTACTCCACCGCTATCCGCCGCATGGAGATCGTAAACCTCCATATCTACGACCTGGACCTCTCCCAGGGGATCCTCACCATCCGCCAGGGAAAAGGCAAGAAGGACCGCCTGGTCCCCATAGGAGCCAGAGCACTCCGCTGGATCGACAAATACCTCACCCTCGTCAGGCCAGAACTGGTCAAAGAACCAGACTCCCAGGTCCTCTTCCTCGGTCGAAGGGGAGGAGGCCTAAGCCGGGATACCGTGAGTGCCCTGGTGGGCAAATACGTCCAAATGGCCGGCCTTAAAGGCAGTTGCCACCTCTTCCGACACAGCGCCGCAACCCTCATGCTCGAAGGAGGCGCAGACGTGCAAATCATCCAGAAGATCCTCGGCCACACATCCCTCCACACCACCCAGGGCTACACAAAGGTGGATCAATACAAGCTCAAAGAGATCCACCGGAAAACCCACCCCAGCCCCTCTTAGGACCCCTCTTAGGGGCTTTTGTACTCTGTGCTCTGCTGACTTTCCTCTGAATTTGGGAGCTGATAACTGCGAATAGAAAAATTTCCTTCGTGTTGAGGATAGACAAAATGACCCTTCCCGACGCTATCCAGAACCATCTCCACCACCTCAAAGAAAGCGGCTATGCAGAAAACACAGTGGACCAGGCCAGCCGCAATCTCCGATATTTCCTGAATTGGTGCATGGATCGCAATCTCCAGGAAATCGAAGAAATCACCCCCACCACTCTTCAGCGCTACCAGAAACACCTCTACCACTACCGCCAGAAGAACGGCCAACCCATCAACTTTACCACCCAGGGAAAACGCCTCTCAACCCTCAAGAGACTTTTCAAATGGCTCTTCCTCCAGGGCCACCTCAGCGAAAACCCCGCCCTCAACATAGAGCTTCCCAGAAGGCCCAAGAAGCTCCCCCCGCTCCTGACAACCAGAGAAGCCGAAAAAATCCTCTCCCAGCCCGATACCAGCACCCCCCTGGGAATCAGGGATAAAGCCCTCTTAGAACTCCTCTACTCCTCCGCCCCCACCCGGACCGAAACAGAAAAACTCCTTCTCTCCCACCTGGACCTGGAAGAAGGCTTTCTCTCCATTAAAGCCAGGCACAACCAAAAAGGCCGCCTCATCCCCCTGACCGACAGAGCCGTAAAGTGGCTTAAAATCTACCTCTCCGAAAGCAGGCCCCAACTATCCAATGAAGGCAGCCCACAAGCTCTCTTCCTCACAAAGGAGGGAAACGCCCTCAGAGGCGCCCATCTCGGCTACATTGTGAGCCAGCACATCAACCTCGCAGATACAGATAAGAAGGGCTCCTTTGGCCTTTTCCGCCACACCCTCGCCGCCCTGATGCTCGAAAAGGGAGCCGATATCCGCTTTATCCAGGAACTCCTGGGACACCGCTCCCTGGAGTCCACCAGGCTCTACACCAAAGTGAGCATCCGCAAGCTCAAGGAGGTCCACACAAAGACTCATCCGGGGAACAAGCCCACTTAGGGCTTTTGTACTCTGTGCTCTGCTGACTTTCCTCTGAACCCGGGATCTGATAACTTCGAATAGAAAAATTTCCTTCGTGTTGAAAAATAAAAAAGCCCGCTCGAAGCTCGCAGCAAGGCTTCGCCAGAGGCGGAGATTATATGCCCCCTCCCGAAAGTACTGCCCTTATCCCCTTCCCAACTGATAGGCCTCTGGCCTGCGCCTTGCGATGCTTTCGCTTGCTCGAATCCTATATTTCCCACCCTCCCTCGCTCCAGAATCCGGGGGGAGCCTTTTCCGACGTATCCCGCCTGGGCAACACCGCTCCGGTTACGGCACAGCTCTTGCTCCCAGACAGTAGAGCCCCGAACGGAAGCAGGAGGGCGGTCCCCCGTAGGGGTAGCAAGAGCAGCGCCGTAATCCTCCGCTTTACATAACTACGTTATCGGACGTTGCCTGGAGGGCTCTGTTTTACTGGCTTTTATCGACAGAACAGCCCAAGATAGTAATTAAAATCGGCCTTCCCGGTAGCCGGCAACATCAGCGATAACTTACTCGTTATGTAATATTACCCAGGGCTGTATTTATGCGCTTTCCCGCAGGGGCCGACGGTAGAAGGGCCTCCTGGATACTCTCCCCCCAGGACCTCTGGAGCCCCCTTTTTTAAAACGCCCTCATCAGCAAAGAGAACCAGAGTTGCCTGAAGAGAACCAACCAATCAACCCATCAGCCCTCAAACCCGCCTGTAATCGACTGAAGAAGAGTACAAACTTCCTTCCTTTTTAGTTGCGATGGAGAGAACCACCCAATCATCCCCAGAAAACCAACCTCGCAGGCAATCCTCCGCAGCCCAGTATTTATGCCCTTTCCCTTAGTTGCACTTTTTATTTGAATCCCTGGGGTAATCCGGGTACAATAAAGAGCATTAATAGAGGGTGAATATCTGATCTTTTACAAGTCTACTCCCAGCCGAACTGGACGCCTCCTTCCAGTGCCGAAAATCCCTGTACCGTCACTCCCCTTTTTAGCTGCAAAACCGCATATAGAGCCGCTTCCAACTGCCTAAAAGTGCAAATAGCGACCCCGGGAAAAATCTGAAAACTTACAGATAACGAAATAAATGTACTCGGCTCCGTTATGGCCATCACCAACGATGACGGCACGCTCCGGGAGTCGTACCTGTACGGGCCCTTCGGGGCGCTGCTGGAGGTGCGGGACAGCGGTGGAACGCTGCTGACGAAGAGCGCCATCGGGAATCCCATCGGAGCCTTTGGGATGTGGATCGTGAGCGGGGTGGGGAATTTGCTGTGGGTAGGGGGTGGGGTGTTTTTTAATAAGGATACGGGGCAAACACTTAACAGAGGAGGCATGAAACCTGCATCTGCAAGTGATCCTGAAAAAGAAGACTGGGATGCGAGATGGCCGGGTGTTGCGAAGGTTTTGGGTGAAATGACAGCATGGGAAGCTATTCAAAAATTACTTGAACATCAGCCCCATGTGAAGAAGCTCCAAAAGATGAAGAAAATAGCAAAAGAGGCAGATCAGTTAGGGCAAGCGCAATCTGACAGATGGTTGAAAAAGATGCTTGCTTCCCCCTCATTGCTAAAGCCCTATAATAATTTCAAGAAAAATCCCCAAAACAAAAAAGCTGCTTTTGTTTTCATGGGGGCAATGGCCCTCCAGGGGTCTAATTATGGTGGAGTAAACCCGTATGCCAGACTGATTTTTGGTGGAATAGCCTTGGTCTATGCAGGTATACTTGTTTTGGAGGGGGTCCAAAAACAGACGAGAACAGAAGAGGAGGGGGGAAGTATTGATCCGATTCCCCCATTTTTCCCGCCAAGAATAGATGAACAAAAGGGGTGTAAGGATTATCCAGATTTGGCAGGCCTTCCCATCTGCGAAGATGAGACAAAGCTTCCTTCCTCATTGTGGAAGTTTGAAAGCAATACAGAAACCAGTGTTAAAGAGAAGGTTCTAAATAGATTAAAAATTAGACATAGCGATACTTCTCTTTACTATACTCATCAGACGGATGCTACATCCTTTCATCTCGGAGCTAAACATTATTATGTGTATAGTAAAACCCAGGAAGGGTATGATCGTAAAGGTAAAATGCGAAGTGTCGTCTGTCAGCCTTGCTGTAGTATGTTACAGAGAGATGCAAGTGGGAAGCCTACAAAACGATGGAAGGCTTTTTATAAATAGAAAACCCAAATATTTATTTTTTCTGGTTGCTATGAGTAATTTTAAAAGAACGAATAAAACAGACCTTAAATACGAAGAGCTTCTTATTTTAGATGCTTTATTTGATGGTGCATGTCATCCTCGAGTGTTACAAGAGAGTTACTATTCTATTTTTTTCAATACTCCTTACTCTCATAGCCTTTCAAATCGAGAGTTAATCTTGCTCATACAAGACTTAAACGACAGAGGCCTTCTAAATTTTCATGGAAAGAAGGCCGATGAAATTACCTCATCAGACTTTTTTGAAGGTTCTTCTCCAAAACTTTATGAATGTTCTATAACACTTTCTCCTGCGGGGGGGCAATTGTGGGAATTAGAGCGTGACCCGGATTGGGATAAATACGTTACTGAGGATATGTTGGACAATGATTTGTTCGGAATCTTTTCACCATCCTTAGAAACGGCAAAGGCTTTTTTTGAAGTTTCCCAAAGATGTGGTTTGTATTCTTACTCGGGAATTTCAGACTACAAAAAACAAAAAAATTTAATAGGTATAGAGTGGAGAACCTTTGACTGTGTAAATGTTATTTCTGTAGCTCTTGAAGAAGATCCCGAGGAAACTGACTGGGAACTTTATCATCAGGAAAGAATGTGGTGGCGTTCAATTAACGAGCTTTTCAGTATGAAAAGAGAAAAGCCTTAAAAGTTGGGGCTTTGTTGCATCAATAACCCAGCCAACAAGCGCCCCCAGCCCCCTCTCCTATTATTTCACTCGATAGGATTAGGGCCGTCCCAGTTCCCCCCAAAAACAAAACAAATCCGGAGCGCAGCGAAAGCGCCACTCCGGGCTGGTGTGATTTTGAGGGTCCCCCTTCTACTTCGCCATTTTCTGTATTTGCTTTTTCAGCAAAAAAGCATCCAGAAAGGTCTTGACCACGTATTTATCATGTTCGGCCAAATTCTGAACCTGTTTAAACTGGTTGAGGAGATCTTTATCATGAATCTGATTCTGAGCCACATTTTCTGGACCTCCTTCAATCAAATGATCAATGCTCACCTCTAAGGCTTCAGCCAGCTTCTTTAAAACCTCCAGAGAGGGATAAGCATCCCCTCTTTCATACCTTCCAATCTGGGTGTAGTGGAGCCCGGATAATTCCCCCAATTTCATCTGAGAGAGTTCCTTATCTCTTCTGGCTTCTTTTAACCTCTTCCCAAATTTTTTATCCATAATTCACTCCAGAAATTATTATTCTATCTATTTATATTTTTCTTTATTATAACGTTTTAGGTTTAATTTTTCCATTCTTTTAGACGAAACAACATCAAAAAGAGAAATTTTAGACTTGACAAATTATTATCTTATCGCTATACTTTAATGCGATAGAAGCTCAAAATATTTTTTCAAATTTTCTGGATTTTTCCCCATGCCCATCGACCCCACAGACATCGCCCGCATCAAAAAGGAGACCGACCTCCCCCACCTGGTCCGCTCCCGGGGCGTCCCCCTGACCCGCATGGGCAAAGACCTGGCGGGGAAATGCCCCTTCCATGAGGACGACACCCCATCCCTGAAGCTCACCGAAAAGCCCGAAGGGTGGCTCTATCACTGCTTTGGCTGCGGCCGTGGCGGGGACTGCTACACCTTCGTGATGGAGACCGAGGGAGTGACCTTCCCCGTGGCCCATGAGATGCTCTCCAACGGCTACGTGAGCGGAGACCAGGAAGTGAGCCGCCTCCTGGCCTGCCCGGTGACGGCGGACATGGACGAGACCACAATGCTGATGCGGGTTGCCGAGTACTACCACCAAATCCTCTTGAACAGCGAGGTTGCGCTGGAATATCTGAAGAAGCGGGAGATCTACAACGAGGAAGTAATCCGCAAATTCAAGATCGGCTTTTGCGACCGCTCCCTTGGGAGGAAGATCCCATCCAAAACCACTGCCGAAGGGGCCATGATCCGGGAGAAGCTCACCTCCCTGGGCATCCTCCGCCAGGGCAGTGGCCATGAGCATTTCAGAGGATCGCTGATTATCCCCATTATCAGCGAGGATGGGGAAGTCACAGAACTCTACGGCCGGAAAATTAACAGCAACCTCCGAAGCGGAACACCGCATCATCTCTACCTTCCCGGACCTCACAAGGGGATCTGGAATCCAGAGTGTCTCTCCTCTCCCGAGATCATCCTGTGTGAATCTCTGATCGACGCCCTCACCTGGGTTTGCAACGGCTTTCCCAATGTCACCTCTACTTACGGCGCTGGCGGGCTCACAGACGAGATGATAGAAGCCTTCAAAGCACACAACACAAAAACCATCTACCTCTCCCAGGATGCCGACGAAGCCGGCGACAGCGCCGCCATGCGGGGTAGCAAGGGCCTTGCAGAGATCAATATCGAATCCTACCGAATCCAGTTTCCAAGGGGTATGGACGCCAACGAGTATGCAATCAAAATACAACCGGCCCAGAAGAGCCTTAAAATGGCCCTTGGGATAGTTAGCCTTCAAAAAATTCTCTAAGGGCATCCTCTGTAATCCAGCATTTTCCCCCGGCTTTCCGGCCCTTAAGTCCTTTTCTTTCTTTCGGGAATAGGCTTCACCTTCCTGGTTCTGAAAAATTCTTCCAGAATTTCTTCCATGACATCCACCAGGGAAAGCCTTTCCCAATAGGCATGTGCCTTCACCTTTTCCACCAGTTCTTCCTTCACAATGTAGGCCACCCTGGTATAGCCTGGCTTGCAGCCTGTCTTCTTGTTTGTTTTGCCCTGAGCAGGCCCCCTTCCCTTTTTGGGTGTGTGCATGGGCTGCATTTCTTCATGGGCCACCACTGCTTCTTCCACAGGTGTTTCTTTTGGTGTCTGCTGTTTCCCCTGTTCTTCATGTTTCCTATCCTCCCCATGTTTCCCCTGTTCCCCCTGCTCCCCCTGTTCTTCACGTTTCCTATCCTTCCTCTGTTTCTCCTGTTTCCTCTGTTCCTCTTCTGCAGGATCCTTTCCAATCCAGCCCAAAGAATCTGCAAATGGGTCTGCCCCCAGCCTGTTTTCATCCTTTTTTACCATGCTTCGCCTGCCTTTCTTTTGCCAGCAGTTCTTTGGCCAGGGCCTTGTAGCATTCTGCACCCTTGCTGCTGGCCCGGTATTCAAAAATAGTTTGTCCATGGCTGGGGCATTCTGCCAAAGAAACATTCTCCTTTATTATGGCTTTAAACAGTTCTTTTGGGAAGTGTTTTTTGAGTGTGCCCAGCACTTCCTTGCAAAGCTTCTTCCTGCCATCATATCTGCACACAATCACCCCAGTAAGGGCCAGGCCCTGGTTCAGCCTTTTCTGCACCACTTCAATAGTTTTCCTTAAATCTCTCATACCCTGCAGGGAAAGAAATTCTGCAAGGCAGGGCACAAAAACTTCCTGAACGTATGTTAACACATTCAAAGTTACCAGACCCAGGGAAGGCCCAGAATCACAGAAAACATAATCCACCCCCTTCAGGTTTTTCAGGGCTTCCTTCATAAGAAATTCCCTGGCTGGTAGCCCTGCAAATTCCATATCTGCTGCAGAAAGTTTTAATGAAGAAGGCACCACCAGAAGGCCCTTTCTTTCTATCAGCATATCTTCCAACTCTGCTTCCCCCTTCAAAAGTTCATACAAGGTGGCCTGCAAGGTGTGGGCCTGAATGCCCAGACCATAGGTGAGGTGGGCTTGTGCATCGCAATCAATCACACACACCTTCTTGCCCATTTGCACCAGGGCAGCAGCCAAATTTATTGCAGTGGTGCTTTTGGCCACACCACCCTTCTGGTTCACAAGCCCAATTATCTTCATTCCTCGCGCCCTTCCTGTTTCTTGTGTTGACATTATTTCTTATGCTTTATATGTTCTATGTAATTCTATAATAAACAATGTTACTTATACTTCTCCTATTGCCTTCCTGGCCATGGCTTCTGCTTTTTCCCTGGCAAGGCCTGCTTCAAATTCCAAAATGGCAGCCCTTTCTTCCACATCTTCATTCACCATTTCCAGGTTTTCACCATTCCACACCACAGGAAAAAAACCATAATCAACCCACAATTCATTTATATCATTCTTCCCACAGTAGGCTTCTTCTGGGTAAAAAGAAATCTTCTTCCCCTTCTGCAATTTTGCTTTCCAGCCCAGGGCCAGGGCCTTTTTTCTTCCTGTCTCATCATTATCAAAACAGAATACCGTCCTGGAAGCCTGCAGCCATTCCCAGCGCAGCCCATCTACCCCAAATATGGCAGCAGCTTCAAAGCCTGCACCCAAAAGGGAAATGGCATCGAAAGGCCCTTCACAAATGAAACAGCCTTCCTTAGACATACCTTTGACATTGAAGGCACCCTTTTTGCCGGGAAGGTGGTCATGCCTGGCTTCCTTTGGCACCTTCTCACTCGCACCCACTGCCCTGCCATACAAGTTCACCAGGTGCTCTTCTGGGGTGTGGTGTGGGAATACCAGTCTGCCCCACTTCCATTGCATTACAAGCTTTCCATTTTTGTTTTTGTGTGGCCACTTCCCATTTGCTGCATAGCCCACACCATAGGCCTGGGCCAATTCCAAAGGAATACCACGCTTTGCAAGGTATTCTTCCCCCCAGCTTCCAGGCAGGGCCACCTGAAATTCTGCCAGCAGTCCTTCCAGGTGGGGCTGGTGTTCCAGTGGCACTTCTGGTTTCACAGTGGCCTTCAGTGCCTTTGTGCTGGCTGGCTTCCCCTTCTGCTCCCACTGCTGCCTGGTGCCATTCAGTGACTTCTGCTGGGCCACCCATTCTTCCTTCTTTTCTTCCAGGTAGCCCCAGGCCCCACAGGAATAGCATCTGAAATTTCCAGTGGAAGGGCGCAGCACCAGGCTTTTTTGCTTATCACTTCCATGAAGGGGGCAGTAAAAGCGCAGCTTACCCCTTCGAGCCTTGCCCCGGCCCTGGCCATGGTAGGCTTCCAAATCTGCCATTGAAAT
>Ga0210039_1004255_pt1 | contig 10513 bp, 10 predicted proteins | sample CryGeyCG2114_250_3_FD_185460 | JGI IMG/M metagenome (GOLD analysis project Ga0210039, IMG submission 185460) | Groundwater microbial communities from aquifer - Crystal Geyser CG17_big_fil_post_rev_8/21/14_2.50 (SPAdes) (version 2) | ecosystem: Environmental > Aquatic > Deep subsurface >... | reverse complement strand
ATTCCTTTACAAACTGCAACTGGTGCACAGCATGAAGCCGCGATTGACAGCTGTCTGTTCGCCAGCACACCGTAATCGCGCAGGCATGCTTTTGGTGTCGCGGGAGGATCAGGCGGGTTCAATCAACTGGGAGTTCCGAAGCCCGGTTCTTTCCCCACCTGACACCCGCTCGCGCGGTAAGTGCTGTGAGGGTCGGCAGCGCCCGACTGCCCCCCAACCTGTTCTCGCCTCTGAGGCAGGAGAAGAAATCCACTGGTAATTCAGTTCAGTCGCCTGCCTTGCCGGCATTGCAGGCCTGGTCGAGCCGCAGCATCAGATCGCCATGGACCTGCATCAAGGGGTGATCGAATTCCATCGGCGCGTCTTCGACGATCCGCAGGCCCAGGCACGAGCGATCGAGTTCCAGCAGTACCTGTGCGAGGTTCAGGCGTGCCGGCCAACTGTCTGGCTTGATCTCCAACGCGGACTCGAAATCGCTTGCGGCGTTTTCGAGCGCGCCGAGCTCGTAACGGGCATTCCCCATACCCATCCAGGCCAGCGACTCATTCGGCCATTGCTCGGCCACAGCCTGCCATGCAAGCAGGCGGGGCTGGGCAGCTGCGTGATCGTCGAAGTCGGCAAGCGCGCGCAGCACGGCCGGAAGATGCGGCCTGGCCGGCAGTTGGCCGGGCTCGAGCACGACGATGGCCCAGCGCGAGGCCCAATCCCACTGGCGCATCCAGCGCCGGGCAGGCGTTGCCTGCAGCTTGTTGTCGCCCGAGCGCATCAGAATTTCAGCGCGTTCACGATCGTAGCCGATGACCACGGCGTAATGCCATGCCGGAAGGCTTCGCACGCGCAGGTTCTGGAGAATCAGCACCGGCCGGCCAGCCTCGACTTCGGCCAGCACGGGTTCGAGCGCGCCGGGTAGACGGTACGGGATCCGTTCAAAACTTCTGGTCGCCGCCATCAGCTCGACCTGCAGGCTGCCTTCCAGACCGGGGACGTAAATCCGATCGGCGACTTCCTCATAGCTCGGCGTGGCCCCCGATGCTTCGAGCGCCGTGATCAACGCCGACGGCCCGCAGTGATGCTCCAGTTGCGGATAGAACGGCGTATCGCTCAATTCAACGCGCGGCGCCCACGACTGCGGAATTTTCGTGTCGAAGCTGGCGCAGCCCGTGGCCACAAGCAAAAGCGCGGCCAGAGCGGCCGCGCCATTGCAGTTACTGGACATTTCCTGAATCAGCGCCTGAAGACGTTGGTGACTCCGACCAATTCAAGGATGATCAGAACCAGAAAGACGACGCCGAGGATGACAATTGCGCCCTCGCCCGCGGGCATCTGATCGATGCGCCCGGCGATCTGCTCCAGTTCGTCGGCACTCATGTTGGCCACCCGCGCCATCGCCATTTCATGGCTCACGCCCAGTACGGCCAGTTCGGCAGCCACGCCATCGCGCAAAAGATAGGCCTCGACGCGAGTCTCCAGACTGCCGGCCTCCAGCGCAAGTGTATCGCCAGTCGATACAAGATTTGCCTGTGCAGGCGTGATCATTGCGACCATGGCCAGGGCGACTAGTGCATTCATAATCAAGGTCTTAAACATTTCAATGCTCTCTTTATCATGGTTTGGATATGCGAAAAACCAGACTTGACAAGCCAGACTTGGCGAGTTCGTTCGCATGAATGCGGCAGGCTCATCATTACGACACCCTCCCGCGGTTTCGTTCAGACTGCTGAACCCGAAGAATTGCACATACAGGCTTTCGGGATCACGAACCGCCAGACTCGGGCCATTCGTGACCCGGACTGAAGCAAATGAAGGAATGCGCTCCTTCGAAACTCAGGATGGCTCAGCTGGCCACTGTCTGTCGGTGCGCCAACGAACAAACCGGGGCGCCTCGTCGTCCACGTTCGTCGAAACAGGACCAGGCGAACGCACGCCGCCCCAGAACCGATCAATTCGCCGATCAGGAGGGCATCAGATGCAATGCTGTGCTTCCCATTCGGCTCAACGGCAGCTCACAAATCCGCTACCGCGCGAAGGGTGTCCAGGACTCTCCCCGCGGCGGCGCAAAGCCGGCATGGTCCAGAGGTCATGCACCCGGTGGCCGGGCGCATGACATCGATCACTGATCAGTCGCAGTTCAGACCGGGGTTGCTGACCTTCTCGAACGGCATGATGTCGAAGCTGCCGACGATCTGGCCGTTGAGCATGCTGTAGGTCACGTTGCCGCTGATGCAGCTGGTCAGCTCGATCGTCATCTCGCCGACTTCCAGCGCGCGCTGAACCGCAGTCCGCGGTGCATCGAAGGCGCCGCCCGTGACCGAGAAGATCGGGCCGACGGCGATGTTGTCGGCCACATCGAGCTGTGCGGTCAACCAGCGCTGGCCGGACTCGCCGATGTCGTTGGGCTCGCCCGGAATCGGTGCGATGGCCTCGGTCGGATAGGTGAACCAGGCGACGAACAGCAGCCTTCTGCTGGGGAAGTAATCGAAGGTCAAGCCCTCGCCGGCGCCGCGGAAACTTTCAGCGGCATTGACCCACTGGCCATCGGCATCATCGAACAGGTTCGGCGCGATCACCGTGCCGTCGCGCGCCTGGAAGATGTAGCGTCCATTGATCGTGGAATTCAGTCGATTGCTGATCAGCGCGTTCGGGCCACCGTCGATGAAGGCACTATTGACTGCCGAACCGATCAGCTCGAAGAAGGTCCCGGGCGCCCCGGTGCCATTGGAATAGCCAACCCGCGCCGAATCACCGCCGCGACCGTTGACGTCACCGCCGCTGGCCTGGCCGGTTTCCCATTCGATCTGGTCGTAGTTGAACACGATATCGAAAGCGCCGCTCTGGACGTCGGAGCGGTCGACCAGGATCAGCTGGAAGCTGTTGCGGTTGGTGTGGCTGGGATCGCTGAAGAAATAATCGACGTCGACGTAGTTGACGCCGAAGGCCGGTCGGCCGTTGAAGCTGCCCTGACCGTAGGTGACGGGCTGACCGGCCTCACTGGTATCGACGTCGGCGAAGAACGGGGCGATGATCTGGCGCGTGGTCGAGGTCAGATCGAACGGGGTGAACTCGAACAGCGGCTGATCGAAGGTCACGTTGCCGTTGTTGTTGACATAGACCGCACTGCGGTCGATGCCGAAGAAGTTGACGGTAAAGCCCAGCGGGACAAGATCCGTGGACTCATCGTCGTTGGGCAGCAAGGTCTGGCTGTCGAATCCGGGCAGGACCGCCTGGCCCGAAGCCACGGTGGCCCAGAGCCCTGCGAAGATCGCGATCAGGAATCGGCTCAGGAATCGTTTCATGGTCTGGCTCCTCGAATTGTATGCGGTGCCCAAAGATCCCGATCGATCGGGGTTTTGGGGAATTAATAGTGATCTCATGTGACAGGGTGATTGCACTGACCCGCACGTCCTGTGCCGACGAGCGGTCTGCTTCCCTATTACGCACTCGCGACCGGAATCCGGCCAGTCGAAGGTCAGCCAGCCACGAGATTCGCGTTGCCGAAAGCGTAGAATCAACAGCACAATCCAGCCGGAAACGCCCATGTCGAAGCCAGATCGCAGCACCGACCTTGCCACACTCTGCGTCCACGCCGGTCATCGCCGCGGACCGGCGGAAATGGGACTGAACACGCCCATCGTCACATCGACTGCGTTCGACTACAGTCGCGACGATCAGGTGCGCTATCCGCGCTACATGAACACGCCGAACCATCGCGTCGTGGCCGCGCGCATCGCCGCGCTGGAGGGAGCCGAGGCCGCGCTGGTCACCGCCTCGGGCATGGGTGCGGTCAGCGCTGTGTTCTTCGGCCTGATGCGCCCCGGCGATCATGCGATCCTGCTCGACGGCCTGTACGGCGGCACCACGGATCTCGTCGAAGGCCTGCTGAAGCCGGCAGGCTTCGAATTCTCGATCTGGGACGGACGACCCGAAGCGCTCGAGGGGCTGGTTCGGGAAACGACCCGGCTGGCCTGGGTCGAGTCTCCGACCAATCCTCTGCTTCGGGTCATCGACCTTGCCGCCACCGCGCGGGAGCTGCGGCGCCTGGGCGTGACTTCGGTCGTCGACAACACCTTTGCCACGCCGATCCTGCAGCGTCCGATCGAACTCGGATTCGACCTGGTGATGCACTCGGCAACCAAGTATTTCAGCGGCCACTCCGACCTGCTGTCGGGCGCGCTGGCCGGTTCCGAGTCCGTGCTGGCCCGAATCCGGCCACAGGCGATCCGGCTCGGCTCCAGCCTCAACGGCCAGGATCTCTATCTCCTGGAACGCTCGCTCAAGACCCTTTCGATCCGGGTCGAGCGCCAGAGCACCAACGCAGCCCGGCTGGCCGAGTGGCTTGCGGGCCACCGCCATATCATCGAAGTTTTCTACCCCGGCCTGGCGCAGGACGCCGGGCATGCGATCGCGAGCCGCCAGATGCGCGGCTTCGGCGCGATGCTGTCGTTTCGGCTGGCGCCGTCGCTGGCAGTCGAAACCTTTCTCGGCAGCCTCAAGCTGATCACCCCGGCAGTCAGCCTGGCCGGAGTCGAATCGACGATCTGTCAGCCTGCCCGCACCAGCCACGCGAAACTGACGCCCGAGGCGCGCACCGCGCTCGGCATCGATGCTCACCTGATGCGGTTTTCGGTCGGCATCGAAGGCGTCGACGACCTGATCGCCGATCTCGATCGCGCCCTGACCGATGCCGCCGGAGAAGGCGACTGAACGGCATGTCACGCCGGCCACGCATCGAGGCCCAACCCGACACCACAACCTGTGGGCCGACCTGCCTGCACGCCCTGTATCGCCATTTCGGTGACGAGGTGGATCTGCATCAGGTCATTCGTACGATTCATCGTCTCGATCATGGCGGCACGCTGGACGTCTTTCTTGCCAACCATGCTCTGGCGCGCGGATATTCAGCCCAGATCTGGACCTACAACCTGCAGGTGTTCGATCCAAGCTGGTTCAGCGGCCGGGTCGACCTGGCAGCCAGGCTGAATGCACAGATGGAAGCCAAGAACGACCGCCAACTGCGCGTGGCCACGCGCGGCTATCTGGAGTTTTTACGTCTGGGCGGTCGGCTCCGCTTCGTCGACCTGACCCGGACCCTGATCCGGCGTCTGCTCAAGGACGGTCATCCGGTGCTGACCGGCCTGAGTGCCACCTACCTGTACCGTTCGATGCGCGAATGGGGACCGGATGACGCCGACGATGACATCCGCGGCGGGCCGGTCGGTCACTTCGTGCTGCTGACCGGCTATCAGCGCAAGCAGCGCCAGGTCGAGATCGCTGACCCGATGCTGGGAAATCCACACGGCAGTCAAAGCTATCAGGTCCATATTGACCGGGTCATCGGCGCCATTCTGCTTGGTGCGATGACCTACGATGCCAATCTCATCGTGCTGCGGCCGAAAGGAGCGGAGCCATGCGTCATCTGATTGTGGTCGATTCGATCGAGGGCTGGGCCGAGCGCCTGCCAAATGTTCAGACCGTGGTTGCACGCGATTACCTGGGCGGCGCGGAATGGTCCAGCCTGCGCAGTGCGCGGGTCTACAACCTGTGCCGCAGCTACCGCTACCAGGCTACCGGCTACTACGTTTCGCTGCTGGCCGCGGCCCGTGGCCATCGGCCGCTGCCGTCGGTGGCGACGATGCAGGACCTGAAAAGCCCGAACGTGGTTCGACTGATGTCGAGCGAGTTGCAGCAGCTGACCCAGCGCAGCCTCAAGCCGATCCAGTCCGACAGCTTCGTGCTCAGCATCTACTTCGGACGCAACCTGGCCGAGCGCCACCGGGGTTTGAGTCGCGCGCTGTTCAAGCTGTTTCCGGTGCCACTGCTGCGTGCCGAGTTTGCCCGCATTGAAGATGAGTGGCTGCTCAGGCGGCTTGCCCCGATCGCGATCGGCGAGGTGTCCGAATCCCACCTCGACTTCATGCGCGAGGCGGCGCAGCGCTTCTTTTCCGGGGAGCGCCCACGCGCGGCGCAATCGAAAAAGACCCGCTACGATCTGGCGATGCTGGTCAACCCGGCCGAGACCCACCCACCATCGAATGAAAAGGCGCTGCAGCGCTTCGAGCGCGCCGGCGCCGAGCTGGGTTTTTACGTCGAGCGCATCGGTCCGGATGACATCGGTCGGCTGGCCGAGTTCGACGCCCTGTTCATTCGCGAGACCACCGCCGTGAACCATCACACCTACCGCTTCGCGCGCAAGGCTGCGGCCGAGGGCCTGGTGGTGATCGACGACCCGGACTCGATCCTGAAGTGCACCAACAAGGTCTATCTGGCCGAGTTGCTGGCGCGACATCACGTACCGGCACCGAAGACCATGCTGGTGCATCGCGACAACATCGACGAAATCGAAGCCCGGGTCGGCCTGCCTGCGGTCCTCAAGCAACCCGACTCAGCGTTCTCGATCGGGGTGGTCAAGGTGAAGGACGCCAACGAACTGCGCAGTACAGTGCGCCAGCTGCTGAAGTCCTCGGAACTGATCGTTGCCCAGGAATACCTGCCGACCGCATTCGACTGGCGCGTCGGCATCATCGATGGCCGACCGTTTTTTGTCTGTCGTTATCACATGGCCCGTGGCCACTGGCAGATCATCAAGCACGACCTGGACAAGGGCATGGACGAAGGCAATGTCGACACCCTGGCGATCGGCGAGGCACCGGACCTGGTGATCAAAACTGCAGTCAAGGCAGCCGCGCTGATTGGCAATGGCCTGTACGGCGTCGACCTGAAGGAATTCGACGGCAAGGTCCGCGTGATCGAGGTCAACGACAACCCCTCGATCGATGGCGGTATCGAAGACGAGGTACTGAAAGGCGCTTTATACCGCGAAATCCTCGGCGTAATGCTCAAGCGCATCGAAGCACGCAAGCGCGGCGAGTCCTAGTGTACTGTCTGGTATTGATTGCTGAAATGAGCGAGTCGCCAAGCGGTCAGCTGCAAGGCGCGCTCTCGCAGGAAGAGTGATTCCCTTTCAGGAACAGCGCAACACCGCAGATGGCCGCTTCGCGGCTCGCCCGAAGAAAGCCCCACAAATGACCCGCAACGGCTCTCCAAACCTTGAACACAGCGCAACCGTGCCCTGCGGAGTGCGCCTTGTTGCGGGTCATTTGCGGGGCTCTAATTTCGGCAATCAATACCAGACAGTACACTAGCGGGCTAGCAGCAAACGACCGACCCAACGACGAAACCACAACCCCATGCCTACTCTCGACCCGATCACCCCGATTCCCCACATCCGCGCCTTCTCCGGCTTCGGCATCGAACTGGAGTACATGATCGTCGACCGCGACACGCTGGCCGTGCGCCCGATCGCCGATCTGCTGCTGCACGACCCGCACGGCGAAGTCGTCAACGAAGTCTCCCATGGTGAACTGGCCTGGTCGAACGAGCTGGTCGCACATGTGGTCGAGCTCAAGACCAACGGTCCGGCCGAATCACTGCTCAGCCTCGGGCGGCGCTTTCACCAGGATGTGCTGGCGATCAACCAGCGGCTCGCACCCGAGGGCGCGATGCTGCTGCCGACCGCGATGCACCCGCTGTTCGACCCGGCCGCTGAGACCCGGCTGTGGCCCTACGGGCAGAACGAAATCTATGCCGCCTATGACCGGATCTTCGGCTGCACCGGTCACGGCTGGTCGAACCTGCAGTCGATGCACATCAACCTGCCGTTCATCGACGATGCCGAGTTCACCCGGCTGCACGCCACGATCCGCGCGGTGTTGCCGATTCTTCCGGCGCTGGCCGCGGCCTCGCCAATCGAACAGGGCGTCTCGACCGGCTGGATGGATACCCGCCTGAAGTACTACCGCGACAACCAGCGCGCGGTGCCGGAGATCTCGGGCCACGTGATTCCCGAGGCGGTGACCTCGGTCGCCGACTACCATGCGCGGATCCTTGCACCGATGTATCGCGCCATTGCGCCGCACGATCCGGACGAGATCCTGCGCGACGACTGGCTGAACTCCCGCGCCGCCATCGCCCGTTTCGAGCGCCAGACCATCGAGATACGGATACTCGACCTGCAGGAATGCCCGTCGCTGGACCTCGCGATCGCACGTGCGGTGACCGCGCTGGTTCGGACGATCTACGACGGCGCGATCGACCCGGCGACGCTTCAGGCACTCGATTCCGAGGCGCTGGCATCGATGCTGTTCGACTGCGCGCAGCACGGCGCGACCGCAGCGCTGGCCGATCCGGGCTGGTGCGCCGCCTTCGGCCTCGATCCCGGTCTGCGCGCCGGCGAGGCCTGGCGCGAGCTGGCCGGTCGCGGTTGGCTCGGGGAAGGGGCTGGCTCGACACTGGCGCCGATGCTCGAACACGGCACGCTGGCCGAGCGTATCCTGCGCCGGCTCGGTTCCGACCCCGACGTCGAGCACATCATCGAGCTCTATCGCGAGCTGGCCGGATGCCTGGCCGACAATCGGGCCCTGCCTGCTTGACGATCTCCTGGCTGATTACTGCCGAGCACGCCAGCAAACGGGTGCCGGCGCGCTGGCAGCCGTTGTTTCGCGGGCGACAAGACGTTCTAAAAAGCCATCGCGGCTGGGACCCGGGCAGCCTGGAACTGGCACAGGGCCTGGCCGGAGGCCTGCACGCACCGCTGCTTCAGGGCCGAATCACTCGATTGCTGATCGATCTCAACCGCTCGGCCGACCATCCGGGCCGATTCTCGGCCTTCAGCCACGACCTGCCGCCGGCCGACAAGGCCGACCTGGACGAACGCTACTGGCAGCCGCACTGGAGCCGCTATCGCAGCGCGCTAGATACCCTGCCCGGCCAGATCATCCACCTGGCCTGTCACAGCTTCACCCCGGTTCTCGAGGGCAGGATACGAACGACCGACATCGGCCTGCTGTACGACCCGTCAAGGCCGATCGAGGCCCGCTATTGTCGCGCGCTCGGACAACATCTGCGCCGGGCGTTTCCGGATCTCCGGGTGCACATGAACCAGCCATACCGCGGCGTCTCGAACGGCCTCGGCCAGCAGCATCGTCAACACCACCCCGATGATCGGCTGATCAGCTTCGAGCTCGAGATCAACCAGCGTCTGCTCGGCGGCCTCGACCGGCTCGCCGCCGTGGTGCCGGACTTGCTGAGGGCGACTGCAGCCGGTCAGCGCTGAGCTCAGCAAGGGCCCGAGCCAATCCGTAAAAATGGATGACCGCGGCATCTCCAGGCCCTGAGGACGCACGCTCCACTCCTGTATTCTGTCAATTTCATCAATATGGTAAGATCCAGGACGGTTGATGAATTGGAGAACCGCCATGACGGCATCATTGCAGCGAATGGTGCGTGACGCATCGGTCGAGACGCGCCATCAGATCGAGCGCCTGTTGTGCCAGGACGCTGACGACCGCGCCTGGGCCGAGCAGCTCGGCCCGGCCTATCGCCAGGGCGATGTGGCACGCCTGCTCGGAAAATCACGCCAGGCGGTATCGGCGGATCGAGGCCTGCTGCGACTGGAGATGCGCGACGGCGAGATCGGCTACCCGGTGTTCCAGTTCGACGGCAAGCGCCAGCTGCCCGGAATCCGCGAAGTCGTGCGCGCGCTGGCGCCGTCGGTGGCGTCGGAATGGACCATTGCCTCCTGGCTCACATCACCCTGTACCGAGCTCGAAAAGCGCTCGCCCCTGACGGCGCTGCGCGATGGCGAACAGGACCGGGTCACCGCTCTGGCAGCGAGCCTGGCCGGGGCGCTTCGAGATTGAGGCAGCATGCCGCTCGATGAGCCGCCCGAGCGGTCCGGCAGCCTTTCCGGACTGCCTCGGCATGCGCTGCGTGGCGGCTTGCTGTTTCGGGTCTGGCGCCATGAATTGCCCGGCGGTGCCGAGCGGCCGGAGCCCTGGTGGTTCGCCAGCGCAGCAGCCGATGCCGAAATCGCAGGGCGTTTCGATCTGAACCCGCCTCTGGGTACCTGCTATTTCGGCACGCGTCCCGAAGCGGCATTGCTGGAAGCCCTGCAGTCGCACCTGACCAACCTGCCCGAGGCTGAACTGCGGATCCGTCGACTGGCGCGAGTCCAGGCCCCGGACGAGGTCCCCGATGCTGCCATGCTGACCGCCGCCCGGGTCGCCGGCGAATTCGGTATCACGGCCGAACTCTGGGCCGGTCGCGACCGGGCGCTGACCCGTCGCTGGGCCGGCGCGGCACGCCGGGACGGCTGGTGGGCACTGTACTCCGGAGTCGCGCACGATCCCTCGGGAAGGCTGCGCTCGGTCGCGCTGTTCGACCACGCGGGCGAGCACGAGCCGAGCCACAGCGGCGACTGGGCCTGGACCATGCAACGCCTCGAGAATGACCCAGGCATGCTCTCGGCACTGCATCGTCACGGCGTGACCGTGCGCGCTCCGGGGCAGCTGCGTTGGGCTCATCGGCCGGAATGAGGCCTTGCCGGGACGCGTCGCCGGGTTGATGCGATCCGCGGCATGCCACGGGCGCCCTTCACGACTCGAAATCGGCAGCGAACACGCGGCCGCCGTCATGGGGATGGATCAGTGTCCAGTCGCCGGCCTGCGGCGACTCGATC
>Ga0210039_1004254_pt1 | contig 10514 bp, 9 predicted proteins | sample CryGeyCG2114_250_3_FD_185460 | JGI IMG/M metagenome (GOLD analysis project Ga0210039, IMG submission 185460) | Groundwater microbial communities from aquifer - Crystal Geyser CG17_big_fil_post_rev_8/21/14_2.50 (SPAdes) (version 2) | ecosystem: Environmental > Aquatic > Deep subsurface >... | reverse complement strand
GCGATCGAGCAGGCGCGCGAATGGCTGCATGGTCGCATCGAGCAGGCATTCCGACCGCTGGCAGGATCGCTGGGCGTGTTGCCGTTCGGACCGGCCAGGCGGCTTTAGGGGAAGGGACTGAAGCGATCTGATACGGCGCACCGTGAACGGTGCAGGAGCCGGGCGATGCCCGGCGCTTCAGAGTGGTGCCGCGGGTTCAACGCAAGCGTTCGATGATCGCCTGGCCGAAGCTTGCAGTGGTACCGCTACCGCCGAGATCCGGCGTGGTTCGATCACCGCTGGCAATCACCTCGCGGATCGCCGATCGCAGTCGCCTGGCCTCGGCCGCTTGCTCGAGATGATCGAGCATCTGCACCGCGCCCAGCAGCAGCGCACAGGGGTTGGCAATGCCCTGGCCGGCAATATCCGGGGCCGAACCGTGCACCGCCTCGAACATCGCCGCGCGGTCGCCGACGTTGGCGCCCGGAGCCAGCCCGAGCCCGCCGACCAGACCCGCGCACAGGTCGGAAATGATGTCCCCGAACAGGTTGGTGGTGACCATCACGTCGAAGCGCTCCGGGTTCATCACCAGCTGCATGCAGGTGTTGTCGACGATCATTTCGTCGAACTGGATCTCGGGGAAGTCGGCGGCAACCTCGTGTGCCACCCGCAGGAACAGCCCTGAGACGTCCTTGAGGATGTTGGCCTTATGCACTGCGGTGACCCGCTTGCGACCACAACGTCGCGCCATTTCGAAGGCATACCGCACCACTCGTTCACTGCCCTTGCGTGTAACCACCATCTTCGATTCGGCGTGGCTGTCATCCGACGTGGTAAACGCGTCCTGGGCCAGGTAGGCACCTTCAGTATTCTCGCGCACCGTAATCAGGTCGATATTCTCGTAGCGCGACCGCGTCCCCGGCATGCTGATCGCCGGGCGCACGTTGGCATACAGGTCGAAGCGCTTGCGCAATTCCACGTTGAGTGAGCGGAAGCCGCCGCCGATCGGTGTCGTCAGCGGACCCTTGAGCGCCACCTGGTTGCGCTCGATCGAATCCAGCGTAGCCTGAGGCAGCAGGCCCTCACCCGCCTTCTGCGCGGCCAGACCCGCCAGCTGGAAATCAAATTCCAGGCCGAGGTCGAGCGCATCGAGTGCGCCAAGTACCGCTTCCATGATTTCCGGGCCGATGCCGTCGCCGCGAATTACCGTGATTGTCGTCATCCGGATTCCTTCTGGTCCACTCAGGATGCAAGCAGGCGATCGAGGTCGCCGGCCTTTTCAAGCGCGTTGAGGTCGTCGAAGCCGCCGACGTGAAAATCTCCGATGAAGATCTGCGGCACGGTATGGCGACCGCTGCGCGAGATCATCTCGGCACGCTTGTCGGGCTCGGCATCAAGCGACACCTCGACCCAGCGCGCATTCTTCGACTTCAACATATTGCGTGCCGCGACACAGTACGGGCAGGTCGCGCGGCTGTACATGAGGATCGATTTTCCGGTCATTGGCATTGTTTCCAGTCAGTTCGTGGGTTTTCCAGCCGTGGGCTGCGCGGTTGCTTGCCGCAGTCGGCCCGGTCTGGCTCAGATACAGGATTCAGGCTGCGGCAAGCCGCCATAGCGACAGGCTTCCCGAATCGGCCCGTCCGGAAACAAGCGGTACAGCGTGCGGCTGGACGCATCACCTACCCCGGCCTGCTCCCGCATGGCGCCGATCACAACCCGCATCAATGGCGGCATTCCATAGCGGCGCTGGTGCTGGCGCACGAACTCGATCAACCACCAGTGCAGCGATCCAAGCTCGACGCCATCCCGCCGGGCCAGAGCACGGGCCACGTCCGGCGTCCAGAGCTCCGGGTCGAGCATGTACCCATCCGCGCCCAGCTCGATCGCTGCGAGGATCTCCCGGCCGGTCACATCCGAGACCTCTCCGATCACAGCACGAGGTGCCGCGCTGAGTCGCGGTCCAGGACGCTCAGACCGGCAGTATCGATGCGCCTGGCCGGCACTTTCAGGGCAACATCATCGGGCGCCTGGCAGATCAATTCCAGCAGATCGAAATCAGACAACTGGGCCCAGCCCCGCGCCGCATCGGTTAACAGGTGATTATAGCCGGGTCCGCGAATCAGCACTCGAGCATCGAGCCCGAAAGCAGCGGCACCCAGGACGAATTCCAGCGTTTCGGTTCGGTCGCGTGCATCGACCGGACACGTTACGACCTCGAGCAACCAGCCCGGTGCCGGTCCGTCTCCACGGTGCCAGGAGCTGGCACCGCCGCAGCCCCAGATCCGGTAGTCGTCGGCACGATCCAGCGCCTGGTACATCAAGGTCAGACTACTGCTACGGAAACGCGGGTCCGAAGGGCCTGCGTAGCGCCGCCTCCACGACGCGGCGCAGACCTCCAGCTGCGGCGCGCCGACCAGGTCAGGCAACCTGCCCGGCTCGGCCAGCACGACCCCGTCGCCGTGCAGGAACAGACGTGATCCGGACACACCCAGGCCGGCGCGCAGTTCGCCCATCCGGCCCCGCTTCGGCCAGTGGCGAATCACGAGCATCGATATGCCCATCAGCGCCCCTTCAAACCGGGTTCGGCATTCTTTTCTGCACGATGAAACATCAAGGCTCCGAATCGGTCAAAAGCTACATGTTGGCGGCAGCGCGAGCAGTGTCGCGTGGCCCATTAGCCGGCAGGGCAGCCATGAACAATCGTTCCGACATGCCTTTCGACGCCCTAGGGTATATTGGATTCAACCCTTGCATTCGAATCGACACCACCTGAACAGCCGATCATTCATGCGCGTTTCCAAATCAGCTCCGACATCGTCAGACCGGGCGACCAAACCGCGCAGCACTACCTCGCAAGGCCGCGTGGTCGCGCTGATGCTGCTGGTGTCGACCCTGGTTCTGTCACCACAGTTCAGCCCGGCCATGGCCCAGGTCAAACTTCCGGATCTGGGCGGCCGTGTCGAAGTACTGCCGCCGGATGAGGCGCGTATTTTCCCGACCGAGTTTCGCAACTTCATGCGCGCTCAGGGTCTGCTGATCGAAGACCCGCTGATTACAGCCTACTTTGATGACATGGGCTTTCGACTTGTAATGCACAGCGAAGGACGTAATCGTCCGTTCCATTTTCATGTGCTGCGCATTCCCGGGATCAATGCCTTCGCCGCACCGGCCGGCGTGGTAGCGCTGAATGCCGGCCTGATCCTGGCCGCAGATTCGGCCGACGAGGTCGCCGGCGTGCTGGCCCACGAAGTATCCCACGTTACCCAGAATCACCTGGTGCGCGGTATCGAAGAAGCACAGCGGCTCTCGGTGCCGATGATGCTGGCAACGTTCGGCCTGGTGCTGGCCGGCAGCGCAGCAGGCGCGCTGGACGCCGATGCCGCCCAGGGACTGCTGTTGACAGGCCTCGGCCTGTCGCAGCAGTCCCAGATCAACTACACCCGGCAGAACGAAGCTGAAGCCGACCGGATCGGCATTCAACTGATGGCACGCGCCGGATACCAGCCGTCGGGTCTCGTGGCTTTTTTCGACACCTTGAATCGCTGGTCCCGGTCGATGGGCGCAGGTCCCCCGGAGTATCTGCGCACCCACCCATTGACCGTCAGCCGAATTGCCGAGGCGCGCGAGCGGGCCGAGCGATTGAGCAGTCCCGATCGTAACCCCGACGATGAATTCCATTTCATCCAGGCACGTTTACGGGTGCTGATGAGTCAGCACTTCGACGAAGCTGCAGACTGGTTCGAACGCAAGCTGCGAACCGAATCACCGAATGCCGATGCCCTACGCTATGGTCTGGCACTGGCCCTGCTGCGCGGTCGCCAGCTCGAACGCGTCGAACCGGTTCTGGAAGAACTTCGACGCGCACGCGGCGACAACCAATTGCTGCGCCTGCTGGAAGGCGATCTGCGGCTGGCGCAGGGCCGAATCGACGACGCCCTGGCGATCTTCGAGCGCCTTTTCCACGACTACGGCCAGAGTCGGCCGATTGCGATTGCCTACGCCGAGGCCTTGCTCCACGAAAACGATCCGGATCGCGCCGCACTGGCCTCGACACTGCTGCGCGACCAACTCCGGCGGGCACCTGATGATCTCCAGCTGACCGAGCTGATGGCAATGGCCGCCGACCGGGCCGGCGACCCGGTGCGTGCCGCGGAGGCCGTGGCTGCGAATTATCACCAGCGTGGCGGCCTGCCACAGGCAATCGAGCAGCTCGAGCGCATCCTGCAGCGTGATGACCTGGACTATTACGATCGCGCCCGAATCGCGGCCCGGCTGGACCAACTCCGGGTCGAACGCATGCGCAGCAGCCGGCGCGGCGACGAAGCACAATGATTCCGGGCCGCAGTGCAGACTTCATTGAACCGAAAGGACTCTGTAATGATTCAGTAACACGGTGTCTGATAATGGGAGGAAGACAGTCCTGCCCGAATCCAGATGAAGCCGCGTATCCTGATCATCGATGATGAGGCACCGATCCGAAACATGCTCGCGTTCAGCCTGAACCGTGCCGAAATGGACGTCGATGTTGCCGCTGGCGGAGACGAGGCACTGGCGCGTCTTAACGAGACCGACCTGCCGCCCGACCTGATCGTGATGGACTGGATGATGCCCGGTCTCGATGGCCTGCAATTGACTCGAACACTGCGAGACACTCCGGGCCTGAGCCAGATTCCGATCATTATGCTGACTGCGCGCGGAAATGAACATGACCGCACGACCGGACTGGACTCGGGTGCCGATGACTACGTAGTCAAGCCGTTTTCGACCCGGGAGCTCATCTCCCGGGTTCGCGCCGTGCTGCGCCGCAGCCACGGTGAACACGACGAAGCGACCCCATGCCTGCGCGTCGGAGACTTGAGCATCGATCTGCAGTCCCATCGAGCCCTGGCCGGGGATCGGCCGCTGGCAATGGGCCCGACCGAGTTTCGCATCCTGAAACTGTTCATGACTGCGCCCGGCCGGGCCTGGAGCCGGGGCCAACTACTGGCCGAAATCTGGGGCGCCGATCATCGGGTCGAGGAGCGGACCGTCGATGTCCACATCCGCCGCCTGCGCAAGGCGCTGGAGGACACCGGCCACGACCGCTATGTTCAGACCGTCCGGGGCCACGGCTATCGCTTCTCGGATCTCGTCTGATGACCGATGGCGCGCGCTCCGGGCGGCTGCATGCCATGCCCGACGGTCCGGCCGATGGGCTCGCTGATGGCACGGCCGACGGTCCGGCCAACCGGATCGCGCAGGCTGCAGCGCCGCTGGAGCGCTGGCTCGAAGATGAACTGAACGATCCGGGACTGTTCTTCAACCGCGAGCTGAGCCTGCTGTGCTTCACTCGGCGTGTGCTCGAACTGGCACGCGATCCGGAGATCCCGCTGCTCGAGCGAGTCCGCTTCCTGTGCATTTCCTGCACCAACCTCGACGAGTTCTTCGAAGTCCGGGTCGCATCGATCCGGCAACGCATGCAGCACGGCGCCAGCCAGCCCGGACCCGATGGCATGACGCCGATTCAGACCCTGGAAGCAATCCGCGAGGCGGCCAGCAAGCTGGTTGACGAGCAGTACCGGGTCCTGAACCAGGAGTTGATGCCGAAACTGGAAGGCGAGCAGATCCGGATCCTGAAACGCTCGCAATGGAATCGGCGCCAGCATCGTTGGCTGCACCGCCATTTCCGCCGGGAACTGATGCCGGTGCTGTCGCCGCTTGGACTGGACCCGGCGCATCCATTTCCGCGCATTCTCAACAAATCGCTCAATTTCGCCGTCGAACTCGATGGCTCCGACGCCTTCGGCCGCGATCCCGGACTGGCCCTGGTTCGTGCACCGCGCTCGCTGCCACGGCTGATCCGGATTCCCCGGAGCTACTCGCGCGGGCCGAACGACTTCGTGTTCCTGTCCTCGATTCTGCACGCCTTCATTCATGAACTTTTCCCGGGCATGCAGGTGCGTGGCTGCTATCAGTTCAGGGTCACTCGAAACTCCGAGCTGTTCGTCGACGAGGAAGAGATCGAGGACCTGGCTCGTGCGCTGGAAGGCGAACTGCTCGAACGAGGCTTCGCCGAGGCCGTGCGGCTCGAACTGGCCGAGGGCTGTTCGAAAGAAGTCGTCAAACTGCTGAGCGCCAAGTTCGGTCTCGAGGACAGCGACGTCTACCGCTGTGATGGTCCGGTCAACCTCAACCGGATGAGCGCACTGTGTGAACAGACTGACCGTCCTGACTTGCTCTATTCACCATTCCAGCCACGCCTGCCGGCCGGGCTCGGCAGCGGCAACAAGCTGTTCGCCGCGCTGCGGCGGCGCGACTGGTTGCTGCACCACCCATATGACGGCTTCGCCCCGACCGTAGAACTGCTGCGCCAGGCTGCCAGTGATCCGGAAGTGCTGGCGATCAAGATGACGGTGTATCGAACCGGCGCCGACTCGGTCATGGTCGGGTTGCTGGTCGACGCGGCGCGAGCCGGCAAGGATGTCACCGTGGTGGTGGAGTTGCGGGCCCGCTTCGACGAGGAAGCCAATATCACGCTCGCGACCCGGCTGCAGGAAGCCGGGGTGCAGGTCGTCTACGGCGTGGTCGGCCACAAGACCCACGCCAAGATGATGTTGATCGTCCGCCGCGAGCACCGCAAGGTGCGGCGCTACGTGCACCTGGGCACCGGCAACTACCACCAGGGCACGGCCAGGGGCTATACGGATTTCGCGCTGCTGACCGCGAGTCCGGGATTTGGCGAAGACGTCCAGGCACTGTTCATGCAACTCTCCGGTCTGGGTCGTGCGGCCAATCTGGGCGAACTGGTGCAGTCGCCGTTCGACCTGCACGATTTCCTGCTGCGCAACATCGAGCGCGAAATCGGTCATGCGGAAAATGGCCGACCGGCCGGCATCGATGCAAAGATGAATTCGCTGACTGAACCACAGGTGATCCGGGCGCTTTACCGGGCCTCGCGCGCCGGCGTGCCGATCCGGTTGATCGTGCGCGGAACCTGCTGCTTGCGGCCCGGCATCGAAGGACTTTCCGAGACCATCGAAGTGCGCTCCATCCTCGGGCGCTTTCTCGAACACGCCCGGGTCTACCGTTTTGTCAATGGCGGTGCCGAAGATGTCTGGGCATCCAGCGCCGACTGGATGGAGCGCAATCTGTTCCAGCGCGTCGAGGTTGCATTTCCGATCCACGAACCAACGCTGGCGCGGCGCGTGGTCGAGGAAGCATTCGAGCTGGCCTTTACCGACAACCGCGACGCCTGGAAGCTGCATGGCGATGGCAGCTACATGCATGCCTGGCCGAATGCGGAAGCGGACACCCGCCGTCTGCAGCTCACGCTGATCGATCGCGCGACGCAGTCGGGCTGACCCGCGCCAGGCCGCACTGCGGGCCCCAGCCATGCCGGCCGGGCATTGACCCGCTATGCTTGCTTTCGGTCCAGACTACCATCCAAGCCTCGCCGAACGTCAGGGAAATATGCCGAATCGCGATCTCTACGCCGCCGTCGACCTGGGCAGCAACAGCTTCCACCTGCTCGTCGCTCGACACGAGCGCGGCCAGTTGCGCGTGATCGACCAGCTCCGTGAGATGATCCGGCTGGGCGGCGGGCTCGACACACGCGGTCGGCTGGATCCGGAAACCCGTGATCGTGCGATCGCCTGCCTGGCCCGATTCGGTCAGCGCCTGGCGAATTTCCCGACCCTCCAGGTGCGCGCCGTCGGCACCCAGACCCTGCGCCGACTGGCACAGCCGCAATCCTTCCTGATCGTCGCGGAAACTGCGCTCGGCTTCCCGATCGATGTCATCAGCGGCCGCGAAGAAGCCCGTCTGGTCTGGCTCGGCGTTACCGGTGCGACCGCCTTTGGCGAGCAACCGCGAATGGTCATCGATATCGGCGGCGGCTCGACCGAGATCGCCGCCGGACTGGCGCGCGATCCAGTGTTCGCCGAAAGCATTCAGTTCGGCTGCGTCAGCGTTACCCGCCGAGCCTTCGGCAAGGGCCGAATCACGCCGCGTCGTTGGCGCCGTGCCGCCGAGGAGATCGCCGCCGAGCTGCAGCCCTTGCAGGCACCGCTGCGGGCCAGCGGCTGGCATCACGCCATCGGCTCCTCGGGCACGGTTCGCGCAGTGCAAGCGATTATTGCCACGAGCCAGAACGCTTTGCCGGGACCGATCCGATCCGCCGACGTCGCAGAACTCCGCCAGACGCTGCTCGACGCCGGGCACATCGAGCGCGTTCAGCTACCCGGCCTGTCGAGCGCGCGCCAGCCGGTCATCGCTGGCGGCATCGTGGTGCTCGAAGCCTGTATGCGGGCATTCGACATCGACACGCTCGAGGTCAGCCCCTCCGCGCTGCGCGAAGGTCTGTTGCACGACCTCGTGGGGCGCGAGGAACACATCGATCCACGCGAGCAGACCGTGCAGGCCATGGCCGGACGATTTGGCTGCGACCAAACCCAGGCCGAGCGCGTTCGCGACTTCGCCATGGCCGGCTTCGAGCAGATTGCCGAAGCTCACGGGCTGCGCCTGATCCACCGCGACCTGCTCGACTGGAGCTGCCGACTGCATGAAGCCGGCCTGGCCATCGCCCATAGTCACTACCAGTTGCACAGCGCCTATCTGGTCGAGCAGTCCGACATGCCCGGCTTTACCCGTCAAGAACAGCAGCTGATGGCGGTGCTGCTGCGCGGCCAGCGCCGCAAGCTGGGCCGGGATGCGCTGGCCCCGTTGCCGGGTCGCATGGCTACGGCCGCACGCCCGATGCTGCTACTGATTCGACTGGCCGTGGCCCTGGCCCGCTCGCGCACCGACAGTGATCTGCCGGATTTCTCGCTCTGCGGCGACGGCAGCGATCGCTTCGAGCTGGGTCTGCCCAAGGGCTGGCTTGCGGCGCACCCGCTTTCGGCACGCGGGCTGCAGCTGGAGAAGGCCCAGCTCACCGCACTTGGCCTGCGGCTGCGCACCGTCACACTGAAGACGGCCCAGCGACCGGACGCCGCGGCATGAGTCCAGGCCACCGCGGGCTGCGACTGCGCGCCGAACTGGCCGCACGGGTCCGCGCTCATTTCGCGGCCCATGGCGCGATCGAGGTCCAGACCGGCCTGATCACGCACTACGGCGTGACCGACGTCCACCTGGCCAGCCTCGCCCTGACTGACGGTCGCTACCTGCGCACCTCACCCGAATTTGCCCACAAGCGCCTTCTCGCCGCCGGACTGGGTGACCTGTACGAACTCGGCACAGTGTTTCGCGCCGGCGAGCACGGCCGGCTGCATCGCGAGGAATTCACGATGCTGGAGTGGTACCGGATTGGCTGGAGTTGGCCACGTCTGGTGGAGGAAGTGCTGCAACTGCTTAAACTGGCGCTCCCGCAACCACGGCCGATGCACTGGACCAGCTGGCGCGAACTGGCGCATCAGACCTTGGGATTCGATCCGATTGATGATACCGAAGCCCGCGATTTCGCGCTGGCCGAGGCCCCCGGCGACATGGACCTGCCAGAACAGCTGGACTGGCTCTTCTCGTTACGCATCCAACCCCGGCTTCCGAACGACAGCGTCGTCGTGGTCCACCACTTTCCGGCCTGTCAGGCCGCACTGGCCCGACTCGAGCCAGGCGACCCGAGCGTGGCCCAGCGCTTCGAGATTTTCGTCGACCGCATCGAGCTGGCCAATGGCTACCAGGAGTTGACCGATCCGGGCGAGCAGCGGACCCGCTTCGATCAGGACAACCACCGCCGCATCCACCTCGGACTGCCGCCGATGCCCGTCGACGAGACGCTACTGTGCGCACTCGAGCGCGGCTTGCCCGACTGTGCCGGGGTGGCGCTGGGTTTCGACCGCCTTGTGATGCTGGCCGCTGGCGCGGATTCGCTGGATCGGCTACACGCCGAGACAGATTCCCAGGAGCCTGTCGGACTTGACCGATCGTAGCGAGGGAAAGCCGGCTGGAGTCAGGTTTTTCGATCTTTTGAGGCAAATCGCGGATCGATTTAACGAAAAAGGCCGGAGAATCTGGCCCAATCCGGCTTTTCCGCAGTAGAACAGCGTCAAGTCCGAAAGGCTTCCAAGCCTGACACCTGGGCGCTCGCTCGCGCCCTGGACTGGATCGCCGAGCAGCTTGCCGGTTCGGTTCCACAATGCAGCCTGGGCACATCCACCAGAACCCGTCACCGCAGCCGCAGCTTTCGGGCGCTGGCTGAGGCAGCGCCGAAGCTCTCATGCACCCGGACCTCGCAGGCCCTCGTTCAACCACAAAGGAAACCGAGACAAGGAAAAGAGCAAATCGATTCAACCCGGATTATTCCTGACCCGACCGTCGCGAGACGGCTCCAGGTCGTGTCGCCGCGGTGTTTCGCGGCCGAGCGCACCGCAGCCGGACTCGCCTGTTGGTCAATACCGGCAGGTCAGGATGCGCGACCGAGTAAAACCTCGCCGATGCACAGCCTGGGGGGCATCGCTGCAGGTCGGGTCAGTAGAGTCGAGGAAGGGCGCGGTGGCCGGTGGTTCGGCTCCGTTTCCCTTCCCCGCTCATCAAACCGGACGTGCGGATTTCCCGCA
>Ga0210039_1004238_pt1 | contig 10556 bp, 11 predicted proteins | sample CryGeyCG2114_250_3_FD_185460 | JGI IMG/M metagenome (GOLD analysis project Ga0210039, IMG submission 185460) | Groundwater microbial communities from aquifer - Crystal Geyser CG17_big_fil_post_rev_8/21/14_2.50 (SPAdes) (version 2) | ecosystem: Environmental > Aquatic > Deep subsurface >... | reverse complement strand
TTTGGCGGGTTTTCCGGCATCGACGAGTTTGCGGTACGTTTCCGCGAGATGCAGGTTGTGGCGGATCGCGACGAGCGCTGGCATGTAGAGCGCGTTGCGCACCCCGCGCCGGCCGCCGCCGATCTTCGAGCGACCCTTCCATTTGCCGGATTCCCGAGTGATCGGGGCGAGCCCCGAAAGACTGGCCGCCTCCTTCGGCTCCATCATGCCGAGTTCCGGCATCTCGACGATCATAGCGACCGCGGTGACCGCACCGATGCCGGGGATGGAACACAGGATCTCTTGGCGCCGGGCAAGCGCGGGGTCCTCGGCGATGAGGCGCGCGAGCTCGGTGTCGATCTGCTCGAGCTGGCTGTCGACCTGCCGCAGGCGGGCGCGGAGCTGAGCCAGGACGACCTTGTTCCGCGCCGCCTCCAGACGGTTGCGGCAGGCGGTGCGATCCTTGTTCAAGGCGCGGCGCGCGATGTGCAACTCGCGGATTTCATGCATAGTTTCGCTGCGCACGGGCTTGGCGTCCAGCTCGAGTACCGCCCCCATCCGCGCCAGCATGGCGGCATCGACGCGGTCGGTCTTGGCGCCCTGGCTGACGGCCTGCGCGAAGCGGCGGGCCCGCGTGGGATTGACCTTGACCAGATCATGACCGGCCGCGCCCAGCACCGCCTCCAGATCGCGATGATAGCGTCCGGTCGCCTCGTAAACGATCCGGACTGGCGCCTTGCCGATCCATCGACGCAGGGCGGCCAGCCCCGCCTTGTCGCTGCCGAACCGCTCATGCCTGCGATCCGAAAGCCGGTAAATGTCGAACGTGTCTTTGGAAATGTCGATCCCGATGGTATCCTGCATTGCCTTTCGTTCCCTATGCTTGTCATGCGGGGCAAGGGCGCGCCTTCCCCATGTATCCGTTCAGGTCATGCGAAAGGCAGGGGCGATCCAACTTCTGACCGGTTCAAAAAACCACCATTCTTCCGATCCGTCCCCCGCCGCTCTCCGGCATGTGTGAGGTGCCGGAGAGCGGCTCCCGTATCGCACAGGAGCCGGTCGTTTCTTAAGACAACGCATTGTTTTTCCTCGGCCATGCGCGGTTTGAAATAGACACCATCCGCCCAGATGTAGAGAAACCGCCGCGCGCCAAGGTCGCGTTTCTGCCACGCCTCATAGTCTGCCCACCAATCGGCCTTCAGCCGCGTGACGGTCTTGGCAGACAGGCCCTTGGCGTTCGGGCCAAGCAGCGCCTCCAGAGCCTCGCTGAAGTCGCCTGTGCTTGCGTCGGGAAAACGATCCCCCGGATCGTTTTCTGATCCTCCTCACCCTTGAGGTAAAGCCACGGCAACAGCTCTTCGACCGATTTCGCCTTGCGCAGATACCGCGGCAAGATGCTGGGCGTGAAGGTGACCTTGTCCTCGTCAGCGCCCCGGTCCCGCACGCGCGGCACCTTCACGGGCACCGGACCAATGCCGGTCATCACCGCGCGTTCGGGCAGATGACCGTGTCGGACCAGGCGTGCCCGCCCGTCTTCGAGCTTGTCCCCGGAAAAGGCGTTCATGAGCGCGGACAGCTCTGCATGGATCGCCTGTTCGATCAGTTTGCGCGCGCCATCGCGCAGGACGTCGGTGAACGGATCGGATGTAAAACCCGATGGATCGGGCAGTTGAGTGATGGTCGTCTCTGACATGTGGCATATCCCTTTCTCAGCTGAGAATTGACGGCGACTCGACACCGCCTTGATATGCCGCCCCTCAGGGCATCACCAACTTTCGCGCGTTTCTCTCAGGTTATGAGCCAAAACCTCTGCGATTCCAATGGCTTATATATTTCAACAGCTTAACCGATAAGCCTTTGTTCTCACGCAATTTGTTCACCAGCACCCGTCAACATTCGGCTGCACTCAACCGCGCTGGATGCTCCCGAAACCGCATATGTCCGTTGACTCAGCGTTGACTCGCACCGGCGCGACTATCATCAATCCTGATCGCTTCATAGCGCCGAACATGCACAATTTCAGCTGCCGCTGTGTGGACGGAGCGCCAATTTGTGGCGCTTGCTCGAATGACGGCTGTTCGCACATTCTTTCGGAGCAAAAACCTGGGATCTGCGTACCGGTATCTGGTAACATGCTACCCCAGCCAGTGAGTGGATTTCGGTTCCATATCCCTGGATTTGGAACTCACGAAGTTGGCGTTCTGAAAGCGATCAGTTGAATGTCACCGGTGTTTGCCCTGTGCGGTTAACGTTCAGCGAGAAGACATCCGGGCGGGCGTAGTGGCCACTGGCGTCGAATTTGCGTCGCGAGGATCGGGCGGCATCGACGTCGATCTCTGCCACCAGCAGGCTCTTTTCCTGATGCATCGGACCCGCATGAACGCCGCCAAAGGGCTTGTAGATCACCGCATCGCCGGGGTTCACCCATTCGTCCTTGTTCGGAAACAGCTCGTCATAATAGGGGATATCGGTGGGGATGTCGGAGGCCTCCAATGCGGTGGCGCAACCGATCACCCAAGCACCACCTTCGCGGGCGATATGCTGCATTGTGGCCAGCCAGGTTTCGCCGCTGTCCCATGTCGGGGCGACGTAGATATCGATGTTCTGGGCATAAAGCGCGTAGCGCGCCAGCGGCATGTAGTTTTCCCAGCAGATCAGCGCGCCGACGCGCCCGACCGCGGTTTCGACCACGTTGAGGCCGGAGCCGTCGCCAAAGCCCCAGACCATGCGTTCGGGGTTGGTCGGCATCAGCTTGCGGTGGTTGTTTGCGATGGTTCCGTCGGCGTCGATGATGACGCAAGAGTTGTAGAGCGTGCTGCCGCTGACCGCGCCATCGAGCTCCTGATACCCCGCCACGATGACCACACCGTGTTCCTTCGCCGCCTCCTGCAACGGGGCCATACCGCCCCGGCTCAGGTCGATCGAATTGGCCCGAAGGCGCGCAAACAGCGCGTCGGTCTTGCCCATCCCCGCGCCCGGGGCCAGGCGCCAGACGAAGGTGGGGTAGCCGGGAAACCAGGCTTCGGGGAAGACCACCATCTGGGCCCCCTCGCGCGCGGCCTCTTCGATCAGTTCAACCGCGCGGGACATCGTCTTTTCGAGGTCCAGATAGACGGGCGGGTGTTGGATGATGGCGATCTTGGTCATTTCCATTTCCTCCATTGGCCGGTTGGATGCGCGCCTGCCCGGTCCGTCGTTCCGGGCAGGCGCATTAGCAATGCCACAGGGCTCCGCCGGTTTCGTCACGGGGCGCTGCGTTCACCCAGCGGGATCATGACATGCCACAGCGGCGTCTCATCCCACATGACATAGGGCCCGCCGGCATAGGGATCGCGCGTCAGGTCGACCACCATATCCCGGCTCGGGTAGAGCACCATGATATGCGGTCCTTCCATCACCCAGACGCCACCGTCATTGGGGTCGGTCGCCATCGGGTTGGCGTTGTTCACATTGGCGTCGCCCGCCAGCATGTAGGAAATGCCGGGCACATCGGTCGAGAACTCGGTCCCCGCAGAGACCACCGCCAGCCACTTCATCCACACCGGATCGTTGCACATCGGGTGGTCGTCGCCGGGCATCAACGGAATGCCGGGAAAGCAGACCCAGCCGTTGGTTCCCTGCTGCAGGATCGTCCCGTCGGCGTCGGAAATGGTCGCGTGATCGGTGATCGAGGCCGGTGCTGCGGTTTTCGCCCGGGCGATCTTGTCGGCCGTGCTTTCGGCCTGCGCGCCATGTGCCGCTACGGCGACCAGCGCCATGGTCAACAGGCCGCTTGTGAGATGGGTTTTCAGCGTGAACATCTTCGGTTTCCTTTCTCTTGATGGTTCGAGTGGAAAATCAGCCCGCCTTTGTTGCGGCGGCGACGAGCATTTCACAGGGGCCCTCGAACCGGCCGCCTGTCTCGAAGGCACCCAGCGCCTCCTCGATCTCGGCCCAGGTTTCGTCCTGCTCGCGCTCGGACAGGCCACCCAGCATCTGGTGCAGGGCGCCAAAGCTTTCCTGTTCGAATTGCAGGCATTCCAGGGCGCTGCCAAGCCGAACCGGCGCCGCAACCCGTTCGATCCGCACATCCGAAAACCCGGCATCGGTGAGGCGTTTGGCCAGAACGTCGGGATCACCAAGGCTGAACGGCCCCGGCTGACCGGGCAAGGGTGCGGGAAGTGCCGCACGCCGCCGAATGATGCCGACGGGCACAGAAAAGAACCCGTTGAGATCAGCGCCTGCATAGGTAATGGCCCCGACGCGCCCGCCCGGACGCAACCGGTCGCGCATGCCACTCAGCGCCTTCAACTGGTCGGGGAAGTAGATAAGACCGACCCGCGAGATGACCGCGTCGAACGGTTCCGCCTTGATCTCGGCAAGCGCCTCGCCGTCCACGACCCGCGTCTCGACATGGCTATACCCCGCCAGTTTGGCATTGGCTGCCGCATGTTCCAGAATGACGGGTGACAGATCAGTGGCCAGAACGTAGCCGGACGGTCCGGTGCGCCTGGCGGCGGCCAATGTCTGCTCGCCTGCCCCGGCGGCAACATCGAGCACCCGGCTACCGGTCTGCACATTGGTCATGTCGAGCATCAGTTCGGTCGCCGGACCCAGCCATCGGGTCAGCAGCGGTGCCCAGCGGTTCCAGGCGTCCGCCGCCCCGTCCCACTGGATGCGGGTGGTTTGCTTGAAAGCGACCGGATCGAAAACTTTCTGGGTGGTGGTCATGGTCTCTGTGGTGGTCATGGTCTCTCTCCCTTTCATACAAATTTCATTGCCAAGATCGTGACACGGCCCCAGAATTGGAACAATTCGCGGAATTTCGACGCCGGTTTTGCAAAATTGCACAAACCCCGGGGGGGCAACATGCAATGGGATGACCTGAGGATCTTTCTGGCCGTCGCGCGCGCGGGTTCGATCAGTGGCGCGGCAACGCGGCTGGGCGTTCAGCATTCGACCGTGTCGCGGCGCCTGCGGGCGCTGGAAGAGCGGCTGGGCACAAGGCTGATCGAGCGCAAGACTTCGGGCAATGAGCTGACCGAAGCCGGGGAAGATCTGCAACTTTCGGCCCGCAAGATCGAGGCCGAAATCCTTGAGTTCGAGGGCGCGAGAAGCGGTGAGGATACCGGTGCCGCGGGTGAGTTGCGCGTCACCGCCATCAACAACATGGCCTCATCGGTGCTGATGCCGGTCTTTGCCCGGTTCAGCGCCGCCTATCCCGATATCGAGCTACATGTGCAGGTGAGCAACAAGTTCGTGCGGCTTGCCGAACGAGATGCCGACATTGCCATAAGGTTGACCAACACGCCGCTCGATACCCTGATCGGCACCCGGCTGACCACGGTCGCCTCGGCCGTCTATGGATCGCGCGCCTATTGCGCACAGGTCAGGGCCGGTGAGGCCCAGGAAAAATGGCTGGGGATCGAGTGCTGCGGGTTCCATATGTCCTGGACCAAAGACGCCTGCCCGGAGCACGATCACAATTTTTATGTCGATGACACGCTTCTGACCCTTGCGGCGCTGAGGGTGGGGGCTGGACTGGCCTATCTGCCCTGTTTCATGGGTGACAGCGAGCCGTCGCTGGTGCGCGTCCGCGCCCCCGAGCCACGCCATGATCTGGGGCTGTGGCTGGTCTATCACCGCGACCTGCGGCGCGCACGGCGGGTTCAACTTTTCCGTGAGCACATGCAACGCGAATTCGCCGATCTGCGTGGGTTGTTCGAGGGAGAGCGTGCTGTTGCATGAATGAGTGCATGGTTGATTTACCTGCCCCGGCTGCAGCCCTCTCGCGTTCCAAGTCCGCTTTCGGCACGAGTCTCCAATCCTTTTTGCAGTACACCATCGAGAACAAAGGGCTCGAAGCAGTCCTTGGCCCGCCTGGGGCAGTCGGCACCGATCCCCACCCACCAGCGCGGGACAAAAAGGGACCGGCACAAGCCTGCATTTCCATTTGCCGGTTTATGCCACCCTGCCACCCCTTCGGTCGATGTTTGAGTTGAACTGCAGCGCGGATCACGCCTGTGTCACGTCAGCACGGAGGTGGTTCATCATGGCGCAAAGAGAAAAGCTGACCGAAAAACTGGTCAGAGCAGCCGAGCCGCGCGCGGGCATCTACCAGGTTTTCGACGAGGATGTGCGGGGGTTTTCGCTGCGGGTTTTCACATCGGGCAGCAGGAATTTCACGCTGGATTACCGGGTCAAAGGCCGCCAGCGCCGCTTCACGATCGGCAGATGGCCGGAATGGACCGTGACTGCCGCGCGCGAACAGGCCAAGGCGCTGCGCCGCATCATTGACGATGGCGGCGACCCGCTGGGCGAACGGGAAACCGGAATGTCCGCCCCCCGCATCCCCGATCTGATCGACCGCTATATCGAAACCCACCTGCCCAATCTGGCCCCGACCAATCGCTCCGACCAGATCTCCATGCTGCGCAAACTGGTCCAACCGGTCTGGAAGCACAAACTGGTCGAGGACATCACGCTCGATGATGTCGACAGGTTGCTCGCCCAAGTGGCCAAGGGCCGCGCCCGACCGTCTAAGGCCAAACCCAACAATCGCGCCCGCAAGCTGCAGGGGTCGAAACCGACGCCGATCCGGGCCAACCGAACCGGTGAGGTCTTGCGTAAGATGTTCAACCTCGCCGTCCAGTGGAAGATGCGTCCCGACAACCCGGCGATGGGCTTTCATCGGCGCATCGAGACCGAGCGCGAGCGCTATCTGAGCATGGATGAGATTGATCGTCTCGCCATGGCGCTGGGCACGGCCGAGGACCAGCGCGCCGCCAACATCATCCGCATGTGTATGTTGACAGGGGCCCGCCTTGGCGAGGTGCGCTGCGCGCGGTTTGAGCAGTTCAATCTGGAATTTGCCACGTGGTCCAAACCCGCGACCACCACCAAGCAGCGCAAGATCCACCGTCTGCCGATTTCACCGGATGTCGCCGCCATCGTGCGCCAGAGGCAAACCGCCGTGCACCGGGATTGTCCGTGGCTGTTTCCCGGTGATGTGCCCGGCCAGCCCGTCAAGGAAATCCGCCGTTTCTGGCGTCAGGTCCAGAAAGAGGCCGGAATTGCGGGTGTTCGGATCCATGACCTGCGCCACACCTTCGCCTCCCTGCTGGTCAGCGGGGGCGCCTCTCTGGAAATGATCGGCAAGCTGCTTGGGCATTCGCAGATGCGCACCACGCAACGCTACGCGCATATGATGGACTCGCCGCTGCGGGATGGGGTCAATGCGGTCGCGGAGATGATGAAACCGCAGCTGCGCATTGTTCAGGGCGGGCGCTGAACTCGCCCTGAACAGGCATCAGCGTCGTTATTGCGGTTTCTTGAGGGCCCGCCAGATCGGGCTGAGTTTGCGACGGATCTGGCTTTCGTCTGGAACTGTGCCATCCTTGGAGTTCGCCACGAACCAGTCCTGGCCTTCCGCCACAAACTCGGCCTGCGATTCCGGCAAACCGTGCTCGAACAACCTGATCATCAGAGCCTGCAACATCCCCTCCCACTCGTGCCGTGACGAACGCCCGGGGCTGACATGAACACGGTGCAGCGGATCGTATTCATCTTCAAAGCGCTGGGCAGTTCCCGCCGTCACCAGAAGGTCATCCGTTCTGATGGGTGCGCCTTGGGCTGGATCGGTGATGATTTTCCACGTCTCGCTTCTCGGCGGCCGGATACGCCGTATCATGCATGCGTTGTGATCTGGGACATTGCGCCGAAACAACGGCATGATGTCTTCGGCACAGACCACAACCAGCCCAACCTGCGATTCACTGCCGCCGCATTGCACCAGTCCAATGCTGGTGACAATTTCAATGATTCCCTCGGTTGCCCATCCCACAATATCGGCAGGTGCGCATCCCCAACGCACGGCTAAATCCTCCAAAGCCCAGAATACACGGGGTGGTAAAGCCATCGCTTCGTCCTTTTCAAAGTTTTCATGTGGGGCGCGCGCGCGGCAGTGATTCCAGACATGCCTCGGGAGTCCCGAAGCCATCCTGACTATGCAATCTTTGGTTGATAAGTCTCGAGAAGAATTCGCCTCTACAAAAATTGGTGAGCGTGAGAAAACATCAATAAAACAAGGGGTGGCACAAAGGGCGCGATGAATACGCCGGTTTATGCCACCCCGCCACCCCCCGTCCTCTGCTCCTCTCACCCCGTGTCGCAATTGCCCGCATTCGGGCGCAAACACGGGAAGGAATCACGGATGTTGGATACGCAGGACATCAACCAGTCGGGGTCCGATACCGGCCTGCTGGAGGACTGGATCACTCGGCATGATCTGGCGATCAGCCTCGGGGTGTCCGAGGACACGCTGTGGCGCTGGGATGCAAAGCGGACCGGCCCGCAGAGCATCAAGCTCGGGCGCAAGGTTTACTACCGGCGCAGCACCGTACGCAGCTGGCTCGAGACCAGGGAACAGTCGCGCAAGGCACCATCGCGAGGTCGGCGATGACCGCGCCCTTCCCCTTCCGCAAGCGCCAGGCGCGCGATGAGACGCGCGACGCAGCGCGCGTCGACTGGATCGAGGAGCGGCGCCGCGAGGCCCGCATGGTCGTGGCTGATGTGGTGCACCATTCCGATCACCTGATCCGACTGGCCTGCAATGTGCTCGTCCAGCATGGCGAAACACCGGAGGAGCGCGAGGACGCGCGCATCCTTCTGGTCGTGCTCGACGCACGGCGGCCCGGCCGCAGCGCTCAGCGCCGGGACGACGACGGGAGGGCCGCGCGATGAACCGGCGCAGCACCCCCGAAGCCGACGCGCAGCGCGCCATCGTGCAGGCGCTGCGCATTGCCCTGCCCAAAGGCGCTATCGTTCATCACTGCGCCAACGAGATCGCCGCAGGTGACCGGCGTGGCATGATACGCCAGTCGATCCTCGCCGACATGGGCGTGTATCCCGGCTTTGCCGATCTGATCGTGATTGCGGGCGGCCGCGTGTTGTTCCTCGAGGTCAAAAGCCAGACAGGCCGCCTGCGCAAATCGCAGGCGGTCTTCCGCGACACCGTCTGCGCGCAGGGTTTTGGCTGGGCGCTGGTGCGCTCGGTCGACGATGCGCTGGGCGCGCTCGCCGATCACGGCTTCACCAGCCGGGCCCAGTCCGCGCGGAGGGCCGCGCCATGAGCCACAAGGCGACCGTCTGGGCCATCCAGCAGCGCGGGCTGAAGCCCGCCACCAAGATCGTGCTGTGGTTTCTGTGCGACCGGCACAACCCGGATTTCGGCTGTTTCCCGACACAGGCGCGGCTGGCCGACGACGTGGAAATGTCGGTCTCGGCGCTGAACCATCACCTCGCCAAACTGGAAGAGCTGCGCCTGATCCACCGCGTGCGCAGCCATGATCCACGCACCCACAAGCGCCAGGCCACCCGCTACATCCTGGGGTTCGAGGATGGCTTTCCACAAGAGCCAATTCCGAAAACCGGAGATGGGATTTCCGGAACGGAGAGCGAACAGGACAGAGACCCAACTCCGGAAACCGGACATGGAGCCATCTCCGGATTTCCGGCAAAGCCATCTCCGGATTTTGCCCAAAGCCATCTCCGGAATCCGGAGACTAACCTTGTAAGGAAACCTTTAAGTAAACCAGTAAAGGAGGAGGAGGACGCGCAAGCGCGCGATGCCGAGTTTGATCGGTTCTTCGCAGAGCTGCTGCAAGCGCTGGGCATCGATGCCGACAAGACGCTCCCGCCCTGGTGGCAGGGCTGGCCAGCAAGGACGCACGTTCGCCGCTGGATCGATGACCTCAGCCTGACCGAAGCCTCGATCATCGAGGTCGCCACCGAGTCCAGGCGCGATCATCCCGAACCGCCCGATGGGCCCAAGGCGCTCGACCGCGCCATGGAACGCGCCGCCCAGCGCGATGCGCAAGCGGCTGCCGCAGCCCTCGGCCGCCGCAAACGTCGAAAGTCCGATTCCAGCCCCCGCCCCAGCGACGACGAGCTGGCGGCGTTCTACGCCCGGATGGTCAATTCCGACGACTTCCTGCCCACCAGCATGATCAGCCAAACCATGCGCGACGCCATGCTGGCCCGAGGGCTGGTCACGCCGGAGCGGCTGCGGATGCGAGGGGTGCTGTGAATGGCATGGTGTCACGTCCCCGGCACGGATTGTCGCTCTGCGCAGGCGGCGGAGGCCTTGATCTGGGCGTCATGCTGGCCGAACCCGGCTTCCACACTCGGGCCTTCGTCGAGTGGGAGGACTGGCCCCGCGCCGTCCTCATCGCCGCCCAAGCCGCGCGGGCTACTTTGCGCCCGCCCCGATCTGGGACGACCTTCGCAGCTTCGATGCCCGGCCCTTCCGCGGGGCGTTTGATGCCGTCCTCGCCGGATATCCTTGCCAGCCGTTCAGCGCAGCAGGCAAACGCGGTGGCGCCAACGATCCCCGCCATCTCTGGCCCGAAGTCGCGCGCGTCATCGACGAATGCCGCCCCGAATGGGTGTTCCTCGAAAACGTGCCCGGCCACCCCCTGTGTCAGGGAAGTTGTCCGCTGCTTTACTTTTGCTCTATTTCTCAGGTGGGCGGGATAGGATGATGACGTGGGATATTCACCGGAACGTAAGACTGCGGTGCTGAGGCGGCTGCTGCCGCC
>Ga0210039_1004236_pt1 | contig 10558 bp, 14 predicted proteins | sample CryGeyCG2114_250_3_FD_185460 | JGI IMG/M metagenome (GOLD analysis project Ga0210039, IMG submission 185460) | Groundwater microbial communities from aquifer - Crystal Geyser CG17_big_fil_post_rev_8/21/14_2.50 (SPAdes) (version 2) | ecosystem: Environmental > Aquatic > Deep subsurface >... | reverse complement strand
CCTGACCCCGCTCGCGAGCCATAACGGGCTGTTCTCGATGCTGCCCATCGGCCCGGAATCGATCGAGGCGCTGCGCCGGGACCACGCGATCTACATGGCGGGTTCGGGTCGCATCAACATCGCCGGGCTGAACGAGGGCAACGTCGATCGTTTCATCGCCGCGCTCGGCGACGTAACCGCCTGAAGGGTAATGGCGAGGGATCGCCAGCCGGTGCTCGAAGACGATCGCGTCCTCCTGCGCCCGCTGGCCGAGGCGGACCGCGAGGCGCTCTACGCGGTCGCTTCCGACCCGATGGTGTGGGAACAGCACCCGATCCACGACCGCTGGCGGCGCGAGGTGTTCGACGCCTTTTTCGACGACAACCTCGCCTCGGGCGGCGCGCTCGCCGTGATCCGCAAGGGCGATGAGGGGCGCGAGGACCGCGTGGTCGGCGCGACCCGCTACGACGCCTATGACGAGGAGGAGGGCGGCAGCGTCGAGATCGGCTGGACCTATCTCGAGCGCGCGCAATGGGGGAAGGGCATCAACCCCGCGATGAAGCGGCTGATGCTCGCCCATGCCTTCGAGAGTGTCGCGCGGGTGGACTTCCGCGTCGGCGACACCAATTGGCGTTCGCGCTATGCGCTCGAGGCGATCGGCGCCGAACGCGGCACGCGCTATGAACTGGAGCGCTACCAAGGCAAGCGCGTCGTCCACCTCATCTACGAACTGACCCGCGAGGCCTTCGAACAGGGGCCGCTGGCAGGCGATTGAGGGTCAGATCTGGCGGAGAGCATGGACTGCCGAAGCCGTGCAGGCGGCGTTTCAGCCGCAACTGCGCGGCACTATCTTCGAGATCATCTCCACGAGACCGCCGCAATCGTCGGCTGCGTGTCGCTACCTTTCGGTCGTTGGGTCAATTATCTTGGAAATTTCGGTTATTTTCGATGCCGGGAATCCGGAACGCTTTGCATGCTCGTGAATCTGCTCTTCGCTCTCGGCTAGGTAGATGCAGAACGTCTTGTCGCCGGCCACGTATGAGTGTTCCCACTGTATTCCGGATATTTCCGACAATGCTTTGTTCGAAGTCTTCGCAGCACCGCCCAATCCATCCCGATCCATCTGCCCGACGCCAGGCAAGTCCCGTTCGATCACATACCGCTTCATCATGGTGAGTTCCTCTCCTCAACTGCCTCAGCACTTAATGCTTCTTGTTCGCAGAGTCGGGACCCGAGCATGAATCGTAGCTCACTTGGGCATTAGCGACAAACTCCGCTTGAGAAGGGCAGAAGCGAAGTCGAACCGGCTGGTCTGCGATCGGGTCGGTGGCCGACCCTAACCCGCCAGCGCCTGCATCCGCTTGAGGTAGCGCGCCAGCACGTCGATCTCGAGGTTCACACCGTCGCCCTCGGCCAGCGCGCCGAGCGTGGTGACTTCGCCGGTATGCGGAATGATGTTGAGGGTGAAGTCGCAGGCGCCGTCGTCGCGGTCGGTCACTTCGTTGACCGTCAGCGAGACGCCGTCGACGGTGATCGAGCCCTTTGGGGCGATGAAGGGAGCGATATCCTTCGGCGCGCGGATCGTCAGCTTGGTCGAGCCGCCCACCTCTTCGCTGCCAACGACCTCGCCCACCGCGTCGACATGGCCGGTGACGATATGGCCGCCGAGTTCGTCGCCGAGGCGGAGCGCGGTTTCGAGATTGATCTTCGCGCCCTCGTCCCACATGCCCGGCGCGGTGCGGCTGACGCTTTCGCCCGATACGTCGATTGCGAACCAGGCGTCGCCTTTGGCGCCGCCCTTTTCGACCAGGGTCATGCAGGCGCCCGAACAGGCGATCGAGGCGCCGATATCGATGGTCGCGGGGTCGTATGGGCAGGCGATCCGCACGCGCCGGTCGCCCTGTTGCGCGGAGTGGGTGACGGTGCCGATGGCGGTGACGATTCCGGTGAACATGGCGTCGTCCTAGCGGGTGCGCCGGTAGATTTCGAGCATGTCGTCGCCGAGTTCGCGCCACGCGATGCGCTGCCAGCGTCCATGCGCGGCGGTGAGGTCGGTCAGCCCGATATCGCCGATCCCCGCGCGGCCATTGCCGATGATGACGGGCGCGCGGTAGATCAGGAGCTTGTCGACGAGATCGCGCTCGAGGAACGCCGCCGCCGCGCCACCGCCGCCTTCGACCATTAGGTACTGAATATCGGAGAGGGCCGAGAGGTCGTCGAGCCCGGACAGCGCGTTCCAGCCCTCGGGCGCATCACCGTGCGTCAGCACGAAGCGTTCGGGCGAGCGGTCCTCCAGCCCCGGCAGGCGCACGTCGAGACTCGGATTGTCTGCGCGCAAAGTCGCGCCGCCGACGAGAATCGCGTCGACCGCCGCTCGTTCGCGATGGGTGTGGGCGCGGGCGTGCTCACCAGTGATCCACTTGCTGGTGCCATCGGCAAGCGCGATCTTGCCGTCGAGCGAGAGCGCGAGCTTGAGCGTGATATGCGGACGGCCTTCGCGCCGCTGGATCAGATATCCGGCAAGGCTCTTATGGCTGGCCGGATCGTCGACCACCTCGGCCTCGATCCCCGTCGCGCGCAGTTTCTCGATTCCCTTGCCCGCGGTGCGCGGATCGGGATCGGCCACGCCTGCGACCACCCGAGCCACGCCAGCCTCGACCAGCAGGTCGGAACAGGCCGGGCCGCGCGCGCTCTCATGCGCGCAGGGTTCGAGCGTGACGTAACTGGTCGCGCCGCGCGCTGCTTCACCCGCTTCGTCAAGCGCCATCGCCTCGGCATGCGGACGGCCTCCGGGCCGGGTCCAGCCGCGTCCGACCACCACGCCGTCCTTGACGATGATCGCGCCGACCGCAGGGTTGGGGCGGCTCAGCGGGCGTGCACGCTCGGCGAGCCGTGCGGCCTGCGCGAGCCAGTCGGCATCGGTGCGCGCCTCGCTCGCAGCCGGACCCAAACCCGGGCTCACTCTTCGATTTGTTCGTAGGCTTCGGCCTGGCGCTGCGCGAGGATCCGCCGCGCCTCCGCGCGCTGTGCCTCGACCCGGGCGCGCTCGGCCTCGGCCTCGGCCTCGACCGCGTCGACGTCGATCCCGCTCATCCGGCCGAGCGAGCGGTAGATCTCCTTGACCTCCTCGTTGCGCGCGGCCTGTTCGGAGGCCAGCCGGTCCTTGCGTTCCTGGTTGGCGATGTTGCTGGCGACGATCTCGGCATCGGTGCGACCGGGCGCGAGGGTCGAGATGATCTCGATCTCGGGGCGCTCGGGCGGGATCATCGCGCGTTCCTGCGCCATCGTACCGAACAGGGTGAACGTGATCGCGGCGGCCAGCGCCATGAAGCGCCAGCGGTTCTTGCCCGCGACCTTGTAGACCTGTCGGAAATCCTCGATCGCGCCGACCGGATTGACGTTTCGGATAAAGCCCATGCGTCCATAGATAGGCGCATTGGCTTAACCTTGCCAGTATCGCGTGCCTCCCGGGGCACCGCGCTCCCTAGGGATAGGCGGCGTAAAGGCTGCGACCCTGCGCTTTCAACCAGCGATCGGACGGTTCCTGCAGCCCCGGCGCGAGCGAATCGCACAGCGCCCGAAACGCGGGCGAATGGTCGAAGTGGACGAGGTGCGCGACCTCGTGCGCGACCACTGCGCGGCGCACGAAATCGGGCGCCATCACCAGCCGCCAGTTGATTCGCAGCGTTCCGCCCGAGGAACACGAACCCCAGCGCCGCCGCGCGCTGGTGAGGCGGAAGGGGACCGGATCGATGCCCGCCGCGGCGCAGAAATACGGCACGTCCCCGGCCAGCAGGTCGAGCATCCGTGCACGCAGCCAGCGCTCGATTCGCCGGTCGAGATTCTCGTCCGGACCGCCGACCACCAGCCGGGTGCCGTCGAGCGCGATCCGGCGCGGTCGGGCGCGATCGTGATCGACCAGCAGTTCCTCCCCGCGGAACGGCAGCCACGCGCCGTCACGCAGCACGAGCGGTTCGGGCCGCGCGGCGAGCTGGCGGGCGATCCAGTCGCGCCGGTCGGTGGCGAAGCGCATGGCCTCGCGCTCGCGGCCCCAGCGCGGGATCGTGATCGCGACCGCCTCGCCGTCGGGCGCGATCCGCAGCGTCATCCGCCGCGCGGTGGCGTGGCGCCGGATTCGGACCGGCACCTCGCGCCCTTCGAGCGACAGCCGGTGCTCGCTCACGGCTCGTAGTCCGCGTCGTCGGGATCGATGATGTGCTGCTCGATCGGTCCCGCATCGACTTCGCTGATCACGCGACCCGCCACGCCCACCCCGGCGCGGTGGACCGCCGCGCGATCGCCGCTCAGCAGGTAATGCCACTCGGGCAGTGCCTCGCCGCGCGCGCGAATCTTGTAGGCGCAGGTATCGGGCAGCCAGTTGATCCGGTGCGCGAGCCGCGGGGTGAGCCGCAGGCAATCGGGGACGAAGGCGAGCCGGTGGCGGTAATTGGTGCACACCGCCTTACCGGTATCGAGCAGCTTGCACGCGACGTTGGTGTGGAGGATTTCGCCGGTATCCTCGTCCTCGAACTTGTGCAGGCAGCAATTGCCGCAGCCGTCGCACAGCGCCTCCCACTCGGCGCGGTTCAACTTCTCGAGCGGCAGCTCCCAGAATTTGTCGCGCAGGTCGGTCAGCGAATCCATCGCCGCATTTCCGCCAGCGTTCCCTCGACGCTTTCATCGACCGGGAGCAGTGCCAGTGGCTCGCCCTGCGGGCCGAACAGGTAGGCGCCCGGCGGTCCGTGGGTGACCTTGTAGAAGCCGTATTCGTCCTCTTCCTCGAGCGCGCGATAGGCGGCGAAATCCTTCACTACCTCGTCGATCTGTTCCTCGCTCCCGGTCAGGCCGACGAGGTCGGGGGCGAAATTGCCGGTGAACTGCGCAAGCGCCTCGGGCGTGTCGCGCGCGGGATCGACGGTGATGAAGATCGCGGCGATCTCGGTGTCGGGATTTTCCTCGAGATAGGCCTGTCGCGCACGCACCATGCGCTGCGTGTCGTAGGGGCAGACGTCGGGACACGAGGTGTAGCCGAAATAGACCATCCGGTACTGGCCGGCGAAATCGGACCAGCTGACCTCTTCGCCCGCGCCCGAGGTCAGGGTGAAATCGCCACCGATCCGCGCGCCTGCCAGCGGCGGCTCTTCGGCCGGGACGTCGGCGGCGGGCGAACAGGCCGCGAGGGAGAGGGAAAGCAGGGCGAGGAGCGAGGCGGTGCGGGGCATGACAAGCGCGTTCATGGTCTGCTAAAGCGCGGCTCGCAAGGGGTGGCCGTACGGTCGGGCCCGGGCATTCACGGCTTTGTGCGCGGATGCCGGAAAATTACGTCGGAGCAAGTGGTGGCAATCTCAATTCGCAAGTCCCTCATCCTCGTGCTGAGCCTGTTCGCGGTGTCGGTGTCGACGCCCGCCGCGGCGCAGCTGCAGTCGCAGGGCTACAAGTTCCTCGAAGCGGTCAAGAAGCGCGAGGGACAGGAAATCATCGACATGCTCGCCGCGTCGAACAACCAGCTGGTGACGTCGCGCGAGTTCACCACCGGCGACACCGCGCTGCACATCGTCGCGCGCCGCCGCGACCTGCAATACCTGAAATATTTCTCGCAGAAGGGTGCCGATGTGAACGCGCTCAACAAGGCTGGCGAAAGCCCGCTCACGATCGCGGTCGGGTTGGGCTGGCTCGAGGGAGTCGAATACCTGCTGTTCCGCAAGGCGCGCACCGATGTCACCAACCAGACCGGCGAGACCCCGCTGATCCAGGCGGTCCACCAGCGCTCGACCGATATGATCGAGATGCTCCTGGAGGCTGGAGCCGATCCCGACCGCAACGACAATTCGGGCCGTTCGGCGCGCGACTACGCCCAGCTCGACACCCGCAATTCGCGCATCCTCGCAGCGATCGAGGAGCACGAGAAAGAGAAATCCTCCGCCCCCGTCTATGGCCCCGGAGGCTGACGGCATGGCTGATCGCGTGGCCGAAGACCTCGCCGACCTGACGCTCGACGAATTGCGGCTGGCGCTCGCTCCTCGAATCGCCGACGAGGCGATCTTCGACGGCTGGAGCGATACCGCGCTGGTCGCCGCGGCGGAGCGCGAAGGCGTCGATCCCGATGTTGCGAAACTCGCCTTCGAAGGCGGCGCGATGCAGATGATCGAAAGCTGGATCGACGCGATCGACGCGGCGATGATCGTCGAACTGCCGCGCGAGAAGCTCGCCGAAATGAAAATCCGCGAACGCATCCGCACGCTGGTGCAGTTCCGGCTCGACCAGGCGCTGGGCCGCGAGGAAGCGCTGCGGCGCGCGCTGGCGGTCATGGCACTGCCGCAGAACGTCTCGCGTTCGCTCAAGACCGGATGGCGCAGCGCCGACCTGATGTGGCGGCTCGCGGGCGACACCGCTACCGATTACAACCACTACACCAAGCGCACGATCCTCGCCGGGATCTACAGCGCGACGCTCGCCGTGTTCGTCGAGGACACGAGCGAGGACAAGGCCGAGACCCGCGCCTTCCTCGACCGCCGGATCGAGGGCGTGATGAAGTTCGAGAAGGCCAAGGCCAAATGGCTCGGCGGCGAGCGCGAGCATTTCGACCTCGTGCGGTTTTTGGGGCGGCTGCGGTATCCGGCGAAGTAGGACTTTTTTGTGGTTACGCCCGCCCATCCGGGCGGGCATCCTCGGTGCTATTCTCTCCGCTACGCTCCGAGGCACCTGCGGGCGCGCAGTCGCGCTTGCCTCCGCCTGATCGGCGTCGGGCGACCGCCTTGATCGTGTCCACTCGGCGCCCCCTTTCGATATCCGTCCTCAATTTGCGCGCGGTAGCGCGCGACCGCACGCCGCGGCTTATGCCGCGAAGCCAAGCGGCCCGGATGGGCCGCGCCCGGCGTTTGAGGGCGCAAAACAAATGAATTTAGGCACGCAGACATAACCACGAATCCTCACGCTATTGAGAACCGATTGCAATTAGCGCGCTCGCATGCCAAGGCCGGAGCATGACGCTCGACACCCTCAAGCCCGGCCAGCGCGCGCGGATTACCGCGGTGGACACCGATTCGATCGATCCTTCGGACGCGCGGCGCCTGCTCGCGCTCGGCCTCGATACCGGCGCGCGGGTCGCGATCGCGCACAAGGGCGTGTTCGGCGGCTCCGATCCAATCGCGGTGATCGTCGGGCGGATGACGGTCGCGGTGCGCCGCGCCCACGCCCGCGCGCTCTCGGTTGAGCCCGCCGCGCATACCGAAGAAGTGCAGGCAGGGGCCTGACATGACCCGCCAGCAACGTCTCGTCGCCCTTGCGGGCAATCCCAACGCGGGCAAGAGCGCGCTGTTCAACGCACTCACCGGTGCGCGGCAGAAGATCGCCAACTATCCCGGCGTCACCGTCGAGCGGAAGGCGGGCCGGATGTATTCCCCCGCGGGCGAACCGATCGAACTGGTCGACCTGCCGGGAAGCTATTCGCTCGATCCGTCGAGCCCCGACGAGGAAGTCACCCGCAAGGTCGTGATGGGCGAGTTCGAGGGCGAAACGCAGCCCGATTCGCTGATCATCGTGATCGATGCGGCGAATATCGAACAGCACCTCGTCTTCGCGCAGGAATTGCTCAGCCTCGGCCTGCCGACGGTGATCGCGCTCAACATGGTCGATTTGGCCGAGCGCGACGGGCTGGTGCTCGATCCGGCGGCCTTGTCCGAAGCGCTGGGCGTGCCCGTGATTCCCACCGTGGCGGTGCGCCGCAAGGGGCTCGACGAATTGCGCGCCGCGCTCGCCTCGCTCGACGGGGCTCCCGCGCGCGAACCGCGCCCGAGCATCGGGCTGACCGAGCGGCGCGTCTCGGCCGAGGCGATCGCCGACGCCGCGATCCTCTCCGAAACCGCGACCCGGCGCCTGCACGCGCATCTCGACCGGGTGCTGCTCAATCCGTGGATCGGGCCGGTGATCCTCGCCGGGATACTGTTCTTCGTCTTCCAGGCGGTGTTCGCCTGGGCGACGCCATTCGCCGATGCGCTCGAGGGTGCGGTGGCGTGGCTCAGCCAACTCGTGACCGCCAATATGGGCCCGGGCCTAGTGCGCGACATCATCACCGAAGCGGTGCTCGCGGGCGTCGGCTCGGTGGTCGTGTTCCTGCCGCAGATCGTGATCCTGTTCGCCTTCATCCTGGTGATGGAAGCGACCGGCTACATGGCACGCGCGGCCTTCCTGATGGACCGGATGATGAGCTTCGTCGGCCTGTCGGGCCGCAGCTTCATCCCGCTGCTCTCCAGCTTCGCCTGCGCGATTCCCGGGATCATGGCGACGCGTTCGATCGCCGATCCGAAGGACCGGCTGACCACGATCCTCGTCGCCCCGCTGATGACATGTTCGGCGCGGTTGCCGGTCTATGCGGTGATCATCGCCGCGTTCATCCCGCGCCAGAGCGTGGGCCCGGGCATCGGGTTGCAGGGGCTCGTCCTGTTCCTGCTCTACGTCGCCGGGATTATCGGCGCGATGGCGGTCGCGCTGGTGCTGCGCCGTTCGGTGACGAAGGGCGCGGGCTCGGGCTTCATCATGGAACTGCCGAAATACCAGTGGCCGCAATTGAAGGATCTCGCGATCGGGCTGTGGCAGCGGGCGTGGATATTCCTGCGCCGCGCGGGCACGATCATCTTCATCGCCACCGCGCTCCTCTGGGTGCTGCTGAGCTTTCCCAAGGCCGGGCCGGGCGAAAGCCAGGTCGATGCCAGCATCGCCGGCAAGATCGGCAGCGCGATCCACGTCGTGGTCGAGCCGATCGGGTTCAATCGCGACATCGCGATGAGCCTCGTGCCCGCCATGGCGGCACGCGAGGTGGCGGTCAGCTCGCTGGGCACGATCTACGCGGTCGACAGCGACGACGAGGACGAAACCGCCGAGGCGGTCACCGCCAGCGTCGCCGCGCGCTGGAGCCTGCCGACCGCGCTCGCTTTCCTCGCCTGGTTCGTGTTCGCCCCGCAATGCGTCAGCACGATCGCGGTCGCCCGGCGCGAGACCAATTCGTGGAAATGGCCGACCTTCATGGTGGTGTACCTGTTCGCGCTGGCGTACGTATTCGCGGGAATCACCTATTGGAGTGCTGTGGCACTCGGACTCTAGCAAGGACGGAATATTATGGCGGGCTCGCTCAACAAGGTCATGCTGATCGGCAATCTCGGGCAGGACCCGGAGATCCGCAGTTTCCAGAATGGAGGCCGGGTCGCCAACCTGCGCATCGCCACGTCGGAGAAATACAAGGACCGCGACGGCAACATGCAGGAAAAGACCGAGTGGCACACCGTCGCGATCTTCTCCGACGGGCTCGTCGGCGTGGTCGAGCGGTTCCTCAAGAAGGGCTCGAAGGTCTATGTCGAGGGCCAGCTGCAGACCCGCAAGTGGCAGGACCAGCAGGGCAATGACCGCTATTCGACCGAAGTCGTCCTGCGCGGCTTCAACGGTACGCTGACCATGCTCGACGGTGCGTCGGGCGGCGGCGGTGGCGGCGGTCAGCGCTCGGGCGGCTGGAACGACGGCAGCTCGGGTCCGGGCGCATCCTCGGGTGGCGGCGACAACTGGCAATCGGGCGGCGGCAATGGCGGCCAGGGTGGCGGCAACTTCACCGACGACCTCGACGACGATATTCCGTTCTGAGTCGTTTGTTTTAGACCCTCATCACCTGCGCCGTGCAATCGGCTCGGCCCCGAGACGCCGCGCCTTACTCCTTCAAGCCCTTCAGCGCATCGGCCAGCGGTCCGCTCGGCGCAGGCTCTTCGAGGCCCTTCTCCTTCCGCACGCGGTCGGCATTCGGGCCTTCGGCGTAAGGATCGATCGCCAGTGCGAGGCTTTGCGCGATCGCTTCGCCGAGGTCGATCTGCTGGCCTTCGTACTCGATCTCGTCGAGCTCGTCCGAACCCACTTCGACCGGTTCCTCGACCGCGGCGAAGTGGCGCGGGGGAACGAAGGTGAGCGCCATGTCCTCGGCCAGCTCGGTTTCGAACGGCTCGCCCGAGACCGCGCAGTCCTGCACGATGGTCGCGGCGAAGGATCCGGTCGCGGCGATGTCCCGGCCCTTCTTCGCCAGCGTCAGCGTACCCGTAAGCGACTTGATCGCGGGGATGTCGAAGCGTTTGGCGAGCGCCGCGCGCTCCTCTTCGGTGGCTCCGAAGTCCAGCGTGCGGCCCTCGGCATCGCCGGTGCCGACCAAGCGCGAGAATTCGGGGGTGTCGCTCAAGCGATCTCTCCTGCGAGCAGTTTCCGGCTGTCCATCGCGCCGAAGCGGTCGTGCATCGCACGCATCCGCTCGGCCACGCGGTGCGCACCCTCTGCGCTCGAAAGCGAGACGTTGCGATCGACCGCCGCCTCGAGCGTGGCGTCGTCTGCAGCGGTGAGTCCGGCGCGATAGGCCTCGATCCGACCGGCGAGCGTACCCACCAGCTTGCCGACCTTCTTGCCCACCATCAGGTCCCCGACGCCGCTTTCGCGCAACTGGCCCGACATGTCGTCGACGAACAGCTCGGTCAGCCGGGCCGAGCGTTCGCGCAGCGGCTCGTCGCGTTCCATCCGGATCATCACCAGCGCGGTGACGAGCGTGATCGCATCG
>Ga0210039_1004233_pt1 | contig 10563 bp, 8 predicted proteins | sample CryGeyCG2114_250_3_FD_185460 | JGI IMG/M metagenome (GOLD analysis project Ga0210039, IMG submission 185460) | Groundwater microbial communities from aquifer - Crystal Geyser CG17_big_fil_post_rev_8/21/14_2.50 (SPAdes) (version 2) | ecosystem: Environmental > Aquatic > Deep subsurface >... | reverse complement strand
CGTCCTGATCGATAATAGGGCCGGCATCCAGCTCAGAGGTTACATAGTGACAGGTCGCACCAATCAGTTTCACCCCACGCTCTGCCGCCTGATGGTACGGTTTGGCACCAACAAAAGATGGCAGGAAGCTGTGGTGAATATTGATTACCTGGCCGTGGTAACGCTCACAGAGTTCCGGCGGAATAATCTGCATATAGCGCGCAAGCACAATGGTATCGGCTTTGTGTTCTTCGACAATGGCGTTAACGCGGGCAAAGTGCTCAGCCTTATTCGCCGGATCAACCGGCACATGGAAGAACGGAATCCCGTGCCACTCAACCAGCGAACGCAGGGTATCGTGGTTGGAAATAACGCAGGGGATATCACAGACCAGTTCTTTGCTGTGCCAGCGATGCAGCAGATCCACCAGACAGTGGCTTTCTTTGCTCGCCATCAGGATCACTTTCTTCGGCACGCCCGAGTCGTTCACCTGCCAGTCCATATCGAACTCTTCGGCAATCGGCGCAAACTCTGCTTTCAGCGTTGCCAGATCAAAGGGCAGTGAATCCGCACGAATGCAGTGACGCATAAAAAAGCGCCCGGTAACCGGGTCAGAATAATGGTTTGCCTCAACAATCCAGCCACCATGTCCGGAAAAGAACTGGCCAACTTTCGCTACAATGCCCACCCGGTCCGGGCAGGAAATCGTTAATCGGTATACTCGTTCCATAGAAATCCACTACTGGCTCATACAGCTGCTACTCTGGCCCGAAAGGCTATTGCACCTGCGCGGGGGAAGTGATCAACTGAAGCCAACTAAAAAACAATAATAAGTATCGGAGAGACGCCTATGTTACTCCTTAGATCCCTGATTCTCACCCTGTTTGTCGGCTTTTCAGCCCAGGCGAGCAGCAATTCTCTGGAACAGAATGTTTTCGACCTCAGTGTCGGGGTCAAAACACTGTTGCTGCGTTACTACCACCTGCAGGCCGATGAAGGTAATCAGCAACTTCTGAACGAGCTGAACCGTTATCTGCTTGTCGTCGGCGAGCAACAGCAGAACGTCAGTAATGAGTTACGCAACCTCAAGCTCAATAATGACAACAACCCTCAGCAGAGCGTCGACAGCCACTGGCAAAAGTTCCGCTCACTGATGCAGCAGAACATTCATGAAATTGAAGTGAATGACTTTCCTGAACTTCAGGTCGTGGCCATGATGCGTGATGCATCCAGTGCCATGATCAGCGAGCTGGAAAAAATCGGCGATGAATTACGCCAGAATGGCGAGTTCTCCGTTTCCGCTATAGAAGACTGGACCCGCAGCCAGAAGCGGCTGCTGCTGGGTATTACGGAACGCTATCTGGAACGTGCTGCATCCTCAATGGGTGCCCCCCTCAGCAATGGTCAGGATATCAACCAGCTCTGCCAGGAATTCTCTGCCGGGCTTAACAGTCTGAACAGTGCCGATCTGAATGCCTCAGCCCTCGCCTCACTGCAGCGCATACGCAGCCAATGGTTGTTTATAGAAAAATCCGCCACAAATGTCGAAGCCAAACTGGTCCCCTTTCTGGTAATGCGTTACACCAGCACCATGGTTGACCAGCTGAGCCGCATTGCCGCCAGCTAACTCTGGTTTATTTTTCCAGAAGCTGGCGCGGGTCTGTGGCAGCATTCCGGTTAACCTCTGCTGCCGACCGTATACTCAGGCTTAAAATCCGGTCGGCATCCACCGGTCCCAGACATTCACAAACGCCGATATAAATAAAATTCAGCAAGCGTTTTAAATCAACAAGAGCTGAATCACCAAGCACCAGAGGATGTTTGTCATCCCCCCACAGATTAAATGAGTAAGCCAGTTCCTGCGAAATACTGTGACGCAAGGATTGCTCCATTGCATAGCGCTTAACAACCCTTGCCGTATCCGAGCGTAGCTGACCGAACAATGTCGTCAGTACCACCTCATAAACATCCGTCCAATCCTGCGCCGGAAACAACTCCATTTCATCCAGACTGCCACTGCGCTGCTGAGCAGACTGATATTTCAGCATTTCTTCCATAGGATCTGGCTTTAACCGGGCCCCGTCATCCATCAGAATACCGATTAATTGCCGGTATAACTGAGAACGGTTATTTGCGACTTCCGGGATATCTTTACAGTCAGACAGAAAACCATTCAATTCAAACTGTGATTTCTGCGCATAATGATTCTGCCAGCGCCACATAGCACGCCATAAACCATCTCCTTGCAGGGTTTCCTGCAGAACCGTAAATACCGCCCGTCTTTTTGCTTCGATCGTCATTGTCATTATCGGCTACTCATAATTCACGATGATAAGTAACGTTCTGATGAAACTCCGGATAACCCACTTCATCATGCTCGGTAAAATCAAGACCCTGTTGTTCATGCTGGGTACTAGCGCGCAAACCGATCACGCGATCAATCAGGAAAAACAGAATAAGCGATAACGGAAAGGCCCAGAAAAACGCCGAGAAAATGCCCACTAGCTGCACCGCAATCTGCGATAAATCAAACATATTATCTTTCAGGAAAAGCCCTGCAGCCAGCGTCCCCCATGCCCCGGCAAAGCCATGCACAGGAATAGCACCCACCACATCATCCAGACGACGGCGTTCAAGCCAGGCTGCCCCATAAACCGATATCGCTCCGGCAATAAGACCAGTAAGTGCAGCGAACTCAGGTGCCATTGATGCACAACCTGCCGTAATTCCGACCAAACCGGCAATGCTGCCGTTAATTGTTGAAGTTAACAGCACCGGACGTCTGGTTATACGGCTGAACAGCAAGGCTCCCGTTGCACCAGCCGCCGCGGCCAACTGAGTATTGAGTACAATCAGACCGATTTCCGGACTGGCCGCCAGCGTACTGCCACCGTTAAAACCAAACCAACCCAGCCACAGAATAAAACCACCCAAAGCGACCAGCGAAAGATTATGGCCCGGAATACTCCGCGCAGCACCGGTGGTGCGATCAAAACGTCCGGTACGTGCCCCCAGAACGATAATGCCAGCCAATGCGCACCAGGCCCCCACGGAATGAACAACGGTCGAACCGGCAAAATCGATAAAACCCAGCTTAGCCAGCCAGCCTGAACCACCGTACATACCACCCCATACCCAGCTGCCAAATACCGGATAAATAAATGCAGTAATTACACAGGTGGCGATCAGGTAGGCATCGTATTTTGTCCGTTCCGCCATAGCTCCGCTGCAGATAGTTACGGCTGTTGCGGCAAACATAATCTGGAATAACAGCACGGTATAATCCCAGGATTGGCTTTCTGCTGAAGTATTAAAAAGCGCAAAATGACTGGCACCAAAAAAGCCGGTAAAATTTTCACCAAACATCAGGCCATAACCAACCAGCCAGAAAATAAGGCTGCCAAGACACACGTCCATATAGTTTTTCATCATCACGTTAACGGCATTTTTTGCCCGTGACATGCCACTTTCCAATAAAGCAAAACCCGCCTGCATAAAGAACACGAGAGCAGCAGCCATGACTACCCACAATGTGTTGATACTCAGCTCAACCGATGTTTCTCCTGCCATAACAGGAACACTCAGAGTGCTTAATACTGTCCACATAATCCATTTCATAACATTACCTGTTAACTGCCGGGACGGAGTTTAAAAACGCTCTACTGCTTCGCACGTTCTCACCTGAATTAGTTATCAGCAAAGGCTGTGCCAGATAAAAACAGATGCGATTCGCCCCAGATCCGGAACAGGCCATCACAACAGAAGCACTCCCGGCACCACGAAAGTGCATATCCATCCTGAAGCGCACCAGCTTCAGGCTGACAGAACAACAAGCGCACTGCTATATTGCAGAGAAGGAACTTCAGGCAATGGTCAAAAGCAATGTCATTAATCGTGTTCGACATGGGCATCCGGGTTGAAACCCCTTTGCGGCCAGATAAAAACCGGATAAAAGCCACCGCAGCATCGTCTGCAGTGCAAAAGGTCAGGCCCGGAGATTCTCAGTCTCCAGCGGAGCGACAGGCTCAGCAGGTACTGGAGCATTATGCGCATCCGCAAAAAACACCGGATTCAATCGCCTTTGCAGCCGATATTATGCATACACCGGTTCTCACCCTGACACCGGACGATACCGTTCAGGATGGCTGGAATAAGCTGGCAGAGAGTGGCTATCACCACCTGCCTGTCGTTGACCAAGAAAATAAAGTTCTGGCGATCATCTCTGATCGCGATCTGATGCATGCTTTAATGCAACAAAACATCCGGCCGGGGAACAGTGAAGATATATGGGAAAATAATATCCTGAATTACGCTATTCACCCGGTAATTTGCGTGATGAAAAATGCCGACATCCGACAGACCAGTAACATTCTTTTTGAATACAACATCGGTGCCCTGCCCGTTATCGATGACAATCAAATCCTTTGCGGCATTATTACCCGCACCGATATTCTGAAACTACTCCGGCATTACGGCCCAATGGAACTCTGGGCGTAGATATCATACGGAGGTAAGGAGAAACCATGACAAAACACTATGAGCTGATTCACCCTAAAACCCATCTGCGCGTTTTATCACGTTATGAAATACAGCAATTACGGGAAGTCGGAAGTGAAATTCATGAACTGGTACGGCGTTGCTGCTATGCCGTACTCAGCGCTGGCAGTCAGTCAGATAACTATCTCGAACTAAAGGAAGAATTCCGCAACTTTAATATTCAGGTTCAGCAGGAAGACCGCGGTATTGTTCTCAGTCTGAAAAACCCTCCACAGAGTGCATTTGTCGATGGCGAAATTATCCGTGGTGTGCGGGAGCAATTATTCTCTGTTCTGCGTGATGTACTCTATGCACAGGAATCGATTCTTAAGGCGCATCGTTTTGATCTGAATAATGGCGACGACATTACCAATGCAGTGTTTCACTTACTGCGTAACGCCAACGTACTGAAACCGGATCGGTTACCGAACCTGGCGATCTGCTGGGGAGGCCATTCGATTCCGCGCAATGAATACCAATACACAAAAGATGTTGGTTATCAGCTCGGACTACGCGGCTTAGATGTCGGCACAGGCTGCGGCCCGGGTGCAATGAAAGGTCCAATGAAAGGTTGCGCTATTGGCCATGCCAAACAGCATAACCGCGATGGCCGCTATATCGGTATTACTGAACCGGGCATTATTGCGACCGAAGCCCCGAACCCGATTGTGAATGAACTGGTGATTCTGCCGGACATTGAAAAACGTCTTGAAGCTTTTATCCGTCTTGCCCATGGCATTGTAATTTTTCCGGGAGGGCCTGGTACGGCCGAAGAACTTCTGTATTTACTCGGCGTACTGTCACACCCGGACAATCAGCAAATTCCGTTTCCGATTGTGATTACCGGCCCAAGCGAAACAGAGGATTATCTGCGCGCCATTGATCGTTTTATTGGCACAGCGCTTGGAGCCACAGCCCAGCAGCGTTATCAGATTATTATCCAGGATGCAGAAGCGGTTGCGCGGGCTATGAAAGCTGGGATCGCCGAGGTTGAACAGTATCGTCAGTCCAGCAACGATGCTTATTTCTTCAACTGGGCTCTGACCATTGCCGAAGATTTTCAGCTACCGTTCGATCCGACCCATGAAGCCATGAGCAACCTGTGCCTGAGTAAATCACTGCCTGGCCATGAGCTGGCTGCTAATCTGCGCCGGGCCTTTTCCGGTATTGTTGCCGGCAATGTGAAGGAAGTGGGGATAACCCGCGTACAGGAGCATGGGCCGTATCAGATACAGGGAGATAAAAGTATTCTGGAAGGCATGGATGTGCTGTTAACCGCGATGGTAAAACATGGTCGAATGAAGATCAGCGGCGACTATACGCCTTGCTATGACATCGTAAAAACCGGTTAAAATCTGTACTATCAAAGGCCTCAGCACCACTGAGGCTTGTCACTTTTCTGCAACAGAAGCAGCTTATTATCTTGCTTTGATATTTTTACAAGCAGGTTCTTCGTAATGCCCCGCTATCTGATTGCCTTGTCTGGATTAGTTATTATATCGGCAACATCACTTTATGCCTGTTATGGCAATAATGATTCAGATAAGCAAGCTGATACAGGAAACCAAGCCGGAACAGAGAAAAGTGTATCGCTGTTACCGGCTGTCGCTTTCAGCGAACAGACCGAAGTTACAAGCGATAAAATTCTTAACAATGAGGCCAGCATCCCTTCACAGTGCTATACCGACACTGAAAGCGAACACAATCCCTGCTATACATGCCACCAGATGTATGACCGGCGAAAAGACAACCGGTTAAATAAACTGGATGATGGAGCTCTTCAGGGAGCCTATATATTTTCTGACGTAGGCGTTACCAATCATTGGAAAAACCTGTTTAAAGATCGTCAGGAATGGCTTGAAATGGTCAGTGACGAAGCCATTATCAAATACATCAACGAAAATAATTATTCAAATCTGGCCGAAAATCTTAACCGTTCAGGCTGGAAAGGATTTATTCCTGATCTCAAGGATTTTCATTTGGGATCCAGCGCTTTTGATGAGCAAGGGCTGGCTTTGGACGGTAGCTACTGGGTTGCGTTTAATTACAAACCTTTCCCAGGTACATTCTGGCCAACCAACGGATCAACCGATGATGTCATCGTCAGGCTGGCCAAAGAATTTCGCGAAAAAGAAGGCATGTTTGATAAGGATATATACTTTATCAACCTGACCATTGCCGAGTTGAATATAAAAGACATTGAAAGTGCATCAATCTGGCCTGTCGATGAGAATCGTATTGGTTTCGATATTGACCAGAACGGAATCCTGTCAACAACGGAAACCGTCGTAAAATCGGAAAACTATATCGGAGATGCACAAAACACACCTGTTGAATATCAGCAATTCCCACAGGGAACAGAGCTGATGCATTCTGTCCGCTACGTTGGCATTGCAGAAGATGACAGTATTTTCGTACCTCAGAGAATGAAAGAATTACGGTACATGAAAAAGATCTCCGTACTTCCAAGAAGTACAATAACCAGCCGTTATGATAATGAACGTAAAGAGAAACTTATCGGCCTTCTCCCCAACTTTATTAACCGTGGTGATCTCGGATTTGATAATGGACAAGGATGGTTCATTCAAGGCTTTATCGAAAACTACGATGGTGAGCTGCGTCCACAAAGCTATGAAGAAGGTATGTTCTGCATGGGTTGTCACGCAGCTATTGGCACAACAATAGACAGCACCTTCTCTTATGCCCGGAAAATTACGGGAGCAGAAGGCTGGGGCTACATCAATTTGAAAGGAATGAAAGATGCTCCATCTGTCAGCGAACCAGGTGGTGAAATTCTTAACTATCTCAAAAGAGCCGGCGGTGGCAGTGAGTTTCGCGAAAACCCTGAAATGGTTGAGCGCTGGTATACCACGGCCGGGGAAGTTGACCATGAAAAAATCAACAACAGCGACGTCTACACATTACTCGCGCCAAGCAGAAAACGCGCTCTCAAGCTGAATAAGGCTTATACCGAGATCGTACGTCATCAGAGCTTTATTTATGGTCGCGATGCAACCTGGATTCCGGCTAAAAACGTATACACAGAGGTGGACGAGAGCATTCCTCCACTGCATTCAGAAAAAAGACACTATGGCTGGGATATTCGTCTTAACTGGAATTAATTTTCAGTAAATAAAGCCAATAAAAACAAATACATAAACTGTAATAAAACGTAAATCAAAAATTAATATTTATTGATTAGTTTGCTAGTCACTAACAATCTGATTAGCAAGGATACATTCATGAATAAGAAATTACTCGCGGCAGCAATTGCTTCTGCTTTCCTGATCACCGCCTGTGGCGGCGAAGATGGTAAAGATGGTGTTGCCGGTACCAATGGCACTGACGGCACCAATGGGACCAATGGCACTGACGGCACCAACGGTACAAATGGTTCAAACGGTCAGGATCTGACTGCTGCACCAAAACTGATCCGTCTGGCAACAACGCCACTGGGCTCAGAACTGACCGGCATGTACCATACAGATAACGGTGAGTTTTTCTTCAATATCCAACACCCTTCAAGCTCATTACCTGGCGATGAAAACAAAGCGGCTGTTGGCGCCTGGGTTGGCGTTGATATTGACAACCTTGATCCTCAGATGGAATCCATTACTGTACCCGATCCGGCTTCCGCTGATGCCCAGACCACCCGCGTTGTGTCTGGCTCTTACCAGGTTCTCGGGCGCGAAGGTGACACCTTCACTGGCGCCCTGTCATTCGGCCTTGGTGCGATTGTAAATGCAGCAGGTACCGCATCCGTTAAACAATCAAATAATCCTGACTTTAACGCCTTTATCCCATCGAATGCTGACGGCAGTGAAGGCTATCTGTTTACCGCCTGGGAAGACCGTCCTGGTGCAGTTTCCCGTATGAGCCTGGCCAAACAACCTGATGGCAGCTGGTCAATCGCGGATGCTCTGAATGTAGATTTCAGCAGCGTTAAAGGCACAATGATCAACTGCTTCGGTACGGTTTCTCCTTGGGGCACACCACTGACTTCGGAAGAAAACTACGAAGCCGAAAATACTGAAAACTGGAACAACCCAGCTTACAGCACTGGTTACCCGCACTATGCCGACGTGCAAAGAATTCAGGATTACCTGGGCGGTACTTTCCCGAACCCATATGATTACGGTTACATCGTTGAGCTGACCAATCCTAAGGCTGCGGCTCCTGCACCCGTAAAGCACTTCACTCTTGGTCGTTTAGCTCATGAAAACCCAGTCATCATGCCAGACCGTAAAACGGTATATCTGACGGATGACGGCTCTAAAAAAGGCTTTTTTAAATTTGTTGCCACTACGGCAGGCGATCTGAGCGCCGGTACTCTGTACGCAGCCAAAGTGACTCAGGATGCAACCCGCGATCACACCAAAGCAGGATTTAACATCACCTGGATTGAGCTGGCTACCGCTAATAATGCCCAGATTGAAGCCTGGATTGACAGCTACGATGGTATCGACGAGACCGCTTATGTCGATGGAGCCAACAGCTACATCACCGATGCAGAAGTAACTACCTGGGCTGCTGGCGGTGCTGCAGATGATCGTGTTGCTTTCCTCGAAACACTGAAAGCGGCTGAAGCTAAAGGCGCAACCGTTGAGTTCAACAAAATGGAAGGTATTAACATCAACTACGCCGGCGCAGCCAGCGGTGCAGTACCATTCATGTACGTTGCAATGGCCGATGTCTCCGGTGCGATGGTTGATACTGCAGGCGACATTCAGATTGAAGCCAACCGTTGTGGCATTGTTTACCGCTTAGGTCTGCATGCTGATTACAACGTTTCCCGTATGGATCCTGTTGTTATTGGTGGCGCTTATGATTCTACATCAACCACGAACAAGTGTTCTGTAGATGGCATTGCGCAGCCAGACAATATTGTTGTACTGGATGATGGTCGTGTATTAATCGGTGAAGACACCAGCAACCACAAAAACAACATGCTGTGGATTTACAACCCTCAGGGTAAATAACAGGGTTTCAAATACTCTGAGTAAATAAAAATCCCCCGTTTTACGGGGGATTTTTTTATGATTAAGCTACAACCATAATGCCTGAAGTACTCAGTAACGCCGTACCTGAACGACAACGCGACGGTTAGCAGCGCGTTGCTGTTCAATTGTCTGGGCGGGATCCATTTCTTTTGGCCGGCTGTCAGCAAAGCCCGAGGCCTTCAGACGCTCCTTGGCAACGCCCTGACTCATCAGATATTTAACAACATGGGTCGCTCTGGCTGCTGACAGCTCCCAGTTGGAAGGAAACTGTTTATTAGCAATAGGAATATCGTCGGTATGCCCTTCCACTTCAATCATATGTGTTTCGTGACTGGTGTCGCGGATAATGGCAGAAACTTTTTCCAACAGAGGAACCGCACCGGCTTTTAAATCGGCAGATCCGGAGTCATACAGTGCAACATTAGCAAACTCCACTTTAACGCCACGCTGATCGAGAATCACCGACAACTGATCCTGCAGACCATTCTGTTCGATATAATCATCCAGTGCTTTTTTAATATCGGTAAAGGGCGTTGTTTGCTGACGGTCAGTCATTACCGTCGACAATCCTTCCTGCAGTGCTTCTACTTTTCCCTGATCAATATCAGATACCGACAGAATCATCACAAAGAAAGCCAACAGCAACGTAATGGCATCGGAATAAGTGATCAGCCAGGAACTGGAAGAATCATCAAAATTAGGCCGGCGACGGCGCAGGCCACGGCGCTTTACGGCCTCATCCACGGCATGCCTCCGGGTATATCAGCTCAGAGTTCTTCATCGGCAAACTGCAGACGAACTGACGGTTTAAGAAAGGCGTTCAGCCTGTCCTGAATAAACAGAGCATCACGTTTTTCCGCCAGCATCACGAAACCTTCGGTAATCAGCTGATGGCGGTAATAAAGTGCTTCCTGCTTTTCTGTAACCTGATTGGCTGCCGGTTTAAAAAATAAATTCGCCAGTACCACACCATACAGAGTGGTAATTAATGCCAGTGCCAACCCCTGCCCTAACCCGGCCATATCGCCGTTCAGGTTATCCAGCATGA
>Ga0210039_1004231_pt1 | contig 10566 bp, 12 predicted proteins | sample CryGeyCG2114_250_3_FD_185460 | JGI IMG/M metagenome (GOLD analysis project Ga0210039, IMG submission 185460) | Groundwater microbial communities from aquifer - Crystal Geyser CG17_big_fil_post_rev_8/21/14_2.50 (SPAdes) (version 2) | ecosystem: Environmental > Aquatic > Deep subsurface >... | reverse complement strand
TTTTGGGCTTCTAGTGACTCCTCAATCTCTGCTAGCTTCTGATAGATTTTTTTAATCTCACTGCCTACTGTGGTGTAGCGCGATCGCGTCTCCTCTAGGGCTTCATTCAAGTCTCGTTTCACATCCCCTCGAATCCCTCTGATGAGTTCATCGTGCCGATCCAGTCTTTGGGAGAGATTCGCGATCGCAGTAGATTCTGCTTTTTGTTCTGTTGCCTCTAAGCGTTCGTAAATCCCCTGTAAGGCGTTTTCCTGTTGCCTGTGATAGTTCTTTAGCTTCTCCTCAAATATCCCCTCTATCGCCTCCTCAGTGGGAGGTGTGAACTCCCCCAGGCGTTTCTCTATCGCCTCATCTATACGAGAGTCTATACCGTCTATACGCTTATCTATACGCTTATCTATACCAGCGTCTACACTTTCGTCTATACCATTGCCCTCTAAGCACTGATGTATATACCGCTTAATCTCTACACTAGCGTTACTCCCTTTCGCGTCACACCAATCTTTAAAGGCGTTCCATGTTTCCCCATCTACCTTGAACGTGGCTAGTTTATCTGTCATCGTCTATACCTTGAATCTATACTTCTACTATACCAAAAATATAGACTGAGTATATACAGATAGCTTACGAGTCTATACAGAATATATAAAAAAGCTATATAGATAAAGTATAGACGAATGAGTATAGATTAGTATATATTGAGTATAGATAAACAAATTGCCTGTAGTGAGTACGAATCACCACAGGCGATAGCAAAAAACCAAAGGAGATTTTTCACTATGACTACTTTAACTCAAAACCAACTCGAAGCCCAAAAGCGCGAATTAGAGGCACTTCTCGCACTCTGTAAGGGCTTAAAGCCACGCATCGAAGCCTTGAGAGATTCCGCGAAAGTCTGCACGTTCTAAGTCACTGGGGGATTTACTCCCCAAATAATCCCAAAAATCGCCACAGTAAACATAGAGGTTAAACCAATGACTCAGCACGATCAGAAACTAAAAAAAGCACTCCGAGAATATCTGAGATACCATTTTCCCGCCGATGTTCTTATCGCCCTAAAAAACGAACTCAACTCAGCACTCGTTAATGAAGATGAGGAGCTAATTCCTAACGAACGGGTTGAAGCAGTGTTTAAACAAAATGCCAGAGTGTTAGAGGCAGTGACTCAGTTACTCGACTAACCACACCCAGAGCAGTCGGATTAATTTCTGACTGCTTTTGATTGAAAATGTATTAAACAGAATAACCGGATTGTTTAGAAACCCATGTTTTTGAGTATAAATGAACCAAAAATTAATTTAAATCCCTCAGAGGGAAAACTCACCAATGCCACCCATGACGATCAGGTAATCGCGATGTGGCTGGCGGATAAATCGCCCTCGACGGCACAGGTTTACTCCTCTAGCTATCGCCAGTTTCAGGAGTTGATTCCCAAGCCACTGAATCAAGTCACTCTAGAAGACCTCTATTTCTGGCGATATCACGTTAAGGAGTTGTACAAGGTGACAACGGCAAATAAGAAGTTAAGTACAGTCAAAAGCCTGTTTAGTTTCGCTTCTGGTATTGGTTACATTTCTCTGAATCCTGCTAAAGTCTTGAAGATGATTAGTAACTCCCATGACCGTGAGAAACAGTCCCTAGAACCAACAGAGCGAATCATTAATCAAGAGGATGTAATTAAGTTGATTAATGGTGCTAAATCTGAACGCGATCGCCTCCTCCTCAAGACTTCTTATCTATTGGGATTGCGAGTGCATGAGGCAATTAATTTGCATTGGGATGATGTAACCCCTCATTCCGGTGGATGTTATCGAGTTAAGATTGTAGGGAAAAATGCCAAGATTCGCTACAACCGCATTAATCAGGCATTATATGAGGAGTTGAAAGGGTTAGAGACTGAGGGTTATATTTTTCAGAGTAACCGCAAAAAGCAGTTGTCTCGAACGATGGCGCATCTCATTATTAAAGATGCTGCTACAAATGCAGGGTTAAGCGATAAAATTAGTTTCCATTGGTTACGGCATTGCCACGCTTCCCACAGTCTGAACAATGGCGCGTCATTGAAAACTGTTCAACAGCAACTAGGGCATTCATCTATCGCGATCACTTCGATTTATCTCCATGATGATGAGTGCAGTAGTGATTTTTTGACCGTGTGAAAGAATTACCTTACCACTTTGTATTCTTCCTAATCTACTTTTTTTCCGTTACATAAAGAACAATACCAGTGAGTAAGGCAATTCCGCCGAATATAGCCATCTGATTTTGCTGTTGCATTAATCCTATATTGTTTACACGCCCTATACTTGAACTCACTGTGGTATCCATATTCAATGCTACGACTAACATAAAAACACCAGCAATAGCCAATAAAGAACCTATGACCTGTTGAGAGGAGAGATTTGATTTTTTTAACTCCCTTGTATTTAACTGCCTCATAAGAGATTTATTTTGTTTGGTCGCTTGATATTGCTGAGTTGTAATCATAACTGTATCTCCTGAATCCCACAGTATTACTTCAATCACATTATCTTTGTGTCTAATTTTCCTGATATTGGATTGTTCTGTGTCAAGGATACTGCTTAGAATCAAACGATTCATGTGTGTGTTTTTAATTCTATGTCTTTATAGAGAAAATATGAAATACCTATAATAAAAATGATTGCTAATAATAGAGGGAAGAAGAACAGGATTATTCCAACTATTATCAATACAAAAAATACTATTGCTTTCTCTAAAGGGTTTAGTGATTTAAATTTATCTTTAAAATTTTGGACGGTTGTAGAGGATCTTGCAGAAGTATAAGCCCCCCCCCTGGAGCATTAAATGTTGAAGGTTGAGAAATAGTTTCTTCAGTATTTTCGTTTACTGCATCAACTTCAGGAGGTTCAACTAAATCGCTATTTTGTGCAACTGGCAGAGTGCTTTCTTGAGAGGTTTGTGGTGTTCTCAAACTGATTGTTTGAGTCCAACTGGGGATCTCGTTACCTATCTGTCGCGCTGAAATTTGGAGAGTATTAACTCCAGCTACTCCCTTCTTTTTGATGCCAGCGTTTAGATAGTTAGCTAGCTTCTCCTGACTAGGGACTTTTTCTGATTCAAGTAAAATCTCTAGACAATCGCCTTCTCGACTCACCTCCGCCGTTATTCCTTTAGGTCTAAGATTACGGTTTATCAAAGTAGCAATAGCTTTTGGATTTCCTTGTTTTGCCAGTTCTTGCGAGTTCTGTGAAGACATTTTTCTTTAGTTTGTTAACTAACTATTTACTCTTTTTAGCCTAGTTTTGTAGTTCAGATGAGTCTGTTAAAACAATTAACTCGCTATCTGGGAACTTGGCTACTAATTGCAGTTCTCCCCCCATCGCTTCGATGTAATTTCTGAGTGTAGCTATTGATAAATTGGGTCGGTTTTCTAAGCGAGAGATGCCATCCTGGCGCATATCTAGCTTTTGGGCAAGTTCCTCTTGGGTGAGTCCCCTCGCTTTTCGTAGATTTTGTAGAGTTAAATATTCAGCCCGTAATTCCTTAGCCCGCGCCTCAATTTTTTTGCGTCGTTCTACAGGTAAAGCATTGAGGATTTCATTGACATCTTTAGCCATCTTTTATTTCTCCTGTTTCTTCAAATCATTCAGGTGGGATTGAAACCGCTTATCTGCTTTAGCAATCAGTTTTTTATAAAATCGTTTTTGACTTCCCCCTGATTTATCTCCTGCTACCAAAATGATCGCCTGTCGTTGTGGGTCAAAGGCAAAGGCTACTCGCCAAACGCCATCGTCCGCTTGAAATCGTAATTCTTTCATGTTGCTGAACTTAGAGTTTTTCAGGGTATCAGCATGAGGACGACCTAAGCTAAATCCAAACTCCTTTATGAGTTCCACTAAAGCTAAGAGTTCATCCTGTACCTGTTTTGATAGCTGCTCAAGCTCTGGTACAAATTCGTCATGAAAAAGAACAGTCCAAGTCATACCCCATTATGTACTATCAGTCATGTTTTTGCTAATCAAGGGGTAAAATGACAGCGTTGCAGGAGGCGTTGAAGGGGATAAGGGATTTGATGTAGGAAAATTCCTACAACTCTATTGTTTAGATGAACCCTATGTTTCCGCCCATTGTACTCTTTTCCTTCTTTTCAATTGCCAATATCCCCAGGGGGGATTTAGGGGGGACTCCCCCTAACCAGCTTCCAGCCAACCATTGAGAAGAAAATAATAGTAAATGTAATACGGCTGGACTGCTGGCTCTCCACCACCAGACAAAATCCTACTACCGATTATAGGCGATGGGGCAGAGAAGGAGGAAGGAGTAAATAAGTTGTTTTTAGTGCAGTAATAGGGCATTAACAGGGCATCAGTAGTGCATTAATAGTGTACTTTTTATTCCCCAAGCTCTTTAGCTTGGAAAAAAGGTGGGGGATTTGGGTTTCTCTGGGGGGGGTAATGTTCAGGTGTTAGCTAATTTGGGTATCATTTAGGCACAAAAAGTGCATTTTTTTGTGCCTTTTTCTTAAAAGAGATCTGATGGAGCAGCATCGTGATTTATACCCTCCCTGTGGCTTGAATCTGAGGTAGGAATAAATGCGATCACGCCTACACTTCTCATGATGTAGGTTGTCAAGAAATGTAACAAAAACTTTCTTCAAGAATTGGGATTCGCTTCTTGAGCAGATTAAGGTGTCTTTATAGTGATGCTCATAGTCCTTTGTAGTGAGCATCATTAATCCATATCTTTCGGTTGTCGCTTGACAAGTTTAAGATTGCGAAAGTACAATGATTCGTATAATCCACCATGAAAAAGCATCCCAATAAGGAGATAAACTCTGCTTTAGAGTACGCAGAATCAAAGGGTTGGCGTATTGAAAAAGGAGGTTCAAGCGCACACGCTTGGGGGAAAATGTTTTGCCCTTATAACGACTCTGAATGTTGGTGTGGAGAATTTTGTGTAAACAGTATCTGGAGTACACCAAAAAATCCAACCAATCACGCTAAAAAAATACGTCGAGCGGTAGATAAATGTATTCATCAAGACAGAGATAGCTGATTGAAAGGTAACTAAGGGAGGAGCAGAGATGCAAGACTACGATTTCATTCTAAAATTTGAACTTCCAGACTCCAATATAGATCCTGATACCTACATTGATGCCTTATATGAGTCGGGTTGTGACGATGCCATGATCGGAATAGGGAAGAAAGGGTATATTGCACTTGACTTTACTCGCGAAGCTCCTTCCGCAAGTGTAGCGATCCGTAGTGCCATCGAAGATGTTAAAAAAGCGATTCCTCAAGCTATACTTTTTGAAGTATCACCTGATTTGGTTGGTGTAACTGACCTTGCCAAGCTTTTGGGATGCTCTAGACAAAACATTCTTCAGTTGATGTCAAAAGGAAACTCACGTTGCCCGCATCCGGTTTATGAGGGAGCGCAATCTATCTGGCATCTTTTAGAAGTCCTGACTTGGCTGAGTCAAGAGAGAGGCTATTCAGTTGACGAATCTTTAAAAGAGACTGCTATAGTCACTAGAAAATTGAACCTAGCCAGACAAACTGAAATAATTGATTGCGATATACCGGAAGATGTAAAGACGTTGGTTGCTTAGTCAAGATACTTTCGCTAACTAGGTGGAACTACCAACCCCTTGGAAGGGCAAAGCTCTAGGGATTTTCTTCTCTAAGGGGATGATTAAAAATTCTGGATGATCTGCCATAATTGGGCAAAATCACCGGATGATATTTTAGAAAATCTGCGGAATGGAAAGGAGGCTTTCGGGTGATAAGTCGCGCTTATTGTTCGAGGCGTTATTTATCGAGAGCATTCTATCTAAGAGTAACTAACCATAGAGTGCAGTCTATGGATGAGGGGATTTTTACTACACACTTCCTTAGTGTATCAATCATAAATCCACGACAAATAATAAGTATTCCTGAACTGGGAGGAGGCTAAGATCCATACAGAAAGCACAATACCGCGCTCTCTTTTGAAAAAGAACACGGTATTATGAAAATAGCTCATGTTAAAGCCAAAAGGTGTTTCGTTCAAGTTGTTCTCAGCAACTTAAACCCTTCCTTAGATTCAGAATAGCGACTCAAAGCAATTTTGGGACATTAAATAAGGATTTTCTATGGAAACGCTTTTTGGCATCACAGCAGGACTAAAAGATGCCAACAAAGCCAATCTCACAATCTTCTCATCATTCTATCACACCGATATATCAGGCTGATATATCTCCCCCACAAATTCCACTTCATTTGTGGGAAGCGCGATCGCTTACCGATTTACTTGCACATATCGAAGCCAAAACAGGCTACCGCAGTGAGGCTCTATGCCTTACCACGATGCGCTTTTGCGCGTTCAGCCAAAACCTTTATACACAACAAAATAAGGAGGAATTTTAGTCATGGCTACAACTTTTCAGACTGATGTTAAAGGGGGCTGCCGTCGCCTCTTAACCGCAGAACTCCGCGTAATTGAGAGACTTTACCCCAATATGCCATTAGTGCCAGTAAAAGGGAAAAGCCCAAAAGATAAAGGTTGGCAAAACAACCCCAAGACAGCACCGGAACTAATCGAGGTTTTCAATAAACCGACTCACTACACGGGCTACGGCTGCTTGCTAGGCTACCCTTTCGACTGGCGTGGTCATAAGATCGCTTTGATGGCACTTGATATAGATGGCTTAGGCGCACAAGAGGAACTCGATAAAATACTCAACGGGCGCACTCTCGAAAGAACAGTAGCTTGGACTTCTCGACGGGAACACCGAAGCCAACATCTCTTTTTTGTGCGAGAGGATGATTTTGAGAAGCTACGAACCAAAAAACTAAAAAGCGATCGCACTGGCGACGACGGCAAAATTGAAATGCTCGAATTTCGCTGGAAGGGATTACAGTCAGTCTTGCCTCCCTCCTATCACCCTATGACCGGAAACTATGAATGGATACGCAGCCTTGAAGAAGAAGCTATTGAGCCTATCCCAGAATATTTGAAGGAGATAATGATGGGAGGCGACTCAAATAATTGGGAGGAACAGCAACAACTTACAATCCCCCAAAGCACAAATAAACCTCCCGCATCGAATCGACTCCCCAAACATCCTGATCACATTCAACTACCCGTACCCGAAGCCGTACCGCTTTTAGAATGTTGCTCTAAAGATACTCGCAACCTAGTAGGGACTGGAACACCCGAAGGAGGGGGGAGGAACGATAACGCTTTAAAGATTGCCATTGAAGCAATGGAAGTCGCGGGCTACCTCTCCTCTATTGGTCAAAGTTACACCGATACCCCATGTTCTATCGTGCGAGATTTTTGTAAGCGTAGCGGTATGAGCGATCGCGAGACAGAGGAACGGGTAAGGTGGGGGATGGATCGGAAGGTTAATGATCCTCGCTATCCTGAATCTATTGAGGCTTGTGTAAGAAGTTGGTACTGGAACAACTACATTAAACCTCAAGGACAACATCACACCCATAACACCCCTACCGCTTCGATTCGCCTTTCCCTCTCCCTACATGAAGCAGTAGAACAGGCTAGAAAGGCACTAGAGGCGGGTTCGGATGAGCTAACGCTGAATATTATCCTAGAGGATATTCGCACCCGTGCAGATGTTTCTGGCTTCTTCTGGGAACAGAAGATCTTAAAACCTCTTAAGCGAGATGTGCAGAAAGCACGATTCAAATTGGAACTACAACGCATCGCTGACATTGAAAATAAAATCGAACAATCTCTAGAAGTCGCCTCACTTGCCCCTAAATACAGCATGAGTGCAGGTGTAATTCACGGGTTATTAAAGGAGGTAAAAAAGCAAACAAACATCCCCACGACTCGCGCTTATGCCCTGGATGAACTACTGGAACTCGAAACCCCTGGACTGGATTTTATTGTGCCTGGATGGTTGCCAGTGGGTGAAACTGTCATTTTAGGAGGTAGCCCCAAAGCAGGGAAAACTCTATTCAGTGCAGATCTAGCTTTTGCTGTGGCTACAGGAGAATCACATTTTTTAGGAGAAAAAGTCAAACAAGGAAAGGTTCTCATCGTCCAAGCTGATGAAAGTCTTAATAGCTGCAAATCTAAGCTACTGCGTCGAGGCTTCCGATCTAAAGATGCCAATAATGTGCGAATTTTACCGCAGTGGGATGTTACCCAAATGAGCATTCTAGAGGAACAGCTAGAGGATTTTCGTCCTGATGTGGTAATCATTGACTCCTTACGTCGTATCAATCATGGCTCAGAAATTAGCGAGAACTCTGCCGAGTTTGCCGACAATATTTACACCCTCAAGGAAACATTGCAACGCTACGGAGCTAGTGGCGTTTTGATTCACCACACCAATAAAGATCGTGAAGCATTGGGAGTAAATCGAATGAGAGGTTCTAGCGCGATCGCGGGTGCAGTCTGGGGAGTCTGGCATCTTGATCACCTTCTCACACAAGATCCTGAGAATAAGAAAAAATCAATCATCGACCCTTCGGATCTGCGTCGTACCTTAGAGTTATCCGCACGGGATAGCGAGGGATTAAGAGTAAGAATTGAACTCAACCCAGAGAATAATAGTTTCAAATTTCAAGGCGATATAGGTATCTCTGAGGAAGAACAGAATAAGCGGAAAACCTTACAGGATCGCATCCTAACGCTTTTACAACTCAACACCGAAGGACTGGGAGGAAAGGACATTATTGAATTATTAAGTGACCCCAAACCGAGCAACGGCTCGGTCTATGCTACATTAAACCGACTGGTTAACCGCCGTCAAATCAGCAGTAAATCTGGTTCAGGGGATAACCGCTACACTATCTATTTTATTCCTCAGAATGATAAACAGACTGAGGAGCAACAACAAGAGCCTATTGAGAATGAATCCGCAACAAAATTACAGGACGATTCTCTACCCCCCCCCTCCCCCCCAGTGTTTGTGGTAGAAAATGAAAAAGAAGCTGAAACCAATACACAGCAAGGGATTGAAATACATAACAATTACATAACAACTGGGGAAAATTATATAACATCGAGAAAAGAGGAAACTACCGTGTTAGATATCCCAAACCCAGAGTTTGGAAGCGATTCAGAGATAGATAACATTTCCACAGCAGAAGTAGGGGGGGGGGAGTATAACGAAAAAATAGACACCCATATTACAGGGGATGTTACAACTAGCCACGAACCACAACCTCAACAAAGCGACTGGGTGAAAGATCCTTACAAAGCTCCCCTTATCCTCTCCCCAGAAGATGCGATCGCGCTTCTAACAACTGAGTGGACGGATTACATCGAAATTTCAATGGTTTATGGCTTAATCTCCTCTCAACTGAAATCATCGCTCACTAAAGCATCGGAGAAGGGACTATGCGAGCGAAGAGGAGATTTATTCCGGCTGCGGGCGTAACGCGATCGCGCATTAGCCAAAACCTTAAAACTTACAACAATTGAAAAATGACAACGTTAAGACCACGCCACAAAAATGATCTTTACTGCACAGCTTCTCCTGTGACCCAACGGCTGTTAGGGATGATGCCATTGGATAAATCAGATTTGATAGTCCTTGAACCTTGTGCAGGGAATTTAGATATCAGTAGCCAGTTCACCCGCGCCCGTGTCGCCACCAACGATATAGACCAAACTAAAAACACCAACTATCACTTAGATGCGACCAAAAGCGAGAATTGGCAACAGTTTGGGAAAGTGGACTGGACTATTACCAACCCACCTTTCTCTCATGCCTCAGATATCCTCATGAATGCTTGGGAGCATTCGCAGATTGGTGTAGTGATGTTGCTGCGGTTGAGTTTTTTCGAGCCGACACGCGATCGCGGTGATTGGTTGGAAGTTCACCTCGATAACCTTTGCAAATTTATTCCCATCAATCCCAGAATCAAATTTCGGAGCGATACCGGAAACACTGATTCGGTGACTACAGCTTGGTACATTTGGAGGCATGATTTTAGTTGGCGTGAAAATGGGATTGAATGCCCCTTTGGATTCATTCGCAATTGGAGATAAGCGAAAAAAGTGAGAGCAGAAAATGACGCAAAATGACGTATGTTTGAATGCTGCACAAATATGAACGAATCACGATCAAAGATAAATAAAAAAAACGGCAAATTAGCGAAGGGGACAAAATCCCCAGACGGCATCGAAAAAAGTGCGAGAAATGCAACTATTCACGGTGTCTACTCGAAAGTGCCTCCTCTTGCCGGAAGTGATGACCACGAGGCATATCAAGCCATCAAACAGGGATTAATAGAGGAGTTCCAAGCGACGAAAGCCAGTGAGGTGATCGCGGTTGAAAGTGCAACTATGGCATTGATTCGACTAGGGAGATTATACCGAGCCGAATCTGCCCTCATTGAACGACAACAGCACGAACGGGAAACCCAGAGAATGCAAAGGGAACTGAGTAAAGCGAAACCTAAAAACGACCTGACTCTTCTCTATGAGAGAATGGAAAACTATGAGGAGGTGACACCGGAACAACAGTCACTAATTGATGAACTGGAAGCACAATTAGAAGCGCGATCGCGTGTCCAGTTTGATGATGATTGTGTTGTCGAGGATGATGCTAAACAGCTTCGCTTT
>Ga0210039_1004211_pt1 | contig 10586 bp, 2 predicted proteins | sample CryGeyCG2114_250_3_FD_185460 | JGI IMG/M metagenome (GOLD analysis project Ga0210039, IMG submission 185460) | Groundwater microbial communities from aquifer - Crystal Geyser CG17_big_fil_post_rev_8/21/14_2.50 (SPAdes) (version 2) | ecosystem: Environmental > Aquatic > Deep subsurface >... | reverse complement strand
CTTAGGGCAATGGACTCGGCTCAATAAAGAATGGGAAGCAAAAGAAGACGTACTTGCTTTGCAGGGCTGGCAAAAAACTCGCCGTGTCGTTGTTGTCAGAAAACGCATTTCCTCAGATCATGTTATTGGTATAGAGCATGAAAAAGGAGGGCAACAAAATTTAGCTTTTGTTGATGGCCCAGAAAATATAAAAATGTATGAATACTCTGTACTTATTACGGATTTAAAATCAGATCTTGTCAGTATTTTTCATCATTACCGAGATAGAGCAGATTGTGAGAATAATTTTGACGAAATGAAAAATCAATGGGGATGGGGAGGTTACACGACCAAGAATATGAAAAGTTGTCAGCTCATGGCGCGGATGGTTGCTTTGGTTTACAACTGGTGGAATTTATTTGTTCGACTGGCCCTTCCTGATAAGCATCATGAAGCTATCACAAGTCGCCCATTATTACTCAGTAGTGTTGGTCGGTTGATAGAACATGGACGTCAAAAGAAAATGATAATTACAAGTACACATGGAGATATCAGGAAAATACAACGAGCATATCATAGATTGCTAGACTTTTTTAATCGACTTAAATCATCTGCGCCGCAGTTGAATCCAAACCAATGTTGGCAAAGAATTTTAAACAAAATTATTGAAGAATTTAAGGTAGATACTGAAAATATTCATCCAACTGAGAAATTGTTACCCGCATAAAAATAGAATTTCCTTTTTTGAATGCATTTTTTGCTGATTTGAATTTTCGGTAGGTTTAAGTGATTAATTTAGGTTTAATGAGCCGAAGGAGGATAATGCCAAGTCTCCCGCCAAAAAAGAGCCGTATTCGGTTGCGCCATAAACCGGCTAACGGGATCAGGGTGATCAGTTGAAAGCTTGGATTGCAATTTGGTTAAGTGACTCGAAAAAATCAGCGGAGATCGGGCAATAAAAAAACGCTAGTCAGGTCATTTAGATGAAAAAACAGGCGAATATTCAAAGAAGAAAAGTCAAATAAAATTCAATTGAGTGCGCATCTGATAATCAGCGCAAGGCGTCGCGCCAAGGGAAAAAAACAGTCGCTTGATAATGGGTAACAGAATTTGCAAACGAGCTACTCTTGGCGTAAATTGAGCGTCAACTTCTGCTGCCGGGTGTTTCAAAAAATGCCGGTATTCAGTAAACCTACGCTCCAATTTATTGAGCCAGCGCCAGGCATTACTTGGATCATCCGTTCCAGTGGCTTTCTGATAAGCCTTTTGAACTGAGGCTCCGACCAGCAATGTCGCCAGAAAAACAAACACATGGGCGCTGTTATAGCAAAAACCGGGAAACTCCTGTTTGACATAGAGCGCCATGGTTTGGCCACAACCTTTACCCCCATAACGGTTTGAGCAGATAATACGCTTACCGATTTTCTCGGCCACGTCCGAAGAACGTTGTTTGAAAATGAATCCATGAGATTTGAGTTGGTTAACTTTTAAACAGTGAATGCAGGGTATGTCGATCGGAGTATGACGGTTCAAAGTGAAGTCGTCAATTGAGGCAATATTCTCGAAGTATTTTGGCATGGCGCGGATTAAACTAAAATTGGCACAGAAATACAAAGAAAAAATTTTAAAATATCTCCGAGAAATTCACTTTACCCAATAAGCGTTATAAGGAAGGGATGAAGTTACAACGCTAAATTGGTTGAGAAACCGCCATTGTAGCGGCGGTAGATTGGGAAATAACACTATGTCCCTGAAAATGGCAAGTTGGTTGTTTTGTTGGGGCGAGACGCCAATGCCGATGTGTTCGTACCCATTGGTGTTGGAAAAATTGAAGGTTATCAGGTACAATCCATCACAGAATTAGCGATGCCATCACTTGATTTTATCGCTTATGCCTTTGTTTTAGAAGACAAGCAACCCCTACTGCAACGTTATGTGGATCATGAGATCGGCTTAGGCCTACTGACAGGCGCCCTACAATAATGGTTAAAGGATCTAATGGAGTGAATTTAAAAAAATTAGCCATCTCGGTTCAACAGATAAATAACCCAAAGAGACTTAAGCTGATAACACGCTCCTTTCAAAAGTTGAAACTGACAACTTTTCTATGGCTTAGTATACTTTTGCTTGTTCCTGTTACCATCACGCAAGCAAAAATGGAACCCCGCTTCCAAATGGGCTATGTGCTGAGTCGTGGCTTGGTGTTTGATGACGACGGTTTTAAGATTTGGTCTGAATATGGTGAAGATGGCAAAATCATCCAAGATGTTGGTCATGCCAAAGGGAATCTATCCAATGGACAAATCATGACAGGGGATGATTATCGTTTTATTGTTAAATATTATAACGATTATCTAACTGAGCATCAAAACGATAGCGCGCGCGGCGCTTATGTGATGTCGGCTGAGGATTACAAACAGACCACTTTTGTTACTAAGGGTACTGGGCAACTGGTATACAAGCCCAATTTATCACCGGTCATCAAATCAGTTTTGGTGCGTTCCAATGACCAGTTACTACTACCCAGTAGCGAACTGGTCTTAGTTCAAGCGCGTATGGATTTAAACGAAAGCGCGGCTCTAGATGCCAATACTCAATCCGTATTATTAGATAACAAAGGCAGAATTGCTTATAAGTCGACCAACAACATTGGGTTAAAAGTCGATTTTTATGAGGGATACAGCGATGGTAATAGATACATTAATGTCAACCCAAAAACCAAAATATATGGCCCAATGCGTTATGTCCCAATTGAAACACCAGCCTATATCACAGGCCATGGGGTCACTAATAAAGAGGGTTTTTTTGATAGTGTGTTTTTTATCGCACCTTGTCCGGGTTTTGCTTATGAAGCCTTAAGCCCCAATTTTGTCACACTCAACTATGCAAGCTTTAATCCCAAAAAAACAGGTGGCCCAAATACCTATACTTTGATGTATCCGGGTTACCAATACTGTGCTAACTACAGTGCACGTGCTCCAGGCATGAGTTTAAATGGATTAATGGCCCAAGTAGCCGCGATTGGTATTGAAGCCTCAATGGCCATTCCTATCTATAAAAGTAAATATTATATTGATGCGAGTGTGATCAGTGGTTCAGGATATTTACTGGACGAATATGGTGCCCCATTAGAAATTTCGGATAAAACGACCTACGATTACAAAGTCCCAGATCTCACGCCCATTGCACAAACGGCTTATGATTTTGATGGAGATGAACGTCCCGAAACGGCCATATTGGGAAATATGGTCACTATTACCGATGTGCTTGGTGCAACACACGAGGTTTTTAAACCGATTAAGGAGGATGAAACAGCTGAGTTACAAGGCATTTATCTCAGTAGTGGTCATCACAACCCAAATAGTTCTAATCCAGTACTCAATCAACCCGATTTTGTGCGGTTAGCAGATATTGCACCAGATTACCAAAATCAAGGCCTCTTAAAAACTATCACCTCAGAAGATTTTCAGGATACCGATATCTATGTGTTTCGTGAATCTAACGGCATGTTGATCACTCAGCGTAAGGGCTTGAAAAAATCTGAAGTGACCTATCATGATGTTTCAGGGCTTGATGAAGACAAGAACAAAATGTTCTATCAGATGCTCATTCGAGGTCCTATTAGTTCAGGTTCCGATATTGCCGTTTCCCAATTAGATGCCAGGCGTTTTGAAAGTTTCCAAAGTAAAATGAAAATGAATGAAGCGCTGTATCAAAGAGCTTCAGACCATTTAAGACCCCAAGAGGGTATACGCATTATCGCCATTAACCGTAAAACCGGTTACATCGGCAGCGTACAGACCACTTTTGCTTCTCAACATGGCTCGGGTAATATCTCATTTCCCATTCCAGAGCTACAAATGGCGCCTCCCAACTTAAAAATATTTGCGGAAAGAGAATATCAAGTTGAAGCGGGCACCACTCAAGGTGAACAAAAAAAATATCTGATTGGTTCCGAAGGTGCCGCACTGACCTCCGATAGAGTGATAAAAATCACCACAGAATGGTTGGATCAAGATGGGAGTCCTTTGCCAAAAGGACTAGAAGAATATGGATATACCGGACGTTTAGCCAAGATACTTTCTTCACAAGTGGTGGGTGAAAGCAATCAACTGGCACATTTTTCCATTACACCCGGTCGTCATACTGAGTTTGTGAGGCTACAAGGTTCTAATTTTAGCGAACATTTTTATCTTCAAGTTGCTGCAGAGCCTATATCAGGTAACCCTGATTTTGGTGGTACTGGCGCTGCGGAGAGTGGACCACTTCAATACCGTCCCGCGCATTATGTACCCATTAAAGCGGCTATTTTAGATGAAACTCAAAGTTGGCTCCAATATAGAGCTTGGCGCAGACTTCAAAGAGAAGGACAAATAAGCGGTGCTGAACCAGCGCCAGAGCCTGTTTATCATTGGTTTTATCGATCTGAAATGCAATTTAGCATGTATCATTTTGAAATGGATAGTATTTTAAGGGGGAGACAAAATGGACAAACCATTGATATTTATCCCAATCAGCACCCTGAGATTTCAAAAAGTGATGATTTCGTTCAACTATTGTATAACCTTGTCGAACAACAACTCGAACCATTGCCTTTTATCAGTTATGGAGAAGAAAGAGATTTAGTCTTTGCGCTGGGTGAAGAGGAAATCAAAGTCACATTAGACGGCAATCACCAAATAAAATTTGAGAACTTAGCGCACCTTGCTAAATTAACACCCGAAGATTTCTTGAGTATTCGTCTGTATACCAATAACGACTCGTCCAATTTATTATGGCAATATGGTTTTAAACGATCGCTGATTATTCGCCCAGAAGAGGATCAGGCGAAAACCCACCATGTAAAAGTTGATATTCCAAACAATTGGACTTGCGATAGCCCAATCAATTTTAAGTTTAATATCGATAGGAAAGCTCGCATTACTTTGAAAATGGGGGATAAAAAGCTCGCCGATAACCAACCCTACTCTAAAGGGGAACACTCAATACCCATCAATGAGTTAGAGTTAGGGCGTTCTGAATACAGATTAACGGCGATAGATGATGATGGCATCAAGGAAGAAGTGAAGGGGACCTATGATAATTTACTTTCAACCACCAACAATCTACCCATTGGACATGCTTTTGAAGAGGGCATTGATTTATTTGATGGCAAATTAACTTACGCTAAAACGGATATCAATATTCCTGATAGAGGCCCCAGTCTTAACTTTAGTCGCAGTTTCAGTAGCACGAATTTAGAGAGTGGCGTCATGGGACCGGGCTGGGGACATAATTATCAGACCTCACTCAATGAAATCGGCTGTGATTTGGTCTCAGTGGATAATGGTGTCGGTGGCGCCTTATTTAAAAAGGCGGGAGATGGCTTTATCGCTGCTAAAGGTTATCACAGTAGTCTCAAGAAAACCGCCGATGGTTATGATTTTTTCAGTAAAGATGGTACCCAATATCATTTTAGTAAAAATCCTAGAGAAGTTGGGTTTATCGATTCCGCCTCCTTACAACCGGGTCGTAAATATTTATTATCTTATATACAAGACACCAATCAAAACCGATTGACACTGAGTTATGACAACACCATTGATGCACAATATGTAGAGCCTATTTTAACCAAAGTCACCGATAGTTCCGGTAGAAACCTGATATTTGATTACCAATTTATCACTCCGGTTTATGGGGATCCCAGTGAGGATCCCAGTGAAAGATCCCATGAAATTAAACATCCCGTTCTTACGGCAATTCATGGTCCAGAGACTTTAATTCAGCTCAGTTACAATGAGCAAGGACAATTGGTCGAAGTGAACACCAATGGCATCACAGAAAGCTATAGCTACTTGCCTCTGGACAATGGTTTCGAACCTAAACAATCCATGAAAAAGGCTTTAATGCTATCTCGTACCAATGGGATAGGCGCAACCACCAGCTACGAATACGAAGAAGGCCGAATGGGCATGGACTTTTCCGGTAAGGCGGTTGAAATTGATCATGTCTATTACAATACTGTGCATCATCCAGAGACAGCGGATACCCAAATCAGCGATGGTGATCGATTATCGAGACGCAGTAATGACGATCTTTTCACCACAAAAGTGATGAACCCCCGAGGGATTTCCGGCGATTATATTCTCAACTATTATGGCGCAGCTAACCAGATCCAACGCCCTAATGGGCTGGTGAAATTCCATTGGGATATGGAACAGATCTTAATCACATCCCGAACCGATGAACGCGGCATTCAAACGGCGATGGAATATGATGACTTTGGCAATTTGCTATCAGAAAAAGTGGGCAGTTTACCCGCTATCAAAAGAACTTACCGACAAGAAAACAATATCCTTAACTTGCTAGATAGCGAAACTGATCGTAATGGAAACACCACCAACTTTAGTTACGATGATGCGGGTAATGTACTCACGATAAAATATCCTGATGCGAGTACAAGCACCTATGATTACCAAGATAACGGGGATAGAAAATCAGCCACAGATCCTAATGGGAATACTACGCAATATGGCTATGATACTTTCGGCAACGTGGCGTCCATTTCTGCGCCAGATGCTGGCACACGTAACTTTAGCTATGATAGTCGAAGTCTTAAAACCAGTGAAAGTGATGGTAATGGCCATGTCACTCGTTTTAAATATGATAGTCGCGGCTTTTTAACCACCAAAAACCTACCGCTTGGAACCATTGCCTACCACTATGACAATGTGGGCGATCTGTTGAGCCAAATTGATGCCAATGGAAACGAAACCACATGGACTTATAACAAAGAACAAAAGGTCAGTGCACAAAAAAGACCCTTGGGCGAGAAAACGCTCAGTTATGACACCGCGGGCAATTTGGTCACAGAAACGGATTGGATGGGCAATATCACCCGTTATGGATATAACGCGGTGCATCACCGCACCTCTCAAGTAAAACCTCTAGGGTTAACTTCTACTATCAGCAATGATGCCGTAGGTAATGTGCTACGTATCGAATTACCCAATGGAAGATTTAGCGCATTTACTTATGACGATTTAAGCCGTCCATTAACAACCACCGATCCCAGCGGCGTTGTTACCCGTATTTTAGATGGTAATGGCAATAAACTGAGCGAAACCGATCAACTGGGTAGAACAACTTCATTTGTCTATGACAACCGTAATCGCATAAAAACTATCACCCAACCAGAAGGTGTGATCATTGAAAAAGTCTTATACGATAAAAACAGTAATTTGCTGGAAGAAAAAGACGCTCGTGGAACATCAACCAGCCATACTTATGATAAAGCCAATCGTTTACTGAGCAGCACAAAAGCGGGTAGTACCACGACCAGTCGTTACGATAATGCCGGTAATTTATTAAGTGATACCGATGCAGAAGGGCGTGTAACCGACTACACCTATGATAATAATAATCGTCGCACCGATTTAACCAAGTCAAATTATTACGAACGTTATCGCTATGATCTGAATGGTAATTTACTAACGCAAACAACACCCGCCAATACAACAACCCTAACTTATGATGCGTTGAATCGACAAACCTCAAAATCCGATAATTTAGGCGCCATATCCACGACAACTTACGATTTTAATGGTAATACCACAGCAACAACCGATGCCAATGGTCATGAAAACACCTTTGTCTTTGATGCACTAAACCATTTAACGCAACAACACTTAAGTGGTGACAGAGTCACAACGTTGACGCCTGATATGTTCGGCAATATCACACAAAAAACTGATCCCAATGGCAATAGTTTCACTTTTAGTTATGATGAGACTAATCGTTTAATTAATGAAGTTCATCCCAATGGTTCATTGACTTATACCTATGACAAAGTCGGTAACAAACGCTCACTCAAAGATAAGCGCGGCCAAACAACGACCTATACCTATGATGGGCTAAATCGCTTAACCAAAACGGTTGATCCGATGGGATTCAGTCTCACTCAAACTTATGATCTCAATGGTAATGTGAGCCAACAAACCGATAAACGTGGAACCCTTAGCACCACAACCTACGATCTACTTGATCGACCCACAATTATTAAAAAGGCAGGGATCACACTGAGTGACAATAGCTACGATAAAGTTGGTAATCTCACCGCACAAAAAGATGCCAATGGCAATGTCACCCATTTTGAGTACAACCATTTAGACTTAGTCACCAGTACCCAATCACCATTAAGTGCAACGACAATCTCTACCTATAATCCTGCAGGACAGCTCATCAGCAGTCAGGATCCAGAAGGGCGTATCACCACACGCACCCCCGATCCCCGTGATCGAACCCTAAGCCAGAATTTCCAAGGATTGATCAGCCAGTTTCAATATGATCTCAATGGCAATCGTACCCAAAGCACCCAACCCATGGGCAACAGCCTAAGCTATCAATATGATGCCGCGAACCGTCTCACAGAAGTGATAAGCCCCACAGGCTCTACCACCTATAGCTATGATAATAACGGCAATCGTTTAACTCAAACCGATGCCATGGGTTACACCACAAGTTTTGAATATGACGCCAATAATCTGCTGATTCAGCAAAAAAATGCAGACAATGCCACCACTCAAATGAAATACGATGCCAACGGCAATCGCACGCAAACCCTACTACCCAATGGAAATGGTTGGACAGCAACCTATGATAATAATAACCGTCAAACACAAGTCAGCTATAGTGGTGCCAATCCTAGCGATGCTGTTGTGTTCACCAAACTATATGATGCCAATAACAATCTCACCCAAGTGACACAAACGGATCTGGGTCCCACCCAATATAGCTACGATGCCTTTGATCGTGTCACCGGAAAAACCGATAACTACGGCAATAACATCCACTATGGTTACGATAATAACGGTAACCGCACCCAACTCAGCAGCCGTGCTGGAACCACTCAATACAGCTTTGATGCGCTTAATCGCTTAACCTTAGCCATCAGCAATACAGGGCCTACTCAATATAGCTATGATAAAACCGGCTTGATCCAAAGTATTCAATACCCCAATAGCACCCACGCCAACTATGAATATGATGATAAAAAACGCATCTTAGGCATCACTAACCAAGGCGCAAACGGTCTGCTGTCTTCTTATGCATACAGTCTTGACCTCAATGGAAACCGTATTCAACAAACCGAAATCAATGGCGGTTCAACTGAAATCACCATCTATGGTTATGACAAAGAAGATCGCCTCACCTTTGTGGATTATCCTGATAAAAAAATCAGCTATAGCTATGATAAAAACTTTAACCGTATCAGCGAAGTGGAAACCACCGATGCCGGTGCCGTCACCATCAAAAATCTCACGCAACAATACAATAACCGAAACCAGTTGCTTAAAATTGAAGATAGCGTGAGCCCCGCACTCAACAATGTGGATTACAGCTATGATCCTAACGGCAATCAAATCCAAAAAATCAAAAATGCCGAAACCACCCACTTTAGCTATGATGTACGTGATCGACTAAAACAAATCACCACAGGCGGATCGAGCAAAGGTCAATTTCTTTACGACTACCAAGGCTTACGCATTGAAAAGCAAGGCGAACGCGGCACCGAACGCTACAGTTACGACAATCAAAGTGTGCTATTACAAACCGATGAAAGCAATAACCTAAAGGCCAGCTTTAACTACGGTCCATTCCAACTCCTCAGCCTGACTGAAACCAGCAAACCCACTGAATACTATTTATTTGATGCACTGGGCAGCCCAGTTAATATCGCACAACAAGATGGCTCACTCACCGCAAGATACCAATATGATGCATGGGGCCACCTACGCAAAGACGAAAGCACCAGCTGGAACCGCTTTGGATTTACCGGCCATGAAAACGATAAAGAAACCGGCTTAATCTACGCCAAAGCCAGATACCTTGATCCCGACACAGGACGCTTCCTAAATCAGGATGCCTTTGATGGGTTTACTGATAGGCCACCGAGTTTGCATAAGTATATTTATGCTTATGCCAATCCGACCGTCTATATAGATCCTGACGGGCGCGAATCGGTCACGACCATGATCGATAACAGCGCCGAAGGCTGTGGTGCTGTCACTTGTGCTTTCTATGCATTAGGCCAAGCGGTTTATCAAGTCGGCACGTTGGGCTTTGCATCAGTTCATGATCCTGTTCGTGACGCTTACGATAAAGGCCAAGTCACCGGCGGTGAATATGTTGCCAAAGGTATCGGCGGCGGAACTGCGGCCGTTGCTGTCACTGTTGCTACTGGTCGAGCTGCAACACCATTCCTTGTCGGTGCGACAACGACAAAAGGTGTGATTGCTGTCGGCGCGACTACTGGTGTTGTGGAAGGAGCTGCGGTTGATGCGATTACGCAAGGTGCGCATATTTCTGCGGGCATTCAAGATGAATACGATGTTAGCCGTACGGCAAAATCTGCTGCATTAGGAGGCGTGATTGGAGCCGGTGCCGCAGGCGGTGGTAAATATCTCAATGACAGAATTAATGCTAAGCAAGAACCACAAATTACAGTTGAAAGTCCAAACGGGCCTTTGAATCAAAAAATTAATTTGAGAGGTAAAGTTACAAAGGGAGTAGTGGATACGAAAAATATCCGCTTTACCCAAGATAGCATCGGAGCCAAATTTAGTGAT
>Ga0210039_1004184_pt1 | contig 10643 bp, 2 predicted proteins | sample CryGeyCG2114_250_3_FD_185460 | JGI IMG/M metagenome (GOLD analysis project Ga0210039, IMG submission 185460) | Groundwater microbial communities from aquifer - Crystal Geyser CG17_big_fil_post_rev_8/21/14_2.50 (SPAdes) (version 2) | ecosystem: Environmental > Aquatic > Deep subsurface >... | reverse complement strand
TGGGTGAAACCACAAAGGGCCACCCTCGTAGCAGGACGAAAGCGTCCTTTCCAAGCGCTGGCAAAGCATGGGGCCGTAGTCCCAGCCCGCTTAGTCGCTTATAACCAAAACTCATGCGGGAAACATATATGACTTATGATGTGACATACCCTGTAGGGTGTCGGCATCCACTGCCCGGTAATGTCGAACCAGGACGAACACAGTTGCATGAGTAGCAGCAGATGGGGCTACTAATAGGGGAACATATCGGTTGTTGGAGATACTTTACAGTTTTTGTGTTCTTTCGACCAGGAACTAATGTAACAACTGAACAAGGATAACTTCTGGCCTTGGCTAACCAATGATAGTAATATGTAGAGCTTGATATGTAATATGTAGAATGAGTGAGAGTGACTGAGAATGAATGAGAGTGAATGAGTGCAAGGAGTGTTGGGTTAGAGTTCGGGTTGGAGGGTAGAGTCCGCATCCACTGAGTCAGCGGACGAGAGCTCTGTTGGAGTGTGACGTGTTGAGAAGACAGAGTCAACGTCATCATCGTCGTAGGTTAAGAGAGTGCCATCGGGGTTGAGAGGGCGACCAAAGGTGGGAGAAACAGTGGCATGACCATGTCGCAGAAAGTCAAAAAGAAATTTGCGAGAGGCAGCGCTGTTTTGTTGGTTTGTTTGTTGTTGTTGAAGGGCTTGCTCGGCTAGGGTACGTGAGGCATATTCCCTGGCTAGTTGAATTTTAAGAATCCATGATTGGAGTTGGGGAATTGTTCGGTAATGGCGGAAGACTGTGGTGGGTGAAGAGAGCAAGTGTTGATCTTGCTGTAGCATTCCTGCGGGGCCAATACGGAACTCTTGTCTGACCTGTTCTTTGAGGTCTTCTAGAGTTGCTTGAGCCTCAGGAGTGTCTTCAGTGTGCTTCCGTGTGTTCCTATGTTCCCAGATGTTCCAATTGATTGTCCAAAGTTCAACTATGAGGCCTTTTGCCCAGGATTGTCCAGTGCGGCGTTTTCCCAAGCTTTTGTAGTGTGCATCTTGAGCTAGGGCCCAGTGTTTGGCAATCCGTCCCAGAAGAAAGTTAAACCAACCAATGTCGAACTGTTCCAGAGTGCATTGGTAAATGAGGTCTGGTTGAGTTGGCTGAGGAGGGTAATCAGTTTCTGTGGACCGCCAGTGTCTGAGTCCTTTGAGAATCAGGATGCGTATGCTTGGGTGTGTGTAGGCCTTTTTAAACCAAGCCTCCAAAGAGCGTAGCTGTTCGTTCCAAGTGGTAGTGGCCCGTTGATCTGGGCATCGAAGAAGATGCCGAATGTTTTCAACGGGAGCCTCGCAGAGAGGGCACCTGGAGTGTGTGAGCTGTCGTCGTTGTTTGAGCTTGTAGGCTGTGCCGCAGTGGCCGGAACAGTGTTTAATGAGCCAGCGATCTAAACCAGCAGGTATGGTTTGTTTGGCCCTGCCAAGAGATTGCCAGTCAATAAACTCGTCGGCCTCTGGGTTCATTCCGGTCTTCTTTGCCCAGTAGAGGGCCAAGTCGGAGGAGGTGAAATCCTTGTAGAGTGTTTTGATGTGAACTCGAGAGAGGATTTTGCCTCTGTAGGAGACTTGAATTCGAGAAGTGGGCAGAGGCTGGTTGGGCCGGGGTGTGTCTTGGCATCTTCGCAGGTGTTGTTTGGCTTTGGAGTCCATTTGATCATTGAGGATTGCCCAGCGATCCATGATTTTCCCTTTTTCCTTCATGTGACCTTCAACTTTGTGCCAGGTTACTTCAATTGGCAGAGCTTTCAGCCGGTAAAAGATGTCCAGAAGTAAATCGTAGCATGGTTGATCCGGTCGGGGAGGATGAGAATGCTGACAGCTGTTGATGGCTGAGGCATTATCTAAAGAGATTATGATGGATAGCCGGAGAGTCCTAATGTGTGGATAGGCCAAGAGAAGAGCTTCAAGGACAGAAATAATGCCGCAAATGCCTCCCAATTCGGCTCTGTAGGAGGTCTGATCATCCGCGTCTCCTGGGATCTGATTGACAGCGTCAATTCTGCCCTCATCAGTTGATCCTTGGAGAGTGAATGCAGAGGTACTGATGCCGAGGTAGTAAGAGCCATCACTGCAGGCTATGGCAGTTCCTGAGGTTAGTGCTTCCAGTAGGTTGAGACCGGCATCGGAGTGTTGGAGGTTGTCCACCATCCAGTGTCTTTCGGCGGGCAGAGCCTGCAGTGCCTCCTCCAGATTGTGTGGGATATCTGAAGAAGGAGGGGAAGAGCCGGAGGAGAGGGAAGAAGAGCCCAGACTTTCAGAGTCGGTCTCAAGTGATGGGGAAGGAATCTCAGTATGGCAAACCAAAGTGATGTTCAATCCAGGGGTGTGTTGTATAGTGGCTAGTTGGAGATGTGCCACAGTGCTGGATTGGGGCTCAGTGTGGGAGGGGTAATAGCGTCTTCGCAAACCCTGGCGTTTGTTATAGACCGTTTGAAGCAGTGTAGACCGGTGTGTGTGGAGATGCACAACCTGATCTAGCTGCTGGTCGTAGCGCCATGGCCAACGGTGGGGTGTCCTTTGCCATTGCCCTAGGGGGCGTTGGAGACGTCTGAGGACAGTGTGTGATTGAAGAAGAGCCTGAGCAAGACCAAGCTGCCATACTTGCTTATGTTTGGCTGTCAACCGAGGCGGAGTCGAAGGCCAGTTGTAAGGGTGAAGGCAGTAGGAGTCTCGGGACTCTGATAGATCCCATGCTTCTTTCCGTATGCAAAGACCGTCTGCAGTGACAATGTCCGAGAGGGTTGTGTAGCCGGCAAACATGCGAACTTGTTTGACCAGAAGAAGTTCGGAGGGAGTCAAAGCAGATGTTTGGGGGGTGAGAACATCCCCCAAGAGTTGGTCATGTGCCCGAAAGAGAAGCAAATTGGGGAGGGAGTCAGTGAGGGTCATCTTCCAACCACGTAGAGTTTGGTAGGTTGTTTTGAGTGAGCAATCTGTAATGAGTGCATCCAGAGTAGGAGGGATTGCTGTCAAGGGTTGAGAGGAACACCATTCAAGCTTGATGTTTTCCCAGAGAGCACAGAGGTAGGTACCATTGATTGATTGGGTGTTGACACAATGGATGATTTCACCTAATTTCCTGAGTTCCTGGGTGTACCAAGGATGAACAAGGTCAAAAGCACAGTATTCATGATTGCCCCATATTAGCATATATGGAAAGCCTCTGGAGATGCCAGATAGGGGAAGAACACGTTGAAGTAACGGAGAAAGCACAAGGTCCCATTGTTTCTTGGTAAGGGAGCAGGCTAAGAGTGGATACTCAAGTGTTTTGAGAATACCGGCCTTGAAAGCCAACCAAACATCATTCCTGTTGCGGAAGGAGCGGCATGATAAGGAATGAGTGAATTGACTGATCTTGGTTTTGAAGTGATCAATTTGACCTTTCATGGACATGGAAGGAGACCAGGCCATTCCCAGAGTTACCGCTGAACCGGTGGGTTCTTTACGGAGAATGGGGAGAAGAGAGCCGTCCTTATCAGGTAAGTAGAGGTCCCCTGGGGCCTTGTCCATGGAAAGGTAGGAAGGAGTCCATTTAGAGGTGTCGTACTTGAGGAGGAACCAGTGGGATTTTTCCCTGCGAATGGCTCCACCTGTGGCACGAAGACCGCCTGACCAGTGATTGACAGAGGATTGGATCCGGCTGAGGAAGCCCATATCGGATGATGCAGGAATGGGAGTGACAAATAGGTCGGCATCATCGACAAACATAACACAGACCAGATCTAAGGAGCGGTTGGAGATAGCTGAGGTGAAGGACGATTGAAGGTTTGCTTCTTTCAGCATGGTAACGATCGCTGCGCTTAGAAACACATATCCCATGGGAGCCATTCCATTTCCTTGACCGGGGCCCATCAGAGGATCAAGTCCCTGCTGGGATCGATCGGGGCCGCCGTATGTCAAGGAAGATGGGCCATAAGCAGTGAGGGGTCTGTGATGGGCTTCCTGAAGCACCTCCAGCAATGATCTAATAGGCTGGAGGGGGACACCAAGTCTTTGCAGGGAAAGGGACAACATGTTGTGGGCCATGCGATCATAGCATTGTCTGGCATCAAGACAGGGGACAGCCATGTCCCGTCGTTGGAGACGGGATAGATCGCAGAGTAAAACTTTTGTCCATAGGCCACTGGGTGCGCTCCTGTGATGGCGGCTTCCACTTTGTTCTTCTGGAAGAAGATGCAGTTGCTCAGCGTGGGCCATGGCCTCTCTACCCAGCTTCTTGTTGTTGATGTTGAAGAGAGCGTCCATGAGCTGAATGCACCGCATTTTCCCGATATCAAACTCCTTGTCTTTCTTGAGAATAGGAAAGTCAGTAATGCATTTCCAGAATGTAGGCCCAAATCCCAGCTCGAATGGGGAGCTGCGAAGGGCTGCATCTGTCTCAGATAGGAGAGGATCAAAGGATCCTGTGATATAGTGGGCAAAGGACAGGGTGGAAGGTTCAGAGGCAGTTCGCAGTTTTTGCTTTTTCCAGGCTGTGCTGTTTTCCTGAGAGGAAATATGGAGCCTGGACTGGGGCAAGGTAGTTGCTGTTGGGGGTCTCTTCATGGCACAAAGTAGTTTCCTGGCGTAGCCATCAATGTCCATGGTTTGAAGAGGAGCGGTTCCAGCAAGAACTTGTTGAGCAAAAGGCGTGTCTCCTTTGGGGCCAAGAAGGGAGCGAAGGGGCTCCTGCATTGGAGGGGTATCCAGGGCTTCGGTGAACCGGCTTTCAAATTCTGCGGCCAGTCCCGCTGCCATATCCTGGTCTTCTTCAAGAACTATCTTTTCTGTGACCTCAACAAGGGTGCCATCAGGACCTTGGGCAAGAGAGGTGGTAGACTTGTAGAGCTTGAAGAATTTCCCTCCCCGAATTTTCTTCCGCATGATGCGGATTCTATTCCATTGATCACGTTGGTGTTCCCGAGAGGTAAGCTGCTTGAGTACTGTAGCAGGGTCTTTGTCTTGTTCTTTCGCAATTCGATCGGCCAGAGCTTGCATGGCCGATCGTCTCCAGTTGGGTGCTTCTTTGAGTCCAGCGAGAAAGTTGGATTGTGCCTTTTGTCTGTGGAGGGTGGCCTGTAGTAAAGAGCATCTGGAGGGACTGGAAATCCTGGTTTTGCGACTGAGTCTACGAATCAGAGAGGACGAGACCTTGCAGCCAAGCTTCCTATTGACAACGTGAGTCCAGAGGAGTTTGGTGTCACGGAGCAGTTGCAAGCGAGGTGAGTACTTTTGTTGGCCAGCCTTTTTCTTGAACAAGTGAAGAGCAGCTGTTTTGCGAAGTTTGGTGGCAAGAGCGGAGATGTTTTGGTGCAATGTTTTTGCCCAAGAAACATCTCCAGTCGCAGTTGCCTCTCGTAGGGACTGGACTTGATCAGGTATCCTGTAGTGGTCAAAGAGGGTGTGGACTCTTCGGATGTAGGACCTACGGATGCCTGGATCGAAGGGCTTGAGATTAGGTATCTGGAACCGATGAAGATCTGGAGGGTTGTAACCCAGAGCCAGATTGAAGGGGACATCGATCCACATAGTGCGGTGATCCGTTTTAGGGAAACCATTCTCAAAGCCAAAATATCCGCATTGGATTGCATCGGTGGTGGGTAGATTTGTAAAAATGGCATCAATGGGGGTGCCGGTTGTGTTGCGGTTGTGAGTTGAAGGAAGGGGAGATTTGGAACCGTGTTTAGATTGGATGATGTGATGAAGGCCGGCATTGACAAACAATGTGTGCCAGGAGCCAGAGCGTGTATCTTCATTGGCATCAATACCAATTAGAATGGTTTCATTGGCTGCCACCCAATCAAGGAGAATAGGGAGAAAATCCTCTTGGAGGGCTTCAGTTGGCGGGGTGGTGAGCCTTCCTTGAGACTTGAGATAATCTCGGTGAGAGAGTCCAACCGCATCCTGAGGGGAGTAGATGGAAACCAGCCGACAGTGATGTCCTTCTCTTCCTGAAATACAGACAGATGTCCAGCGGCCCAAACCAGAGGGGTCGCTGGAAAAACTGTGAAAACGTGGAAGTGCTTGAGACATCAAAGCAACAGCTGTACCCCCATACTGGAGAGGACCGGTAGGAGGAACCTGGGCATTGTGGCATGCCCGGGTTTTGGCCGGGAAGCGATGGCGGAAAAGGGCAGAAAAATGTTTGAGGGGGTCCATGGCTCCCCAGTGAAGACCAAGCTCCTGCAGGGCAACTCCATCGCATTGATTTGCCTGAAGAAACTTGACCAGGGAGGTGCCTTTGGACCAGAACTGATGAACTGTGAGTCCTCGGATGTTGCCCATGAAGAAGCGAAGATGTTGAGGTGGTTTGGGACCGCAGATGTCAGCGAAGTCATCTGCGTGGTCACTGGCAGAAACCTGACCATGAAGATTGAGTTGTGTTAATGTAGGAGTGTGTGTGACTTGTGAAATTTGTGTAAAGGCTCTGGCCGCAGCTGGTCCGAGATCGGCAAGAAGAGCATGGCGACAAGAGACAGGGATGGTAAAGTTGGGGCCTGGAAGGGGTGTTAAAAATCGTTGGTAGCGTGCAGTGGTTTTGCTAGGTTTACCCTTAAATCCCCATTGCCTCCATTGTGATCTAGCTATCAAAACAGAGGCGTGCTCCTGGAAACTCATTCCATTCGTCCTTCCCCGGATTCAAAGCAAGGAAGGACTGGATATGGAAGGGCATGCAAGAACCAATGTTGAGATAGTCGCAGATGGTCTGGAGTGAATGCTGGGGAGGACAGAGCATGCAAGTATTCGGAAAATTCTAAATGTGGGCCAGGATGGACTGTCTGATAGTACCAAAGAAGATATAAGGGAAGCAACTCAGGATTAGACACCTCATCCGTCTCAGAGCTAGGATTGTAAATCCAGGAGTCTTTAAGCTGATCCGCCATTTGTTCAAGAAGGTGTTCATCCAAGCAGTGGCAGGGGAGGACTAGTTTGAAGGTGTAGGTACCATCTTCTTCAAAGATAGGCTCCTTGTCCTGATTGTGTTGGGAATGGTGCATAGCAAAGGTCGCAGCCAGTTGGGAAGTGCTGTGAGCGGAAGAGCCCTGGTACCATTCAGTGAACTTGGCCTGGATTTCATCTGGAGTAGTGTGAACTTCTAGTCTTTTCAGAGCATACCAGAGACTGAGGTTACGGTGATGGGCAAGAGCAGAGTCCTCAAGGTCCTCAGGACAGGAATCACTGTGCAAGGAATGGCTAAGTCTCTCGAGATCAGCAAAGAACTCCTCTGAATGAACTGTTTCAATGGTAAATTGTAAGTCTGAAATGGACTTACTAAGGTCAGAGACAAGTTGGGATTCTGTTTGTTGACAGAGGTCGAGCGATCGGGTAGTGCCAAAACTGTCTCGAATTGAAGGGAAGTCCAAAGGAGGAATAACTTCGGAAACTTGAGCAGGAAGCAGTGGCAGGAAGCGATCGGAGGATTCTTCGAGAAGAGTCTCAGAGTCTACTTCCATGTCATTGGATGCCGCATGCATGTTGGTCTCAAGAGTGGATCGCGCTTCCTGATAGTTCATGTCATCAGCAATGGTGGTGTCCTCATCCAGATTACCAATGGTGGAAACAGCTCCAATGGTGTACTGCTTGGTGGAGGCGGTGCTGCCATCAGAGGTACGGGGGCGAGGAGGGCCACGAACTGCATGAATGTCAGGAGGTTTGAACGGACGATCCCTCAGTCCGGCCAAGACACAGACAGGTTCATCCTGCAACAACGTATCATCCTGAACAAAGTCAATCAGAAAGGCATTAGCACGAGCGGCGTTGCTGCGAGCTGTTTTGGAGATCCAGCGGCCTGCTTCATCCTGAAAATAGGTTTCATCACAGCGGGCCCATTGATCCTCCGTAAACCAGACCTTGGACTCATCTCCGTGAACCTCGCGGCAAAGCATCACCAAGGAAGAGAGAACCTCACGGGCCTCGGCTTTGTGTTCCTTCAGGATTGTGAAGGTGTAATAGCCCTCACAGTCTTTGGTTGGAGAAATGTCGAGGAAAAGAGGTCTGGTGTCCAAGGTTCGACGACCCTGAAGGAACTGTTTGAGGGTGCGAGAACCTGGCAGGTTAAGGGGAGTCAACATGTGGGGGTAGAGCTCAACAAGTTTAGCCGAGTCTTGAACTTGTTTGCGGTGCAATTCCCGAAGTGTGGCAGAGCGGGCTTTATCTTTTGTTGACAACATGCCTACATGATCAGAGCCAGTGTTCTGGAAACATCGAAAGATCGTGTCCAGGGGAAAGCCCGTTTTTCGACTTGGGGCAAAGATAGCATCAAGAGCAGTTTCACAGGCAGCAGTGCGTGCGGTGGCGCAGCAGATGTGAGCGGCGTGGACGGCCCTTTGACCAAAGGTGTCTTCCTGAGGAACAATTTCAAGTTTGTGCCACACAATTTCAACTGATATCCCATGGTTAGCCAGAAATGGGTCCTTGTTGAGGGCAGAAGCGAGGGCTTCTCGGTCCAATTCCTCAGTAGAGCCAAAAATCCATTGGCAGAGAGCATATGTTGGCTCCTGGAGCTGCCAACGATGAAGCTTCATATGGGACTCTGCATCTTCATGGGGTTCCCATAGGTTGCCGAGGTCATTGAATTTGGAAAGAAGTTCCTCAGCAGGAATGGAATGCTTCACGTGGATCAGTCCGGATAGGGGTTCACCATTGGAGCGCACATAACCACCCTGGATGAATTTGCCGAGCATCCAGCCACCTCTGGGAAGACCGGAGGGACTTGTGTCAGCTGTAACGGGCTGCCACTTGTTGGCCGGGAGGGACGCATTGTCAAAACCAGGGTAGTAGGTCCAAATGAATGTGGGATCAGCACGAGAAAGTTTTGCTTGCACATTTTGAAAGATCCAATTGACCAAGGAGTTTTTGTCAGCTTGATTGGAAGGGTCAAAAGCTTTGTGAGCGTTGCCAGTCAAACGGAAGATGGTGACCTCTGTGGTAGTGTTGTGACGGCGAGAGGAAACCAAGGACCAGTCAGTGATGGAGGCCTCCTGAGGTCGGTCCCGGGAAGGCTGGGTGGACTTGGCTCCTTTGAGCTTGAAGCCCTGAACAGCTGGGGTGTTGGCCTTGGGTTGTGGCTTTGGCTGGGGCATGATGGGTTTGACATTACCAAGAACGGATAGAGCAGCCAAGAATGCCAGTTCCAGTGGGGAGGGGTGCAAGATGCCGGTGGGATCAGTTTGCCAGTGGGGAGCCTGTTGGGGCTTGGTATTTCTGAGGGCAAACAGAAATGGCTTCACCAGTTTGTAGTCCCCTTTAGCTTTCCAAATTGTCTGAGTAGAATTGTAGTTCTTAGAGAGACATTCCATAACATAGCACCAAGTATCAAAATCTGCTGAACTAGGATCTGAACAGCCATGAGTGTCTTTAAGACTGCCAGCCTTGAGACAGGCAAGGAGGTCTTTAAAGGGTGAATAGTTCACATCTTCAAGGAATTGTGCCTTAGTGAGACCTGGAGTGGTGAGCAGATGGACATTCTTGGCATTCTTAGGAACAGCATCACGAAGAGACCCACCGAGGGCTGTGGTGGGAGCAGATAGGTTGATTCGATACAACTGAGGCTGGGTGATGTCCCTAAAGACTGCCGGTGTCGGAAGAACAGCAGAAGGAGATGGACTGGGGCTGTACTTGGAGGCTTTCAAGACCGGGGTGGGAGCTGCTTTGGGTGCTGATTTGAGGTTCAGTGGGAAGGAGACTCGAGAATCAGCGGCCGGTTTCTTGGCATAAGGGTTGATAACGGCTGGAGAAACAGAGGCAGGTGGAGACTTGAGCAAGGGAAAGGTCTGGTGGTCCGGCTTGGATGCAGTGGAAGGCTTGGTCGCTGTGGGCACTGAGGGGGAGGTGAAGGGAGGGGAGATCACCTGAGGAACCGGATTCTGCTGAGTTGTTGACTTCTTGTGAGAAGGAGTTTGAGTAGCAGGAGACAAGGGTGGAAATGCTGCATCATCTTCGAGGGCTAGGGATGTTGACTGCTGATGGAATAGCTGGCCAGGGTGGCCGGAGGGATCACTGCCGGGGGATGTAGGGCCGATGATAGAAGGAACCGGGTTGAAAGCTGTCTTCTCCTTAGAAAGAGCAGAGCCACGATTGGGAGGGGCAACTGGACTGGCAGAGGAAATGGAAGAGGCACTGGGAGGGGAACAGGAGGCTTTGGAACTCTTGGAGGAACTTCCATCCCTGGGAGGAGTGGAAGCTGGGGCAGGAGCTGGAGAAGGAGCCGGATGGGTCACAGGAGGAGGGGCTGGGGCACGAGCAAAGGGAAGAGTTGTCTGGGATGGATCAGACTCTTTGGACTTTTTGTTGATGCGAATAGCGGTCTTCCTGGGAAGGGACTTGCGCTGAGGAGTACTGGACTTGTTGCGCTTGCGATTGGACACTGGAGTGGGCATAGTGGGGCACTGAGCTGGAAACTGAGGTAACAATAGGGTCAGGGTGTAGGCCGTGGAGGTGCGACTGGAAGCAAGGGTAGGGCTAGAGGTGCGCTTGTGGAGGTGCGAGCCTGTAGCCTGTAGTAGGATCTGTACTGGAGTCTGTACTAAAAGCAGTTGCAGAGACAGGAGAATGGTGATATCTCAAGAACTATCAGGAGTTAGACAAAACGCTTGCAGGGCCTTGTCAGGGGGGTAGTCGTTGAGGTAGTCCTGAATTTAT
>Ga0210039_1004182_pt1 | contig 10648 bp, 8 predicted proteins | sample CryGeyCG2114_250_3_FD_185460 | JGI IMG/M metagenome (GOLD analysis project Ga0210039, IMG submission 185460) | Groundwater microbial communities from aquifer - Crystal Geyser CG17_big_fil_post_rev_8/21/14_2.50 (SPAdes) (version 2) | ecosystem: Environmental > Aquatic > Deep subsurface >... | reverse complement strand
GCAACTCGAAACACGACACGACATTGGCGCTGCGCACCGAAGGCCCGATCAAGCAATACTGTGGGTGTGTCATCGGCAACGATCCGGCCCTCGCGCAGGAATGCGGCCCGATCGGCCAGACGCTCGAGTTGATCGAGTTCGTGGCTGGTGATCAGGATGGCGATACCGGCCAGCGCCAGGCCTTGCAGCAGCGCCTCGATCTGCGCGCGTGCCGGCGGATCGATACCCACCGTGGGCTCGTCCAGCACCAGCATCCGGGGCTGATGCACGATGGCGCAGGCGATGTTGAGCCGACGCTGCCAGCCACCGGACAGCGCGCCGGCCCGGCGCGTCGCGACCGTCTCGAGTTCACAACCCTCCAGGGTCCGCGCCACCGCGCCGCTGCGGGCGCCGCGGGCGACACCCGCCAGCGCGGCGAATGCGGTCAGATTCTCGCGGACCGTCAGGAACGGATACAGGGCGATCTGCTGCGGCACCAGGCCGATCGCGGCACGTGCCACGCGCGAGCGCCGCGGGTCCTGGCCAACGACCCGCACGTCACCGCGGTCAGGCGCCAGCCGCCCGCAGACGCAGCGAATCAGAGTGGACTTGCCGGCACCGTTCGGACCGAGTAGTGCCAGCACCTCACCGCCCTGCAAGTCCAGGTCGAGCCGATCCAGCACCACCGTGCTGCGGTAGGAGAAACCACAGTTCCGGATTGCCAGCACGGCAGGCCTGGCCATCCCACCAGCATTCATGCAGTCAGACCAGGTGACGCCGGAACAGCGCCTCGATGTAACCGGTCAACAGGCTGTCCTGCACCCCGAGATCAAACATCACGCGACGAGCCTCGGCCAACTCTTCGCCGAGCCGCTCGCGCAGCGGCGCTTCGCCGACCGTATGCACCGAACCCGCCTTGCCGCAGTCCAGGCCTGTATCCTTGCCGCTGTCGATGGTATTTCCGAGGCAATCCAGCAGATCGTCGGCGGTCTGGAACGCCAGACCGACCTGGCATGCGAAACGATGCAGCGCATCGAGCTGCGTCTCGCCGATACCAGCGTGAAGAGCGCCTGCGGTGACCGCCAGTTCGAACAGTACTGCAGTCTTCTGGCGGTTGATCCGCATCATCTGGCTGCAATCGATCTCGGAGCGACGCTCACACAGGTCGCGCGACTGCCCCGAAACCAGGCCGGCAGTGCCAACCGCATCGCTTAGCCGAACCACGAGTTCGCCACGTAACGCGGTTTGCAATCCCTCGGCTCGAGCGACCACTGCATAGGCCTGATTGAGCAGACCGACTGCGGCCAGGGTCGTGATTGCGTCGCCAAACTCGACGTGCGCTGCAGGCTGTCCGCGTCTCAGGCGGGCATCATCCATGCAGGGAAGATCGTCCAGCATCAGCGAAGCGCTATGCACCATCTCCAGGGCACAGCCGAACTCCAGCATCGGTTCCGGATCGGCCCCGAAGTCGATTGCCGAAAGCAGACAAAGTAACGGACGTACACGTTTGCCCCGCGCCAGAAGCCCATATCGCATGGCCTCGGCCAATTGCGGACAGACTTCTTCATGCCCACAGTGGCGCTCGAGAAGCTGGATCAGGCGTTCATCGATTCGTGCTCGCCATCGATCGGCCAGCGCTTCCATGTCGGCCTCGGTTTCGTCGGCCGACGGCATACGAAGCAGATCTGCTGTCGCAACCATCACGAATCTCCCTGGGATGTGCAGGCACAGCCCGCACGGATGCAGCCTGACCGTCAGGCGCAGACCGCCCGGCGCAGTGTAGTGGATTTCACGGTGACACTCGCGTGAACCCCTGTCGGCGACAATAGCAGAAATGAGGCCTTCCAATTCGACTCTGCTTCTGGCCGGTGCGGGTCTGGCCAATGGTCTGATCGCGCTCGCGGTCACGCGGCGCGATCCATCCGCGCGAATCGTGATGTTCGATCGCGCAGCCGCACCCGGAGGCAATCACACCTGGTCGTTTCATGACCAGGATCTCGACACCCCGGGAAAAAGCCTGCTGGAGCCGCTGGTCGCTCACCGCTGGAACGCGCAGGAGGTTCGCTTCCCGGGATTTGAACGTGACTTCAAAAGCGGCTATGCCAGCGCCACCACCGATCACTTGATTGCCGAACTGAAGCGTCAGGAAAACATCGAGCTGCGCTGCGGTACCGAGGTGGTCGGCGTTGAGCCTGAAGCAGTGCAACTCGCAGACGGAAACCGCGTAAACGGTTCGGCCACGATCGACGGCCGGGGACCGCGCGGCAGGGACGGGCTGATCCTGGGCTTCCAGAAGTTTCTCGGCCACGAAATCCTGACCCGGCAGCCGCATGCCCTCAAGCGTCCGGTCATCATGGATGCAAGCGTTTCGCAGGCCGATGGCTATCGCTTCATCTACCTGCTACCGTTTGACGATCGACGGGTTCTGATCGAGGATACCTACTACAGCGACGGTGCCGATCTGGCATCAAGCGAGCTGGCCGAACGCATCACGGCCTACGCGCAAACGCAGGGCTGGGAGATCGACCAGGTCCTGCGCGAAGAGCGCGGGGTGCTGCCAATTCTTCTTGCCGGCGACTTCGATCAATTCTGGCCCCGGCAGGACCCGGTGGCACGCTCCGGCTTGAACGCGGCACTTTTCCATCCGACCACCGGCTACTCGCTGCCACAGGCTGCGGCGCTGGCCGAGGCGGTCGCTGCCGCCTGGCCGCTCGACGGTGCGGCGATGGCCCGGCTCACGCGCAGCCATGCACAACGCCTGTGGCAGTCCACGGCCTTCTTCCGCATGCTCAACCGGATGCTGTTTCGAGCCGGCCGGCCCGAGCACCGGTATCGGGTGTTGCAACGTTTCTACAGTCTGGACCCGAGCCTGATCACGAATTTTTACGCCGCCTCGCTGACACTACGTGACCGAGTACGGATTCTGAGCGGCACGCCACCGGTACCCGTGCTCGAAGCCATGACAGTGATGAACGAAGCCTCATTTCTACGCCGAGAAGCCGCAGTCCGGGCAAATCCCGCAGACTGAATACAAGGCATGAGCACGCGGCCTGAACAGGAGGGACCGACTCGGGCATCATTATCGTCCGTCGATGCGGCCCGGTTCCACGACACGCCGACGCGATCGGATATTGCATCTGAATGAGCAATGCACAAGGATCAAGACGTGAACAAGCAAGCACGCAGCGCCGCTGTTATCGGCTCCGGATTCGGCGGCCTGAGCCTGGCCATCCGGCTCCAGTCGGCCGGGATCCAGACCACGATCCTTGAGAAGCGCGACAAACCGGGCGGCCGCGCCTACGTTTACGAGGATGCAGGCTTCGTGTTCGACGGCGGGCCGACTGTAATCACCGACCCCGGCGCGCTTGAGGCACTGTTCAAGCTCAGCGGACGGCAGATGCGCGACTACGTCGAACTACTGCCGGTCGATCCGATGTACCGACTGTGCTGGGAAGACGGTGATATTTTCGACTATACCAACGACCCGACCCGACTGGAGGCGCAGATCCGGGCGCGAAACCCGGCGGATGTCGAAGGCTACCATCGCTTTCTCGACTACTCGAAAGCGGTGTTCGAAAAGGGTTACCTCGAACTCGGTCATGTGCCGTTCCTGGACTTCGGTTCGATGATCCGGGTTGCACCGGCCCTGATCCGGCTCAAGGCTTACCGCAGCGTCTACAATCAGGTGTCACAGTTCATTCGCGACGAACACCTGCGCCAGGCATTCTCGTTCCATCCGTTGCTGGTCGGCGGCAACCCGTTCAAGACCTCGTCGATCTATGCCCTGATTCATGCGCTGGAGCGCAAATGGGGCGTGTGGTTCGCGCGCGGCGGCACCGCTGCACTGGTGCGTGGCCTGGTGCGCCTGTTCGAGGATCTGGGCGGCACCCTGCATCTGGAATCCGAAGTAGCCAGGATCGAAACCGGCAACGGTCGGGTCACCGGCGTGATCACTCATGACGGTCGGCGTCAGGATGTCGACATGGTCGCCAGCAACGGCGATGTCATGCACACCTATGGCCAGCTGCTGGGGCATACCGATCGCGGCCGCAGCAAGGCACGCACGCTGGAGCGCCAGAGCTGGAGCATGTCGTTGTTCGTGATCTACTTCGGGCTCAGACGGGTTCACCCGGACCTGAAGCATCACATGGTCCTGTTCGGACCGCGCTACAAGGATCTGATCCGGGATATCTTCAACGCACCGGAGCTTGCCGAGGACTTCTCTCTTTACCTGCATGCGCCAACGCTGACCGATCCGTCGCTGGCGCCGGAAGGATGCAGCGCCTACTACGTGCTTTCACCGGTACCACACCTCGGTACGGCCGACCTGAACTGGAACGAAGTCGGACCGAAGTATGCCGACCGAATTCTGGATTACCTCGAGCAACACCACCTGCCAGGGCTGAGAAGCGATCTGGTCACGATGCGCACGCTCGACCCATTCGGCTTTCGCGATGAATTGAACTCTCATCATGGCTCGGCGTTCTCGATTGAACCGGTACTGACCCAGTCAGCATGGTTCCGTCCGCACAACCGTGATTCGAAGATTCCGAACCTCTACCTGGTCGGCGCCGGGACCCATCCGGGCGCGGGCATCCCCGGGGTGGTCGGCTCGGCGCGTGCCACTGCGTCATTGATGCTGGAGGACTGCGGATTGAACGTGCCGGCGATCTGAGTCGATGAATGCAGCACTGCATGCCGAGGCCGCGCGCACCATCGCGCTGGGCTCGAAGAGCTTCGCTGCCGCAGCAAGGCTGTTTCGTCCCGCCATGCGCCGCGATGTAATGCTGCTCTATGCCTGGTGCCGCCATTGCGATGACGTGACGGACGGTCAGGCACTGGGCCACGGCGCACTGGCAACGGCCACCAACCAGGTTCTCCAGCAGCTGCGATTTAAATCGCATGCGGCATTCACAGGCCAACCCGGCCCGGAGCTGCCCTATCGCGCGCTGGCCGAGGTCAGTCGCAGGCATGCGCTCGAGGGCTGGATGATCGAAGATCACTTGCAAGGATTCGATCTGGATGTTTCCGGCTGGCGGCCGAAAACGCTGCAAGACAGCTTGTGCTACAGCTACCACGTTGCCGGCGTAGTCGGCATCATGATGGCGCGAATCATGGGCGTTTCCGATCGCAGCACCCTGACCCGGGCCTGCGATCTCGGGATCGCGTTCCAGCTCACCAATATTGCCCGGGACGTCGTCGAGGACGCGAACGGGGGTCGCTGCTACCTGCCCGGTGAATGGCTGCAGCAGGCCGGCCTCGTGGTGGCTGATCTTTCGGCTGCGTCAACGCACGGACGCGCATTTCCACTGGTCGAGCGCCTGATCGATGTCGCCGAACCCTACTATGCCTCGGCCAGAATCGGCATTCGCGCCCTGCCCCCGCGCGCGGCATGGGCCATCGCAACTGCACTTTCGGTCTATCGCGACATCGGCCGCGCTATCCGCCGACGCGGCCCGGACGCGTTGGCGCGGCGGACCCACACTGGCAGAGCGCGCAAGCTCGGCCGCATCCTGACCGCCACAGCCGCGCTTTGGCGTCGCGGCCAGGCCCCGAATCCAGACCGGGACAGCGTCCTGTGGACACCTCGACAATTGCATCGGTCATCCGGATGAGTCGGACACTTCGAATCCTGCTCTGGCTCGCGGCAACGCTCGTGGTGTTGACCATTCTGCCGTGGCTGTTGCCCCGTCCCGGCATCGATGGCACGATTCCGGAGCTGCCCTTTTCCGACTCGCAGTTCGGGTCGGTCAATGGGATCCGGATGCACTGGCGTCAGCGACTGCCGGAACACTCAGCCGATCGCCCACTGGTCGTGCTGATCCACGGCTTCGGTGGGTCCGGTTTTTCATGGCGCCACACGCTGGATGCATTGGAGCGCGTCGGCTATCCGGTGATTGCGCCGGACCTGCCGCCGTTCGGTTACAGCGAGCGCACCGGCACAGGACCGGACTGGCCGGCGCTGGTGCGTGCCGTGGCCAACCAGGTCGGGGCCGACCGGCCGCTGGTATTGATCGGTCACTCGATGGGCGCCGGTGTTGCCGCAGACCTCGCGGCGAGGGTGCCCGACCGGGTCCGCCTGCTGGTGATGGTCGATGGCACCCCGGGTCTGAGGCGCGACGACAGCGGCTGGAGCTGGGCCTTCAAGCTGCCGCCGATCGGGCGCGCCGCGGAGGTCTTTGCAGCATGGCGACTGGTCGATCCGGACACGATCAGCGACATGCTGAGCTCGGCATTCGGGCGTCCTCCGACGACCGCCGAATTGCAAGGCTACTACGCACCGCTGACCATTCCCGGCACCTACCCGGCGCTACTGCGGCAGCTGGCCCGGCGTCAGGATCCTGCCGAAGGCTGGGCTCGGGTAGCGACGACACTGGTCTGGGGCGAGCACGACCGCTGGGTCCCGATCGAGCGTGCCCATCGACTGTTGGAACGTCATCCGGGATTCTTGCCGCTGCGTATCGTCGACGATGCTGCGCACAATCCGATGGACACCCAGCCCGAGAGTCTGAACTCGCTGCTGATCGAGCTGATTTCCGGGCAATTTCCGCTGCCCGCAGCGCGCGGTTCGGGAAATTCAGACGACCGGCCCGAAGCACATCAGGCCCAGCACCAGTAGCACGGCGAGAATAGCCAGCATCAATGCCCGGCGCAGCCGGACAAAGGCCAACCCCGGATCCGATTCCAGCAGCAGTCGACCACGGCCGAACATCGGCCCGATCCGGTCATCGGACTTCAACAGCCGGTAGCCGAGCACCACCGAGACATGGGTCAGAACCAGCGCCAGGATCGGCCATTGCAGCAGACCATGAAGGTCGGAAAGGCGAACAACCGTGCTGCGCGAAACCCGCTCAGCCAGCGGTCCGCGCCATTCACCCCAATTTTCATAGTACAGGCCGGTGACCGAGGCGGCCAGCAGCAACGCCAGGATCGCGATCACATACAAGGCCCCGACCGGATTGTGGCCGGGCCAGCGCGTCGGACGGCGCGACAGCAGGCGCGGCAGGTAGGCGCGAATCGCCGCCGGACCGCCGACGAAACGCCCGAAGCGCGCGCTGTCGCTGCCCACGATTCCCAGGGCCAGCCGCAGCAACAACAAGGCCAGCAGCATATATCCGGACCAGAGATGAACCACAACCGGAATCAAGGCAAGATGCACGCTCAGCAACAGTATGGACAGCAGAACCACCAGGCCCAGATGGATCAATCGAGTCGGCAGATCCCAGACCCGGTACGACTGCAGCTCGAGGGCAGACCGACGCCCAGCATCCGCTTCGGGATGCGTCGCACGACGCCTCGACCTGCGACTCACTGCAAGCCCTCGACATCCTCGGACGCGAACTGCCGATACAATCCTGATTTCATGACCTCTTCACTCACCCGCAAGATTCATCAATGAACGCATCCCGTCGGCGGATTATAGTCATCGCGCTTGTGCCCCTGGCAGGCCTGGCCGCACTGGCGCTGGGACTTGCTGACGGCTTCGCGACCCTGCAGCACACAATCGATCCGCGCCAGGCTGACTACGTCGGTTCGGCAAGTTGCAACGACTGCCACGGTGACCGTCACGACAGCTGGTATGACACCTTCCACCGGACCATGACCCAGCAGGCAACGCCGGCCAGCATTCAGGGCCGCTTCGACGGCAGCGAGCTGGATTTCCAGGGCATCCGGGTGCGGCCGTTGCAACAGGATGGCCGCTATTATTTCGACTACATCGATCTGGAAAGCGGCCAGGCATTCAACCGGGTCGAGGTGCATCGCACGGTCGGCTCAAATCGCTACCAGCAGTACCTGACGCGGATCGACGAGGACGGCACCTATGTCCGGCTGCACTACCTCTGGCACAACGGCGATCAACGCTGGGTTCACATGAATGCCGCATTCCTCGGTGCCGACGATCGACACTACGATCAGCACGTGGCGATCTGGAACCAGAACTGCATCTTCTGCCACAACACCGGCATCGAGCCGCGCATCCTCAACGACGAGGAATTGCGTCGCCGGGCACGTGCCGGCGAACCGATCAACATGGCAACCGAGCCGCGATTTGCCTCGGTCGTGGCCGAGCTCGGCATTGCCTGCGAGAGCTGTCACGGTCCGGGCAGCGAACACCTTGAGCGCGCCGAATCGTTCTGGACCCGACAGGCCATGAGAATCGCACCGGGCGCAGACCGGAGCATCGTCAACCCGGTCCGTCAGCCGGATGGCCGTGGCAGCCAGATCTGCGGCCAGTGCCATGCCCAGCGGGTCCCGGCCGATCCGGGGCGAATCCTCGAATGGATGCACGACGGCCCGAGCTACCGCCCCGGCGACGAGCTGCACGCCCACGTCACGCCGGTCAACCGGGAAATGAAAGTGCCGATCCGTGGCCAGGAGGATCTGTTTCGCAATCGCTTCTGGGCCGACGGCACGCCGCGCCTGACCGCCTACGAGTATCAGGGCATGACGATGTCGGCCGGCCACGGCGACACCGAAGTGTCTTGCATGGACTGCCACAGCATGCATGCCGGCGAGCCGCGCGGCCAGATCACCGAGCGTCAGCGCAGCAACGCGCCGTGCCTGCGTTGCCATCTCGACTACCGAGGTGACGATGCACTGAGCGCGCACACGCTCCATCCGCCCGACAGCGAAGCCTCGAGCTGCTACAGCTGCCACATGCCCGAGATCGTCTACGGCGTAATGGACATCCACCGCAGTCACCGAATCGAATCGCCGGATATTGGACGCGACGCCGCGGCCGGTCGCCCCAATGCCTGTCTGAATTGTCATCTGGAGCACTCGCCCGGCTGGGCTGCGAACGAACTGAACGCCGGCTGGAACATTGCCCGGCCAGCGATGATCGAGCGGCTCGACGGATTGCCGACTGCGCTGGCAGAAGTCGCCGCGATGCTGGCCGGCGACCCGGTGCAGAAAGCGATCATCGCCTACCGTGCCGGACAGGACGATCATGCGGGCGATGGTCTCGAGCGCGCCTGGGCCGTGCCTTACCTGCTCGAAGCCATGCGTGATCATTACCCGTCCAGCCGTCGCTTCGCTCGCTCCAGCCTGATCTCGATTCTCGAGCAATGGCCGAAGCATGGCGCGGCCCCGGCTTTGCTGGAGACCATCACGGCCTTCGATTTCACCGCACCACCCGGGCAGCGCAGTGCATTGCTCGATAGGGCAGAAGCGATCTGGCGGGAATTCGACCGCAGCAACTGGCCGCCGGTGCCGGCCGCAAGCGGTCTTCAAGCCGACTACGAGCTGCCGACGGCCCTGCTCGACAAACTGCGCCGGATCGGACTGCGGCAGGACAAGCAGATCGATATCGGCGAGTAGCCGAGCCAGCGTTCGCAGCTCGACGCAGGTCAGCGAGCGTCACACGCTGCCAACGATGGCGTTCAGTCCGGCTCGAAGCCGGTGGCGAACAACAGGTCGGAATCGAATGGCAGGGTGAGGATTCGATTGGCCGCGATACCGAAGTGCTCGAATGCCTCGCGCCCGCCGGCGCCAGTGTCGAGAAATCCGGTCGACTTCGGCGCGATCAGTGTGGGCAAGGTCGCCGGGCCGCTCAACGCAACCCTGCAAAATAGCGTCGATGCCGATGTCGTGATCAGCCCTGCACAGGCACGAAGAAAAAAGCCCCGCACGATGCGAGGCCTTTGTTTTCCATTGACCTGACATCGAAATACCGACGGGATTCGTTGCTCGCTGCGCGTTCCGGGCTTTACGATCGAGGCATGAATGATCCAGGCTCACATGTTGCGCCGGTATTCGCCACCGACTTCGTACAGGGCGTGGCTGATCTGACCCAGCGAGAAGTATTTGACGGCCTCGATCAATCCCTCGAAGGTGTTGGCGCGTCGCCGCGCCCGCGCCCTGAGCTGGTCCAGCGCCTCGGGGCAGAGCTCATTCCGGGCGAGCTGGAAGCGGCGCAGCTTGGCAATCTGCTGCTTCTTTTGCTGGTCGGTCGAGCGGATCAGCTCGATCACCGGCAATTGCTCGCCTTCCACCTTGTTCGGCAGAAAGGTATTGACACCAATGATTGGCAGCGAACCGTCGTGTTTCATCGACTCGTAGTGCATCGACTCCTGCTGGATCTTGCCGCGCTGGTACATCGAGTCCATCGCGCCGAGTACGCCACCACGCTCGCTGATCGCTTCGAACTCCTGGTACACGGCCTCCTCGACCAGATCGGTCAGCTGGTCGATGATGAAACTGCCTGACCAGGGGTTCTCGCACATGTTCAAGCCGAGCTCCCGCGCGATGATCAACTGGATTGCCACGGCACGCCGAACCGACTCCTCGGTCGGCGTGGTAATCGCCTCGTCATAGGCGTTGGTGTGCAGACTATTGCAGTTGTCGAACAGTGCATACAGCGCCTGCAGCGTGGTGCGGATATCGTTGAACTGAATTTCCTGGGCATGCAGCGAACGGCCCGAGGTCTGAATGTGGTACTTGAGCATTTGCGAGCGCTGATCGGCGCCATAGCGCTCTCGCATCGCCCGCGCCCAGATCCGGCGCGCGACGCGGCCGATCACGGCGTATTCCGGGTCCATGCCGTTTGAAAAGAAGAACGACAGGTTGGGCGCAAATTCGTCGATCTTCATGCCGCGCGCGAGGTAGTACTCGACGATGGTGAAACCATTGGCCAGCGTGAACGCCAGTTGGCTGATCGGGTTTGCGC
>Ga0210039_1004181_pt1 | contig 10648 bp, 17 predicted proteins | sample CryGeyCG2114_250_3_FD_185460 | JGI IMG/M metagenome (GOLD analysis project Ga0210039, IMG submission 185460) | Groundwater microbial communities from aquifer - Crystal Geyser CG17_big_fil_post_rev_8/21/14_2.50 (SPAdes) (version 2) | ecosystem: Environmental > Aquatic > Deep subsurface >... | reverse complement strand
CTGCAAAAACAACAGCCAGAACCCTATCAGGTAAGGTTGTCAGTAACAAAATGAACAAATCAATCACAGTATTGATTGAACGTCGCGTTAAGCACCCAATCTACGGTAAATACGTAAAACGATCTACCAAGGTTCATGCGCACGACGAAAATAATGCTTGTAACATCGGTGATACCGTAACAATTCAAGAGACGCGTCCGTTATCCAAGACCAAGTCTTTTACACTTGTTACCATCGATGACAAAGCAACTAACGTGTAACCCCTAGTTAGTTTTGGAGAACAGCGATGATTCAGACAGAAAGTATGCTTGAGGTAGCCGACAACAGCGGTGCTCGTCGAGTAATGTGTATTAAAGTGCTGGGTGGTTCACATCGTCGTTACGCACGAATCGGTGACGTTATAAAAGTCACAGTTAAAGAAGCAATACCTCGCGGTAAAGTTAAGAAAGGTGATGTATTGAGTGCGGTAGTTGTACGTACAAAGAAAGGTGTACGGCGCCCGGATGGTTCTTTAATTAAATTCGATGATAACGCAGCAGTTTTGTTGAACAATCAGAAAGCACCAATTGGAACGCGTATTTTTGGCCCTGTAACTCGTGAGTTACGTGGCGATAAATACATGAAAATTATCTCTTTAGCACCTGAAGTGCTGTAAGGAAAGAGGCCGGTTATGAAAAAAATCAAACGTGACGATGAAGTGATTGTCATAGCAGGCAAGGACAACGGTAAGCGCGGTAAAGTAAATAGTGTTGCCAAAGATGGTCGTTTGATCGTCTCTGGTGTCAATATGATCAAGCGTCATACCAAGCCAAACCCTATGTTGGGTACGCCTGGCGGAATTATTGAAAAAGAAGCGCCTATTCAGGCTTCTAATGTTGCGATTTTTAATCCAACTACCAATAAGGCTGACCGGGTAGGCTTTAAAGTCCTTGAAGATGGCAAAAAGGTACGTGTATTTAAGTCTAACGACGAGCTCGTAGATAAATAAAGCAGGCGGGTGAACCCATGGCACATATGAAAGAAGTTTACAAAAATGAAGTGTTACCTGCTCTACAGCAAGAGTTCGGCTATAAAAGCGTAATGCAGGTACCGAAAATTGAAAAGATCACCCTGAATATGGGTGTAGGTGAAGCACTTGCAGATAAGAAATTGCTTGAAAACGCAATTGCTGATCTAGAAAAACTGTCAGGCCAGAAGCCTGTGACCACCAAAGCGCGTAAATCTGTTGCAGGTTTTAAAGTGCGTGAAGGTTATCCTATCGGTTGTAAAGTGACCCTTCGCGGCGACCGTATGTGGGAGTTTTTCGAAAGATTGGTTGGTATAGCTATCCCTCGAATCAGAGACTTTAGGGGTTTAAACTCTAAATCATTTGATGGTCGTGGCAACTATAGCATGGGTGTAAAAGAGCAGATTATCTTCCCTGAAATTGACTATGACAAAATAGACAAGATTCGCGGTTTAGATATCACTATTACAACATCTGCAAACACAGATGATGAAGGTCGCGCATTGTTACGTGCCTTTAATTTCCCATTTAAGAAATAGGGTAAAGAAGATGGCTAAAACCTCAATGAAGCAACGCGAATTAAAGCGTGAAAAACTTGTCGCTAAATTTGCTGAAAAACGGAATGCCTTGAAAGCTATTATTTCGAACATTAATTCGACGGATGAACAGCGTTGGGATGCTCAAAAGCAATTGCAGCAGCTACCACGTGACTCCAGTCCTTCACGTTTGAGAAATAGATGTCAAGTAACAGGCAGACCACACGGTGTATACCGTAAATTCAAGCTTTCACGAATTAAGCTGCGTGAACAAGGTATGGAAGGTAATGTACCTGGTTTGAAGAAAGCTAGCTGGTAACAGCTTTGTTTGTTGGTAAGTGCTCTTTAGCTGAGAGTGCTGCACAACTAAAATGTATGGAGTTAATTTAATGAGTATGCAAGATACACTTGCGGATATGTTTACACGTATTCGTAATGCACAAATGGCAGAAAAAAAATCTGTCACTATGCCGTCTTCTAAAATGAAATTGTCTGTTTTAGAAGTGCTGAAAAATGAAGGTTTCGTCGGAAACTATTCAACTGAAGGAACGGTTAAGCCACAAGTTACAGTTGAATTAAAGTATTTTGAAGGCAAGCCAGTAATTGAAGAAATTAAACGTGTAAGCCGTCCTGGTTTAAGACAGTTTAAAGGTAAGGAAGAGTTACCTAGTATTCGTGGTGGTCTAGGTGTTTCAATTATCTCTACTTCGCAAGGTATTATGACTGATCGTGCTGCTCGTGCAGCGGGTATCGGCGGCGAAGTAATCTGCACTGTATTCTAGGAGAAGCGCATGTCAAGGGTTGCCAATAATCCGGTTGAATTGCCTTCTGGTGTTGAAGTCAAATTGACCGAACAAGAAATTCAGGTAAAGGGCGGTAAAGGCACTTTATCAATGGAAATTAATCCTGCTGTAGAGATCAAGCAAGAGGATGGCGCATTAAAATTTGCTGCCAAAAACTCAACAAAATTCTCTAAAGCAATGTCCGGTACAACACGGGCGCTTGTAAATAATATGGTAACGGGTGTAAGTGCCGGTTTTCAGAAAAAATTACAACTGGTTGGTGTTGGTTATCGTGTTCAGGTTCAAGGTAATAAGCTAAACCTTTCTTTAGGTTTCTCTCATCCTGTTGTTTATGAATTACCGCAAGGTGTGAAGGTAGAATCACCTTCACAAACAGAAATCGTGATTTCTGGCGCAGATAAACAAGTACTTGGGCAAGTCGCAGCTGAAATTCGTGCTTTCCGTCCACCAGAGCCTTATAAGGGTAAAGGTGTTCGCCTTGCTGACGAAATTGTCAGACGTAAAGAAGCTAAGAAGAAATAGGTGAAGCCATGAGCATAAAGAAAGAATCAAGATTACGTAGAGCAAAGAAAACGCGCTTCAAACTTAAAGCATTAGGTGAGACACGTTTGACGGTTAATCGCACACCTAGACATATATATGCCCAAGTTATTTCTGCTGACGGCAATAAAGTTTTAGCAAGTGCTTCTACTTTAGATAAAGAGTTAAGACAAGGCACTACTGGTAACGTAGATGCTGCTACTAAAGTGGGTGCTTTAATTGGGGAGCGTGCTAAATCAGCAGGCATATCAAAAGTTGCTTTTGATCGTGCTGGTTTTAAATATCACGGTCGAATCAAAGCATTGGCTGACGCTGCGCGTGAAGCCGGTTTAGAATTCTAAGGGGCATGACGATGAGCGTAGAAGAAAAGAATGGTCCTGAGCTGCAGGAAAAACTAGTTCAGGTAAATCGAGTTGCAAAAGTAGTTAAAGGTGGTCGAATCTTCGGCTTTACGGCTTTGACTGTTGTTGGTGATGGCCAGGGCCGTGTTGGTTTCGGTCGCGGTAAAGCGCGTGAAGTGCCAACTGCAATTCAGAAAGCAATGGATGCAGCCAGAAAGAACATGGTTAATGTCCCGCTTAACGGAACCACGCTGCAGTACCCGCTTTCCGCCAAGCATGGTGGTTCAAAAGTGTATATGCAGCCGGCTTCTGAAGGTACTGGAATCATTGCCGGTGGCGCGATGCGTGCTGTTCTGGAAGTTGCAGGTATTCAAAACGTTTTAGCTAAATGCTATGGCTCAACTAATCCGGTTAACGTTGTTCGCGCAACGGTTAAAGGATTAAGTGATATGCAGTCACCTGAGTCTGTTGCAGCAAAACGTGGTAAATCCGTTGATGAGATTACAGGATAAGATCATGTCTAAGAAAACGATACAAGTTACATTATATCGTAGCCCAATCGGCAGATTGCCTGCTCATAAGGCCTGTGTAACAGGTTTGGGTTTACGAAAAATCGGTCAAACTGTTGAAGTCGAAGATACGCCTTCAGTTCGTGGTATGGCTAACAAAGTTAACTACATGGTTCGGATTGAGGGAGAGTAATATGCGTCTTAATACAATAAGTCCGGCTCCTGGTTCTAAGCAATCACCTAAACGTGTTGGTCGTGGTATTGGTAGTGGACTTGGTAAAACTGCCGGTAGAGGTCACAAGGGTTTAACAGCGCGTTCTGGTGGTTCTGTTGCTCCAGGATTTGAAGGTGGTCAACAGCCATTGCACAGACGTCTACCTAAGTTTGGTTTTAGTTCACGTGTCGGGCGATACGTTACTGAAGTCAGGCTAGGTGAATTAGCTGCGGTAGATGCGGAAATTGTAGATCTTGATGCATTGAAGAACGCTAACATCGTTCGTCGTGACACCAAGGTTGCAAAAGTGATCTTATCCGGTGAAATTGCTAAGGCCGTTACCGTTCAAGGTTTAAAAGTTACAAAAGGTGCGCGTGATGCAATCATTGCCGCCGGTGGTAAAGTAGAGGACTAAACGCTTATGGCTAAGCCAGCAGCAATGCCCGCAGGTATAGGGAAAGGATTCGGTGAGCTCAAATCAAGATTATGGTTTGTGTTCGCTGCAATACTTGTCTATCGAATAGGTGCGCATATTCCTGTTCCTGGGATAAATCCTGACAGATTAGCTGCATTATTTGAACAAAATCAGGGGACTATCCTGAGTTTGTTCAATATGTTTTCTGGTGGTGCCCTTGAGCGTATGAGTATTTTTGCTTTAGGGATAATGCCCTACATATCGGCGTCTATTATCATGCAGTTATTGACTGCAGTGACGCCAAGTTTAGAGCAGTTAAAGAAGGAAGGTGAAGCCGGAAGAAGAAAGATCAGCCAATACACCCGTTATGGTACGGTTCTGTTGGCGCTTATTCAGGCTTCCGGTATGTCAGTGGGTCTTGCCTCACAAGGTGTAACCTTTACTGACAACTTCAGTTTTTACTTCTTGGCAATCTCGACTTTTGTTTGCGGGGCAGTATTTCTGATGTGGCTCGGCGAGCAAATTACTGAGCGAGGTATTGGTAATGGTATTTCCTTATTGATATTCGCGGGTATTGTTGCAGGTCTGCCGGGTGCATTTGGTCAGTCGTTTGAGTCAGCAAGACAAGGCGAGCTTCATATCTTGGCTTTATTGTTGATCGGTTTTCTGGCGGTAGTTGTGGTGGCGTTTGTTGTATTTGTTGAGCGCGGCCAGAGACGAATCACAGTTAATTACGCCAAACGGCAGCAAGCTAGAGGTGGATATTCCCAACAGTCAAGTCATTTGCCGCTTAAGGTGAACATGGCTGGTGTTATTCCGCCAATTTTTGCTTCCAGTATTCTGCTTTTCCCGGCCTCTTTAGGTCAATGGTTCGGGCAAAGTGAAGGTTTGGAATGGCTAGCAGATATATCGCAAGCGCTCGGCCCAAGCCAGCCTTTGTATATTATTTTGTTCGCAGCAGCTGTGGTTTTCTTCTGCTTCTTTTATACAGCGTTAATGTATAACCCTAAAGAAGTTGCAGAAAATCTCAAAAAATCGGGTGCATTTGTGCCAGGTATCAGACCTGGTCAACAAACAGCTAATTATATTGATAGTGTGTTGACGCGTTTAACAATGTTTGGCGCTGCGTATATTGCAGCAGTGTCACTGCTCCCTCAATTTATGGTGGTTTGGTTTAATGTGCCATTTTACTTTGGTGGAACTTCATTGCTAATTGTAGTCGTAGTCGTAATGGATTTTATGGCTCAGGTGCAATCGCATTTAATGTCTCACCAGTACGAGTCATTAATGAAGAAGTCGAACCTTAAAGGTTATGGCTCAGGTGGAATGCGTTAACAACATTCTTTTATTTTAATTGGAGTAGCATATGAAAGTTCGTGCTTCGGTAAAGAAGATCTGCCGTAACTGTAAAATTATAAAACGAAATGGCTCTGTCAGAGTTATTTGCCAAGAACCTCGTCACAAGCAACGCCAGGGTTAGTCTGGTAGTTGGAAAAAGTTTGCGAATCACTACTTGATTTCTTTTTGATCAACTTGTATGATTCGCGCCTTTTTAAAAGACGGTAACTATAAAGTAGCTGAATTTTCAAGAGCTACCTAATTAAAGCGGAGTTAGATGGATGGCACGTATAGCCGGTGTCAATATACCCGACAATAAACATGCAGTAATTTCTTTAACCTACATCTTTGGTGTCGGTAGAACCACTGCTAAAAAAATATGTGATGCAACGGGCGTCAGCCCTACTGCTAAAGTTAGTTCACTTAGTGAAGAACAGCTAGAAACTCTGCGTTCTGAAATAGGTGGTCTGACTGTAGAAGGTGATTTGCGTCGCGAACTTCAAATGAACATTAAACGGTTGAAGGACCTTGGCTGCTATCGTGGTCTTCGTCATCGTCACAGTTTGCCTGTGCGCGGTCAGCGAAGCAAAACGAATGCACGCACTCGTAAGGGCCCTCGTAAACCAATTCGTAAATAATAGGAATTCGAAATGGCAAAGCCAGGTACACGTACCCGTAAAAAGGTGAAAAAGACCGTTGTTGATGGTATGGCTCATATCCATGCTTCATTCAATAACACCATCGTGACCATCACTGACCGTCAAGGTAATGCGCTTTCTTGGGCAACTGCCGGTGGTTCAGGTTTCCGTGGTTCACGTAAGAGTACACCTTTTGCTGCGCAGGTAGCAGCTGAAAGAGCCGGTAACGCGGCTGCTGAATACGGCCTTAAGAACTTAGAAGTTCAAGTTAAGGGTCCTGGGCCAGGACGCGAGTCAGCAGTCCGTGCTTTAAACGCTTGTGGTTACAAAATCACAAACATAACAGATGTCACACCCATTCCTCACAATGGTTGTCGTCCACCTAAGAAACGTCGCGTTTAGAGGATAATTAAATGGCTCGCTATATTGGACCAAAATGTAAACTTTCTCGAAGAGAAGGCACAGATCTTTTTCTGAAAAGTGGTGCGAAAGCACTGGATTCAAAATGTAATCTTGAGACTGCACCAGGGCAGCACGGCGCACGTCGTGGTCGATTGTCCGAATACGGTACTCAGTTGCGTGAAAAGCAAAAAGTACGTCGTTTATACGGTGTGTTAGAAAAGCAGTTCCGTGGTTATTACAAAGAAGCAGCACGTAGAAAAGGTGCGACTGGTGAAAACCTGTTACAGATTCTTGAGCAGCGTTTAGATAATGTTGTTTACAGAATGGGTTTCGGTTCTACAAGAGCTGAAGCAAGACAGTTGGTTTCTCACAAGGCTATCTTGGTTAATGACAAAATAGTAAACATCGCCTCTTACCAGGTAAGTGCCGGTGATACTGTTGCGGTTAAAGAAAAGTCAAAGAATCAGTTGCGTATTAAAAATGCAGTTGAGTTGGCGGCTAACCGTGGAACGGCTGAATGGATTGAAGTTGATACGGCAAAACTAGCAGGTACATTTAAAGCTGTACCTGATCGTGCTGACCTACCATCGGATATCAACGAGAATCTAATCGTAGAGCTTTACTCTAAGTAAGCTTTGTACAATAACATAACGTATAGGGGCGTATATGCAGCGTTCAGTTAATGAATTCTTGAATCCTCGTAACATCGAAGTTCAAGGTCTAAGCGCAACTCATGCAAAAGTGATCTTAGAACCTCTAGAGCGTGGTTTCGGCCATACTCTAGGTAGTGCTTTACGTCGTATTCTGTTGTCATCGATGCCTGGTTGTGCAGTGGTGGAAGTCGAAATTGAAGGCGTATTGCATGAATATAGTGCCATCGAAGGTGTTCAGGAGGATGTAATTGAAATCCTGCTTAACCTTAAAGGTTTGGCGATAATCATGCATACCCGTGATGAGACGACACTTAAGCTCAGCAAAAAAGGCCCGGGTGCAGTATTGGCCAGTGATATTCAGCTCGATCACGATGTTGAAATCATGAACCCTGATCACCTGATTTGTAACTTAAGTGATAATGCTGAAATCAACATGACACTTAAAGTGGCCCGAGGCCGCGGTTACGAGCCTGCTGATCAGCGTAGATCCAATGATGACGAAACACGAGCAATTGGACGTCTGCAGTTGGATGCCTCATACAGTCCTGTTTCCCGTGTTGCATATTCTGTTGAAAGTGCACGTGTTGAACAACGTACAGACTTAGATAAGCTCGTAATCGATCTGGAAACAAACGGTACGATTGATCCTGAAGATTCAATTCGTCGTGCAGCGACAATTCTTCAGCAGCAACTATCGGTTTTCGTTGATTTCGATAATGAAAAAGAGCCAGTTCAGGAAGTTGAAGAGGAAGAGGTTGATCCAATTCTGCTTCGTCCGGTTGATGATCTTGAACTGACCGTACGTTCTGCGAACTGCTTGAAAGCAGAAAATATTTACTATATAGGCGACCTAATTCAACGTACTGAGGTTGAACTGCTGAAAACTCCTAATCTTGGTAAGAAGTCTCTTACTGAAATTAAGGATGTCTTGGCATCACGAGGTCTTTCATTGGGTATGCGTCTTGAGAATTGGCCTCCAGCCAGTTTGAAAGGTGATGACCGGGTTTTAGGTGCTTAAGCTCCTCGGTTTGAATAGGTAAGGAATAGAGAAATGCGTCATCGTAAAAGTGGTCGTAAATTAAATAGAAACAGCTCTCACAGAAAGGCTATGTTTAAAAACATGGCAGTTTCTCTGCTTGAGCATGAGTTGATCAAAACAACTGTGCCTAAAGCTAAAGAGCTAAGAAGAGTTGCTGAGCCGTTAATCACGCTAGCAAAAAATGATTCTGTCGCAAATCGCCGTTTAGCATTTGCAAGAACACGTGATAACGCTGTTGTTGCCAAATTGTTTAACGAGCTTGGTCCTCGATACCAAGATCGTCCAGGCGGTTACATTAGAATTCTGAAGTGTGGCTTCCGAGCAGGTGATGCTGCTCCAATGGCTTATGTCGAGTTGGTTGATAGACCGGTTCTAGAAACACAAGACGACGAGTAATTAAAAAAAACCTTGGCTTGCCAAGGTTTTTTTTCGTCCGGATTTTGTCGCTGCTCTTAGCTCTTTAGCTTACAAAGCCGCTGACGTCTGGATGTTTACTTCGGAACTTTAAGTCCCGGCTCAGCGGGACTTAAATTTATCTTTCGAGTACAGGCTTTAAGTATTTACCCGTAAAAGATTGCGGCATATTCGCCAGTTCTTCAGGGGTACCTTCACCGATAATATAGCCGCCTTTGCTACCACCTTCAGGCCCTAAATCGATTATCCAATCAGCAGTTTTAATGACATCCAGGTTGTGTTCAATGACAACGATGGTATTGCCATGATCCCTAAGCCGATGTAACACATTCAATAATTGTTGAATGTCATAGAAGTGCAGGCCGGTCGTCGGTTCATCCAGAATATACAGGGTTTTGCCGGTGTCTCGCTTGGAAAGTTCTTTCGCCAATTTAACGCGTTGTGCCTCGCCGCCTGAAAGTGTTATCGCACTCTGTCCTAAGCGGATATACGATAAACCGACATCGATCAATGTCTGGAGTTTTCGGGCAATGAAAGGTACGGCATCAAAAAAGCTGCGCGCTTCTTCGATAGTCATTTCCAGCACTTGATGAATATTCTTGCCTTTGTAGGTGATATCCAGAGTTTCTCGGTTGTAGCGCTTGCTCTTACAGACATCGCAAGGGACATACACGTCCGGTAGAAAGTGCATCTCAACTTTAGTCACGCCGTCGCCCTGACAGGCCTCACAGCGGCCGCCTTTCACATTGAAGCTAAAGCGCCCGGCCTTGTAGCCACGACTTCTTGCCTCCTGCGTTCCGGCAAACAAGTCACGTATCGGAGTAAATAAACCGGTATAGGTGGCAGGGTTCGAGCGGGGTGTTCTACCAATCGGGCTCTGATTTATGTCGATTACCTTATCAAAGAAATCTAAACCTTTAATTGCTGAGTGCGGCCCGGCATTTAGGGTGGTGGCATGGTTTAAGGTAGTTGCCGCTAAGGGGTAAAGCGTGGCATTGATCAGGGTTGATTTGCCTGAGCCGGATACCCCGGTAATACAGGTGAACAGACCGACGGGAAGGCTCAGGGTTACGTCATTCAGGTTGTTCCCGCTTGCTCCTTCAAGTACGAGCTGTTTATCTGGATCTCGCAGATGGCGTTGCTTGGAGTATTCAATCATTTTCTGACCGGAAAGATACTGACCGGTTAGTGAGGCCGGGTTGGCCATAATCTCGGCCGGTGTACCTTGGGCGATGATTTGTCCGCCGTGTACGCCCGCGCCGGGGCCGATGTCGATCACGTGATCGGCCAGGCGGATGGCATCTTCATCATGCTCGACCACAATGACCGTGTTACCCAGATCACGTAGATGCGTCAGTGTGCTCAGGAGCCGGTCATTATCGCGTTGATGCAGGCCGATAGACGGCTCATCAAGAATGTACATCACGCCCACCAGGCCAGCGCCAATTTGGCTTGCTAAACGAATGCGCTGGGCTTCGCCACCGGATAGGGTATCGGCACTTCTGTCCAGGCTTAAATAATCCAGGCCGACGTTGACTAAAAATTCCAGACGTAAACGAATTTCTTTTAATACTTTCTCAGCTATTTCACCGCGCTTGCCTTGCAAATGCAGGCCGTTGAAATAGTTGAGCGCGTCGCCAATCGGCAGCTTTGATAGTTCCGGCAGTGTATGCTCATCGATGAAGACGTGCCGGGATGCTTCTTTCAAGCGAGATCCGTGACAATCCGGGCAGGGTTGATTATTCAGGTATTTGGCTAATTCTTCGCGCACCATATTCGAATCGGTTTCATGGTAGCGGC
>Ga0210039_1004175_pt1 | contig 10658 bp, 12 predicted proteins | sample CryGeyCG2114_250_3_FD_185460 | JGI IMG/M metagenome (GOLD analysis project Ga0210039, IMG submission 185460) | Groundwater microbial communities from aquifer - Crystal Geyser CG17_big_fil_post_rev_8/21/14_2.50 (SPAdes) (version 2) | ecosystem: Environmental > Aquatic > Deep subsurface >... | reverse complement strand
GGTGCCGCATCCGCCCACCGCCGCTGGTGGTGCGGGGTCGCATTGGCCACGCGGCGGGGCAATCTACCTGCTGGGCCTGATGGCGCTGGGCGCGATGGTGCCGGAGGGCGCGGTGCTGGACTGGTCGGCGCTGTATCTGGCGCGTGAGCTGGGCAGCCCGGTTGCGGCCTCGGGCCTGGCCTTCGCCGGTTTTGCCGCCGCCATGGCGGTGATGCGGTTTGCCGGTGATCACCTGCGCAATCGTCATGGTGCGGCAACGACGCTGCGGGTCTCGGGCGCGGTGGCGGCGGCGGGGTTGCTGGCGGCGAGCCTTGCCCCGACCGCGCCGCTGGCCATCGCCGGGTTCGCGCTGGCGGGGCTTGGCATTGCCAACATGGTGCCGATCATCCTGTCGGCAGCAGGCAATCACCCCGGACTTGGGGCCGGGGTGGGGATTTCGGTGGTGACGATGATGGGGTATTCGGGCATTCTGGTGGCCCCGGCCAGCATTGGCCTGGTCGCCGACCACATCGGTTTTCGCCTGACCTACGCCGTGCTGGCGCTGGTGCTGATCGGGGTCGCGGCGCTGGCGCGTCGGGTGGCGGCGGCGGATCAGCGCCACCGACCGGTCTTGTAGCACGGCACCAGCGCCGCACCCGGCTCAGGCCCCGAGAAAATCGGCCTTGCCGACATCGACGCCATTGGCGCGCAAGATGCCGTGCGCGGTGGCCATGTGAAAGTAGAAGTTCGGCAGCGCGTAGCCGAAGTAGTATTGCACCGCCCCGAAGCTGCGCTCGTGCGAACCGGCCTTGATGGCGATGGTGCGCGCATCGGCCGCATCAAACGCATCGGCCGGGATGGTGGCGAGATAGGCGATGGTGCGACTGATGCGATCGCGCAGCTCGGCCAGGGTGGTCTCGGTGTCGGCAAAGGCGGGCACTTCGAGCCCCGCCAGCCGCGCCGCCGCCCCCTTGGCGTGATCGCAGGCAATGGTGACCTGACGCCACAGCGGCAGCATGTCGGCGATCAGGCGCAGTTGCGGGATCACTTCGGGCTTGATCTTTTTCGCCTCGGCATGGGCCTCGGCCTTGACGAGGATGTTCGACAGGGCGGTCAGCGAGTGGGTGAAGAACGGGACGGGGTTTTGCATCAGGCACCTTTCCAGAGATTTCCGCGCCAACAAGCCGTCAATTGGCACCAAATGCAAGGCCAGAGTATTAAGCTGAATGACCGCGCCGCACTTCGGCGAGTGCGGCATTCCAGCTTGGCCGCGCGGGGCGATGGTTCGCACCGGGTGGTGCAAGTGCGTATGCCGGGCAATGTGGTATCCGGAGAGCAGAAAGGTAGACTTGCGCTTTGCCTCCAAAACCGATCACCACCGCCTTGGGCATCAAGGCTATCTGCCGAGCCAGATAGCGATCAGCACAGGAGCGGTCTTTTCGGCCCCCGATCTCTTGTACGACCGAACACAGCCGACCTTCGGTCATCCAGACCCCGCGCAACTGAGTCACAAAGTCCTGCCCTGGCAACAACTGGTCAAGGAACCAACGAATATTGCGGTGGAACTGATCCTGCGAAGTGGCGATGATGCGCCCGGTTTCGGCCACGCTGGCGGCCAAAAGGTCTTTGGCCGTCAGCCTAGGATCGTAATGATCGGTCGGATAGACACCGCCGGGTTCGGCAAAAACCATAATCGCGCGCACCTCTTCCAGCGCCCCGCAGGCACCGAGAAAACCGCGCGGCACATGGCCCAGCGCGGGGTTCCAAACCGCTTCGGCGCAGGTCCCGAAGCCCGGGCAAGGAGCATAGATCGGCAGCAGAATCTTTTGAATATCCGCGTGGGGCAGTGGAATTGCCATTTCTCTTACACCCCGAGGCACCAGCGCAGCACCGCTTTTTGCGCGTGCAGGCGGTTTTCGGCCTCGTCGAACACCACCGAATGCGGGCCGTCCATCACCGCCGAGGTGGCCTCGTCGTTGCGGTGCGCGGGCAGGCAGTGCATGAACAGGGCGTCGGGGTTGGCCCGTGCCATCAGCGCGTCGTTGACCTGATAGCCGCGCAACTGGTTGTGGCGGCGCTCTTTGGCCGACTCGGGGTCGTGCATGCTGACCCAGGTGTCGGTGACCACCAGATCGGCCCCGGCGACCGCCTTGGCCGGATCGCGCTCGATGGCGACAGTGACGCCCTTTGCGCGGGCAAAGCTGACGAAAGCGGGCTCGGGGTCCAGAGTCTCCGGCCCGGTAAAGGTGAAATCGAAGCCGAACTGGCCGGCCGCGTGCAGGAAGCTGGCGCAGACGTTGTTGCCGTCACCGGCCCAGACCACCTTTTTGCCGGCGATGGACCCGCGGTGTTCCTCAAAGGTCATCACGTCGGCCATGATCTGGCAGGGGTGGGTGCGGTTGGTCAGGCCGTTGATCACCGGCACCGTGGCGTGTTCGGCCATCTCCAGCAGCGTCGCCTCTTCAAAGGTCCGGATCATGATCAGATCGACGTAGCGCGACAGCACCCGGGCGGTGTCGGCGATGGTCTCGCCGTGGCCAAGCTGCATCTCGCGCCCCGACAGCACCATGGTCTGGCCGCCCAACTGGCGCACGCCCACATCAAAGCTGACGCGGGTGCGGGTCGAGGGTTTCTCGAAGATCAGCGCCACCATGCGCCCGGCCAGCGGCTGGTCGTCGTCGGGGGTGCCCCTGGGGCGGCCGGCGCGGGCAAGTTTCATGGCGTGGGCGCTGTTGATCATGGCGCGCAGATCAGTCGCGGGGGTTTTGTCGATATCGAGGAAATGCTTCATGGGCTGGGCTTTCTGAGGCGAAGGCGGGGGGCTGTCGGCCCCCCGGCCCCCCGAGGATATTTGAACAAAGGAGAAATCGGATGCTCAGGGTTGCGGGGGTGGGTCAAGGCGGCAGGCGCTGCGCTCGAGCCGGGCCAGAGCTTCGGCAATATCGGCGTCGGGGATGTTGAGAGCGGGCAGCAGGCGCAGGCAGTTGTCGGCGGCGGGGACGGTGAGAAGGTGCTCGGCGTAGCCTGCCTTCACCACCTCGGTATTGGCGGCGCGGCATTTGAGGCCCAGCATCAGGCCTTGACCGCGCACCGCCTCGAACACCGCGGGGTGGCTGGCGACGAGGCCCTCGAGGCCCTGGCGCAACAGCGCGGCCTTGCGGTTGACTTCGGCGAGGAAGCCCGGATCGGCCACGATCTGCATCACACTCGCCCCCACCGCGCAGCCCAGCGGATTGCCGCCATAGGTCGAGCCATGGGTGCCTGCGGTCATGCCGGCGGCGGCGGCTTCGGTGGCCAGCACCGCGCCCAAGGGAAAGCCGCCGCCGATGCCCTTGGCCACCATCATGATGTCGGGGGTTATCCCCGCCCATTCATGCGCGAACAGCCGCCCGGTGCGGCCCATGCCACATTGCACCTCGTCGAGGATCAGCAGCGCGCCGGTGCTGTCGCACAGATCGCGCAGGCCCTTGAGGCAGGCGTCGGGCAGCACCCGGATGCCGCCCTCGCCCTGAATGGGTTCCAGCATCACGGCGGCGGTGCGGTCGGTCAGGGCGGCGCGCAGCGCGTCATGGTCGCCAAATGGCAGGCTGCGAAAGCCCGGCATCAGGGGGCCGAAGCCGTGGGTCAGCTTTTCGGACCCGGCGGCGGCAATCGCCCCGGTCGAGCGGCCGTGAAACGCGCCTGCGAAGGTCAGGATCTCGACCCGCGCGGGATCGCCCTTCTCAAACCAGTATTTGCGCGCCATCTTGATCGCGAGTTCGGCCGCCTCGGTGCCGGAATTGGTGAAGAACACGGTGTCGGCGAAGCTGTGTTCGACCAGCAGATCGGCCAGCCGTTCCTGCTCGGGGATGCGGTAGAGGTTCGAGACATGCCACAGCCTGCCCGCCTGCTCAGTCAGGGTGGCAACCAGATCGGGGTGGGCGTGGCCCAAGGCGTTGACCGCGATGCCCGCGCCAAGGTCGAGGTAGCGGCTGCCGTCCTCGGCGGTCAGCCACGAGCCCTGACCGCTGACGAAAGCCAGCGGCGCGCGGTTGTAGGTCGGCAGAACGGAGGGGATCATGGCACTATCCTTGCACGGCTTGCCTGAGGGGTGCCAAAGGCGCAGGCCAGTGTCAACGCTGGATCGGGGAAATCGACGGGATGAGGGGGGCGTGGTGCCGCGGGCCACGCGGGCGGGTCACGCCCGGACGCGGGCGCGTCGGCGTCGGGACCGGGGGCTATGGGCGGTCCGGGGGGTCATGCGCCGGGTCTGGCGCAGGCCGGGGGCGCTGAAAACCGGGGTTGCACGCCCATCGGGCGCGCTTGTATCTGCCCGGTGCGCCGACTAGAATGGCACCAAACCGGCGGGGCAGCCCGCCCCCCCCTGTTCTGCCAGACCGGAGATCACGCATGTCCTGGACCGACGAGCGCGTCGAGACGCTCACGAAGATGTGGGCCGAAGGCCAGAGTGCCAGCCAGATTGCCAAGGAACTGGGCAGCGTGACCCGCAACGCGGTGATCGGCAAGGTGCATCGGCTGGGCCTTTCCAATCGCGTCAGCACTCCGGCGGGCAAGGACGACGACGAGCCCGACGCCCCCGCCGTTGATACCGCCGCCGAACCGACACCGCCGCCCGCCGCAGCGCCGCACGGTGCCGAACCCCAGCGCCAACCCGACCCACCCGACCCGGCTTCTGCGGCGGCAGCGGTAGCCCCTGCAATCGCACCGATCGCGCTGCGCAAGGCGATCATCCCGGCCGGTCAGCCGCTGCCGCCGCAACCCTCGGCCAACGAGATCAGCCCCGAAACCCTGGCCTCGGTGCGCGAGGTCGAAAAGCGGGCGCGCAAGCTGACATTGATGGATCTGACCGAACGCACCTGCAAATGGCCGATCGGCGATCCCGCGACCGAGGCGTTCTGGTTCTGCGGCCTGCCGTCGGTGCCGGGCAAGCCCTATTGCGAGGCCCATGTCAGCGTGGCCTTTCAGCCGATGAGCGCGCGCCGCGACCGCCGCCGCTAGGGCAACGGCGCGGGAATTGGTGGCTTGCGATGGTCCGGCGCCGGACTGCGGCGAGCGTGGTCTGAAAGGTTTCAGGTTTGGGCAGGTTGGTTGTCATGTGTGTTTTCGGGAGCAGGAATTGATCATCGAGCGCCCTGTCCTTGCCGGTCTGCTGATCCTGACGCCGCGCCGGTTCGGCGACGCGCGCGGGTTCTTTTGCGAAAGCTGGAACCGCAAGACCCTGCTCGAGGCCGGGGTCGATCTGCCCGAGTTCGTGCAGGACAACCATTCGCTGTCGCACCAGGTCGGCACCGTGCGGGGCTTGCATTTTCAGTCGCCGCCGCACGCGCAAGGCAAGCTGGTGCGCTGTGGCCGGGGGCGACTGTTCGATGTGGCGGTCGATATCCGCATCGGCAGCCCGAGCTATGGGCGCTGGCTGGGGGTCGATCTGTCGTTCGAAAATGGCCGCCAGTTGTGGCTTCCGCCAGGCTTTCTGCATGGCTTTGCCACCCGCGAGCCCGACACCGAAATCATCTACAAATGCACCGATCACTATGCGCCCGACTGTGATGGGGCGGTGCGCTGGGATGATCCCGACCTCGCCATCGACTGGGGCCTGGCACCCGACGCGGCGGTGCTGTCGGCCAAGGATGCGGCGGCCCCCTTGCTGCGCGATTTTGCCAGCCCGTTCTTGTGGAGTGACCAGCCATGAAACTGCTGATCACCGGCGGCGCAGGGTTCATCGGATCAGCCGTGGTGCGGCTGGCGGTGGCGCGCGGCCATCAGGTCGTCAACCTTGACGCGCTGACCTACGCCGCCTGCCTTGATAACGTGGCCAGCGTCAGCGCAAGCCCGCTTTATGCCTTCGAGCGGGCCGATATCTGCGACCGGCCCGCGCTGGACCTGATCTTTGCCCGTCATGCGCCCGATGCGGTGCTGCATCTGGCCGCCGAAAGCCATGTCGATCGCTCGATCGACGGGCCGGGCGCGTTCATCGCCACCAATGTCACCGGCACCTTCACCCTGCTCGAGGCGGCGCGCGGCTACTGGCAGGCGCGCGGTCGCCCGGCCGGGTTCCGCTTTCACCATGTCTCGACCGACGAGGTTTACGGCAGCCTCGGGGCCACCGGTCAGTTCAGCGAGACCAGCCCCTATGCCCCGAATTCGCCCTATTCGGCCTCGAAAGCCGCCAGCGATCATCTGGTGCGCGCCTGGCACGAAACCTACGGCCTGCCGGTGCTGATCACCAATTGCTCGAACAATTACGGCCCCTTCCACTTTCCCGAAAAGCTGATCCCGGTGGTGATCCTGAACGCGCTGGCGGGCAAGGCGATCCCGGTTTACGGGTTGGGTGCCAATGTGCGCGACTGGCTTTTTGTCGAAGACCATGCCGACGCCCTTTTGGCGGTGCTGGCGCGCGGCACGGTGGGGCGTAGCTACAACATCGGCGGCGAGAACGAGGTGCGCAACCTTGATCTGGTGCGGATGATCTGCGCCATTCTTGACGCAAAACGCCCGCGCGAAACGCCCTACGCCGATCAGATTGCCTTTGTGGCCGACCGTCCCGGCCATGACGCGCGCTATGCCATTGATCCCACGCGGATCCGCACCGAGTTGGGGTGGCACCCCTCGGTCACACTGGAACAGGGTCTGGCGCGCACCGTCGATTGGTATCTGGCCAACGAGCCGTGGTGGCGCGCCCTGCAGAATCGCGCCGGGGTCGGGCAGCGGCTGGGGGTGCGGGCATGAGGCTCTTGGTGTTCGGCCACACCGGTCAGGTGGCGCGCGAGCTTGCCCGGGCCTGCCCGGCAGACTGGCAGATGCAGACCCTGAACCGCACCGACGCGGATCTGAGCGACCCCGAAGCCTGCGCCCGTATGGTGCAGGCAAGCACCGCCGACGTCGTGATCAATGCCGCAGCCTACACCGCCGTTGACCGCGCCGAAACCGAACCCGAGCTGGCGCAGGTGATCAACGCCGAAGCCCCCGCCGCGATGGCGAAAGCGGCCGCGGACCGGGGGGTGCCGCTCATCCACCTTTCGACCGACTATGTGTTCGACGGCAGCGGCGCGACCGCGCGGGTGCCCGATGCTGCCGTGGGTCCGCTGGGGGCCTACGGGCGCAGCAAGCTGGCGGGTGAAATCGCGGTGCGCACGGCGGGCGGGGTGTCGGCCATTCTGCGCACCTCGTGGGTGTTCTCGGCCCATGGCAGCAATTTCGTGAAAACCATGCTGCGACTGGGGGCGGCGCGCGACGAAATCAGCGTGGTCGCGGATCAGATCGGCGGGCCAACCCCGGCCAGCGCCATTGCCGAGGCCGTGCTGACCATCGCACGCCGCTTGCACGAAGGTTCGGCACCCGGCGGCACCTGGCATTTCAGCGGCGCGCCCGACGTCAGTTGGGCCGATTTCGCGCGCGCGATCCTTGCCCAGGCCGGACTGGCCTGCACGGTGCGCGACATTGCCACCAGCGCCTACCCCACCCCGGCCCGCCGCCCGGCCAATTCGCGGCTTGACAGCACCAGCTTTGCCGCAACCTTTGGCGTGGCGCGCCCCGATTGGCACGCGGGGCTGGCGCAGGTGGTGCGCGAACTGAGGCAAGCGACATGACATACAAAGGCATCATTCTGGCTGGCGGCAGCGGCTCGCGGTTGTGGCCGCTGACCCATGGGGTCTCGAAACAACTGCTGCCGGTTTATGACAAGCCGCTGATCTACTATCCGCTGTCGGTGCTGATGCTGGCGGGCATCCGCGACATCCTGATCATCACCACCCCCGAAGATCAATCCGCCTTCCAGCGCCTGCTGGGCGACGGCTCGGCCTTCGGGGTGCGGCTCGAATATGCCGCCCAGCCGCGCCCCGAGGGGCTGGCGCAGGCCTTTCTGATCGGTGCCGATTTCCTGGCCGGCCACCCGGCCTGTCTGGTGCTGGGCGACAACATCTTTTTCGGCCAGGGTCTGACCGGCAAACTGCGTGCGATCGCGGCCGAGCCGCAGGGTGCCACCGTGTTCGGCTACCGGGTGCAAGACCCCGAGCGCTTTGGTGTGGTCGAGTTCGATGCCGACATGAAGGTACGCTCGATCGAGGAAAAACCGCGCGAACCAAAAAGCCCCTACGCGGTGACCGGGCTTTACTTCTTTGATGCCGATGTGGTCGAGATCGCACGCGCCGTGGTGCCCTCGGCGCGCGGCGATCTTGAGATCACCAGCGTGATCGCGGCCTATCTGGCGCGTGGCGATCTGCGCGTCGAACTGCTGGGCCGGGGTTTTGCCTGGCTTGACAGCGGCACCGTTGATAGCCTGCTGGATGCCGCGCATTTCGTCCAGACCATCGAACAGCGCCAAGGCTACAAGGTGGGTTGTCTTGAAGAAATCGGCTTTGCCAACGGCTGGCTTTCGCACGCGGCGCTCGAGGCTCGCGGGCGGATGATGGGCAAGAACGACTACGGCCAATATCTGCTGCGGTTGGCCGCCGAGGCCGGGCAATGATCACCGCGACCGGGGTCGAATAATTCTGCTCTGACTCGGTTTGCCGTTGATCTGACCCGGACAACGCCCGCTCATCACTCCCTTGCGGTCTTTCTTCGCTTGCGCCAGCGAGGAAAGACCGCAAGGGAGTGACGAACGAACGAAATATTTTTTTGCAAACCGCCCTACCCCGCCAGATAGCGCAGGCCCTGGCTCACATCGGTGCGCACCGCCAGCCGCAGACCCGGCTCGTCACCCGCGCGCAGCGCCGCCAGAATCTGGCGGTGGTGCTGGGGCAGGGCGGTGCGGTGCAGCCGGGCGTAAAGCGCGCGCATGGTGGGGCCAAGCTGCAACCATACGGTCTCGGTTATCGCCAGCATCGCCGGAGCCTGGGCGCGCAGATAAAGGGTGCGGTGGAATTCGAGATTGGTGCGGATATAGGCCACTGCATCCTGCTTGACCACCGCCTCGGCATTGGCGGCGTTGATCGCCGACAATCGGTCGATCAGCGCGAAATGCGCCCGTGGCAGGGCGCGGCTGGCCAGTTCGGGCTCGAGCAGGGCGCGGATCGCCGCCAGTTCCTCAATCCGGTCCGGCGTCAGTTCCGGCGTCGCCACCCGGCCCGAGGCCGACAGCGCCAGCGCCCCTTCCGCCACCAGCCGGCGCACCGCCTCGCGCGCGGGGGTCATCGACACCCCGAAGGTCCGCGCCAGCCCGCGCAGCGTCAGCGCCTGCCCCGGGGCCAGCTCGCCGTGCATCACCTGCGCGCGCAGGGCGCGGTAAAGCCGCTCGTGGGCGGCGACGGTCGGGGGATCGGGGGGGCGAGGCGGGGCGATCAGCATGTGTCACAGCCAAGCACCTGTGCCGCGCTGCGGTCAAGCCCGACCTCAGGCACTGAAGCGATAACCGTGCAGCGCCTGGCCCTGGCCCTTGAGCCAGCGCCGATGCCGCAGGTAGCCGGGGCACAGCCCCGCCACCACCGCCCAGAACGCCGCCGAATGGTTCATCTGCACCAGATGCGCCACCTCGTGGGCGGCGACATAATCCAGCACCTCGGGCGGGGCCATGATCAGCCGCCACGAATACATCAGCCCCCCCGCCGCGGTGCACGACCCCCAGCGCGAGCGGGTGTCACGCAGGGCCAGGCTGTGGTAGGCGCGCCCTACGTCAAGCGCATGGCGATCACTCGCCGCCGCCAGCCGGTCGCGCGCCAGCGCCCGCAGATAACCCGCGACCCGCACCGCCACCTGCCCGGGATCGCCCGGCACCCGCAGCGAATCACCCACCAACAGCGGCACCCGGCCCGTGCCGGGCACCAGCGTCACCAACCGCCCCTCAAGCGGCAGCACCGAACCGATCGCCACCGTTGCGCGCTGCGGCGCCCCCGCCAGCGCCGCCCGGATCCAGCCCTCGTGCCCGCGCACGAAGGCAAGCGCCTCGGCCTCGCGCGCCCGCAGCGGCAGCGACAGCGTCACCCGCCCGTCAAGTGGTGATACCCGCAGCGAAAACCGCCGGGCGCGGGCGGAACGGCGCAGGGTGATCTCGACCCGTGGCGGGCCGGGCAGAATGGGCATCATGGCTCCTTTTCGACGGCGCCAGCATAGCCACCGCTGCGCCAGAGAAAAGCCCCGACCGGCCGGCGCGATGATTTGCGCAAAAGCCTTTGACAGCCGCCCGCCGCTGTGGCAAGCGACGCGCTCAGTTGATCTGCCAGCTTTGCAAGGGAACCACCATGGCCAAAGCCGAATGGGGCACCAAGCGCCTTTGCCCGACGACGGGCAAGCGCTTCTACGACCTCAACAAGACCCCGATCACCAGCCCCTACACCGGCGAGGTGGTCGATATCGAAAGCCTGCGCCGCAAGATGACCTCGAGCGCGGCCGCGCGGGTCGCCCCGGCCAAGCATGACGAAACCCTGGTGGACGAGGTCGATGGCGATGACGATCTGCTGGACGCCGGCCCGGCCGAGGATGCGGAAGTCGATGACGATCTGCTCGAAGACGACGCCGACGACACGGTGTCGCTCGACGATCTGCCCGACGTGCCGGGCACCGAGGAAGAGCTCTGATTTCCGCCCCGGCGGCTGCGTTTTGCGCTTGCGCGCCCGGCCCGCCTTCACTAAATAGCCCAAGCGGTCCGGCAACGGTCCGCACCTCCGGTGGGGTCATAGCTCAGTTGGGAGAGCGCTTGAATGGCATTCAAGAGGTCGACGGTTCGATCCCGTCTGGCTCCACCA
>Ga0210039_1004169_pt1 | contig 10664 bp, 7 predicted proteins | sample CryGeyCG2114_250_3_FD_185460 | JGI IMG/M metagenome (GOLD analysis project Ga0210039, IMG submission 185460) | Groundwater microbial communities from aquifer - Crystal Geyser CG17_big_fil_post_rev_8/21/14_2.50 (SPAdes) (version 2) | ecosystem: Environmental > Aquatic > Deep subsurface >... | reverse complement strand
CTGGTATATTCGTCGAGCACGATAACGAACTCGTCACCGCCGATACGGGCAACCGTATCCCCGTCCCGCACCACATGCACCAGCCGCTTCGCCGCTTCGATCAGGGCCAGGTCGCCGGCATCATGACCGAGCGTATCGTTGACCTTCTTGAACTGGTCCAGATCAAGAAACAGCACCGCGACCTCGCTCGCGTTGCGTCGGGCCCGCTTCAATACGCGCTGCAGGCGATCCATCACCAGCAGGCGATTCGGCAAGCCGGTCAAGCTGTCGTAATGAGCCAGTTCGAACAGCTTGGTCTCGGCCCGCTTGCGATCGCTGATGTCCTGAGCGAAGCCGCGCAGCATGCAGCCATCATCGTCCTCGAACAGTTCGGCGTGAACCTTGACCCAGCGCTGCTTGCCGTCGGAGGGTCGAATGATGCGGTGCTCGGTCTCATAGGGCTGGTGATTCTCGATCGAATCGGCCAGTGCCAGCGCCACCTGCTCTCGATCGACCTCGGGTGTCAACTCGAGCACTTGAGTGCGCGTCAGCGGCGCGTCGCCGCAGCCGAACACACGACGCCATTCAGCCGAAGCATGGAACGACTCGGACCCGATCCGCCACTCCCAGCTACCCATCGCCGCCATTGACTCGGCCTCGGTTCGCAGGCTCTCGCTGGCACGCAAACGCTGCTCCATTGCGCTGTGGTTGAGTGCCGCTCCGACCAGGTTGGCCAAGACCCGGAGCACGTCGACTTCCTGGTCACGCCAGGCCCGCTCCTGGCGCACTGCATCGAAACCGATCAGACCGATCAGGTGCTCACCGTGCTGGATCGGAAGCACAAGCAGCGAACGAATATCCTGACTCATGAACAACTGCTTTTCCATCGACCATTGTTCGGACAATTGATCGACGCAGGACACGATCGCAGTCTCGCCCTGCCGCAGCTGATCGAGCAATCGAGGAATGGCGTCGGTCGAAATATTCTGCAGACTGTCGATCTCCGGGTGGATGCCCTCGGCCGTCCATTCATGCGTATTGGTAAAGCGCGAAAGGTCCGGCGTGAACCGCATCAGATAGGCGCGATCCGCGCCACACCAGGCGCCGACACGCGCCAGCATCTGATCGAGGATGCTGTCGAAGTCGGCTTCGCCGGTATTGAGGAACTGCTGTGCAGCCTCGACCATCAGCTGCTGCAGGCCGGAGCCGTACTCCAGCTCGTCCTGGATCGTCTTCAGCGCCGTGATGTCGACCATCACCCCGACCATGCGCTCCGGCTTGCCATCGCGCACCAATACCTTGACCGAGTCGCGCAACCAGACGACCCGGCCATCAGAGGCCAGCATCCGGTAGTCGAAGCTGTGATCGCGCAACTGGGCAGTCATTCGGGAGCAATAGGTCAAAACCCAGGCCCGGTCCTCCGGGTGCGTGTGCTCGATCCAGAAATCAGTCTGGTTCAGCCAGCGCTCGGCGCTGTAACCAAGCAGCGCTTCGACTTCCGGGCTGATGTAGCTGAACCGCATCGTCCCCGGCCGACCCTCCCAGACGATCGCTCGGGTTGATTCAACCAGCGACTGGTAGCGCTGTTGTTCACGTTGCAGGGCAATGCTTTGCTCGGACTGCTGCAGCGCGGTGCGAATCTGGCGTGTGACGGTATGCGAGAAGCGCCAGCTCAGCGCCATCAGCGCGAAGGCATAGACGACGATGAACAGCGCGATTTCATTGGCCAGCGGAATGTCGACCAGCGCAAAGCGCAGCGCGAACGGCAACAGCGTCGGCAACAGGAACAGCCATGCGCACTGCCAGCGCGGCGCCAGATTGATGATGCCCCCGGCGCCAAGACCGGCGACGATGAAGGCCATCAAGGCCAGGTGACCCTCGGACTCCTCAACCAGGAACAGCCACGCCGCCGCGCCCCACACCAGCGCCGAGGCCAGGGTCAGGACCACCAACCTGCGATACCAACGCCCGGTTTGGCCGACATCCGGACGTGCCAGCCTGTAGCTCCGCCACATTCCGAGGCGAATGCTCGCTACCGCGAGAAAAATTCCCAGCCAGCCAAGCAACACGGCATGCGGACGCAACGGCCAGTGAATCGCGACCAGTAGCACCGACACCGCCGCGGTGAGCGCGACAACCACAGGCACCGCAGCGTAGAGTTGCCGCGTCTGTTCGGCAAGCACACGGGCGGTGAGCGCCTCGTCGCCAGTACGCATTGCGGTGTTGGACACGATGCCTCCGATGCGCCGCCCTGGAATCGGGCGCGGCGCTCGATTACAAGTATAGTCGCCGCCTACGTTGCCGGCGCCACCGCAGGGCCCTGCGTGGAACTGCGGCAGGCTTGTGCACGCCCCTTTGCCCGAGCTGATCCTACAATGTCAACTTGAAGCGACCGCCTGGCCGACGACCACTCTGGAAAAGGATGCTGGCAAAACCCACCGACCACCAGACCGGCATCGCGATCGTCGGCGCAGGCTTTGGCGGGCTGGGTCTTGCCGCCCGACTGGCCGAACAGGGTCACGATGATTTCGTCATCTTCGACGGTGCCGACGGCGTCGGCGGGACCTGGTGGGCAAACCGTTATCCGGGCTGCGCCTGCGATGTTCCCTCGCACCTGTATTCGCTGTCGTTCTTTCCCAACCCGGACTGGACTCGTCGCTTCGCCCCAAGGGCCGAGATCCAGGCTTACCTGCAGCGCCTGGTCGAACACTATCGGCTGCAGCCGCGGCTGCGGTTGTCGACCCGGATCGATCAGGCGCGCTGGGATGACGGCGACCGGTGTTGGTGCCTGATCGACAGCCACGGCAAGATCTGGCGCGCCGATCGGCTGGTCTGGGCCAGCGGCGGCCTGTCGCGACCGAAATGGCCCAAGATCGATGGCCTGAACGGATTCTCCGGCCAGATCGTGCATTCCTCGCAGTGGCCTGACGGAATCAAGACCGACGGACGCCGGGTCGCGGTGATCGGCACCGGGGCTTCGGCGGCACAACTGGTGCCCGAAATTGCTCGCAACGCGGCGCAATTGACCGTCTACCAGCGCACACCGCACTGGATCCTGCCACGTCCGGACCGAGCAATCGGTCCGCGCCGACGGGCACTGTACCGCCGCTTTCCGGCATTGCAGAAGCTGGCCCGGCTCGGCATCTGGCTGGGGTCCGAGGCGCGCGTGCCAGGCCTGCGCTGGAGCACCCGGCTTGCCGCCGGCCACCGCCTGCTGGCGCGCATGCATCTACGGCGCCAGATTCCGGATCCAGCAATGCGGGCTGCCCTGTCGCCCGATTTCGACATCGGCTGCAAGCGCGTGATCCTGTCCAGCGATTTCTACCCGGCGCTGATGCGCAATTCGGCCGAACTGGTGAGCTGGCCGGTGGCACGGATCGAGCCGGATTGCATCGTCGACGCCAATGACCAGCGCCGGCCGACCGACCTGATCGTGCTGGCCACCGGTTTCCATGCCACCGACCCGATCCCGCGCGGTCGCTTGATCGGGCGCGATGGCCGCGACCTCGGCCTGGCCTGGTGCGACGGCCCCGAAGCCTGGGCCGGCGTGATGGTGCACGGCTTTCCGAACCTGTTTCTGCTGATGGGTCCGAATACGGCGCTGGGCCACAACTCCGTGCTGTTGATGATCGAGGCCCAGATCGGTTTCATTCTTCGCGCGTTTGCACCAAGCGCGACCGACGAGAGTCCGCTGGAAGTTCCCGAGTCGGTCCAGCGCGACTACAACGATTGGCTGCAGCAGCGACTCGCCGGCACGGTCTGGAACAGCGGCGGCTGTTCGAGCTGGTACCTGCACCCGAGCACCGGCCGCAACACCACGTTGTGGCCCGGCTTCACCTGGCAGTATCGGCGCATGATGCGGCGACTGCCGCTGCCTCGGATTGCCAGCTGACGCGGCCACTCCGAATCAGGGCAGCAGCACCCAGCCCTCGCTCTGGCGCCGCACCAGCACCGTCATCGCCGAAACCGCCAGACTCACGCCCGACGCCAGTTGTTCGGCGGAAATGTCATTGGACGCAGCACTCTGCCCACACTGGCGAATTGCCACACCGGCCTCGACCAGCGCTCGCAGCAGCGAACTGTTCGGGTTGTCACGACCGAAGCGCTCGCGATAGGCGGCATCAGACAGCACGTCGAAGCTGGTTGCGCCGTGGGTCACGATTTCGATCTGCAGGTTCGCCGTTTCGATGCCGCGGCGAGCATGCATGTTGAGAAATCGCGCCGCTGATTCCAGGCCCCGGTTCAACTCGTGACGATCAGGCCGGCCATCGGCGACGTTGAACAAAAGCCGGTAACGCACGCCTGGGACAAGATCGAAAGCGTCTTCAGCCACGTTGACTACCGGCCCCTGGTCAGTGATTACAGGCCCGGTGCTGAATTCCTGCGCCAGCGCCAGGCCCGACAGCAGCAGCCACGCCGGAAACATCGCCACCTGGCAACGCATCGTCACGCTCATGGCTGTGCGCCGGTCAGCTCGTCGAGAAACTCGATCGCGCGGCGCATGTGTGGGATCACGATCGTGCCGCCGACCACCAGGCCGATACTCATGGACTCGACGATCTCGTCACGGCTGGCGCCAACCTCGACCGCACGACCGATGTGGTAACTGACGCAATCGTCGCATCGGAGCACCAGTGAGGCCACCAGCCCCATCAGTTCCTTGGACTTCAAGTCCAGCGCGCCACTTTCCATGTAGGCCAGCGAGTCGAGAGAGAACATCCGCTTGAGCACGCGATTGTCGGTCGCCAGCAGGCGCTCGTTCATCTTCTGACGATACTCGTTGAACTGCTCGACGCGATCGCTCATCGGGGGCTCCTGGCGGCGGGGAAAGGTGCATAGCATACGCCCAAGGCAGCCGCACCCCGACTCGGCTCCCACGCGACGGCCACCGGGCCACTCCAGATCACCGGGGACGAATCCCTTCGCCGATCCGGACCTGCCAAACCACGACATTCACGCCCAGCGCGGATCGAGCACGATCGGCGCGGGATAGCCGCTTGGCGGCGCAGCGGCCGTCCACGGCGTATGCCGCGACCGGGGCGACAGCGCGGCAAGCTCGGGCAGCCAGCGCGCCAGGTATACGCCTTCAGGATCGTGGCGCTGCCCCTGACCGACGACGTTGAACCAGCGCTCCCGGCTGTCGGTGCCGGTGCCGGCCTGGTAGGCCCAGTTGCCCCAGTTGCTGGCCGCGTCATAGTCGACCAGGCAGTATTCGAACCAGGCCGCGCCGGTGCGCCAGTCCTGGCCGAGGTCCTTGACCAGAAAACTGGCAACATTCTGCCGGGCACGGTTGCTGCTGAAGCCGGTGGCTGCCAGTTCACGCATCGCAGCATCGACCAGCGGGATGCCGGTCCGAGCTTCACGCCAGGCGGTCAGTCGTCCAGGATCCAATCGGCTCGGTGGTGATCGGGTGGCCAGGCCTGCGGGCAAAAACAGCGCCACGCCGGTCGCATCCATCAGCCAGCGGAAGTACTCGCGCCACAGCAGCTCGAAACGAACCCAGTAGGTCGACTCGTTGGCCTCGACGTCGCGTTCAAAACGCTCGACCTCGGCCCAGACGCGGCGCGCCGACAGACAGCCGTGCGCCAGCCATGGTGACAACCGGGTCGAATCATCGAAGTCGGTCAGACCGTCACGGGTTTGCTTGTATCGAAGCACGTGCTGCGATTCGAACAGGTAATGCTGCAGGCGCGCGCACCCGGCGGCCTCGCCGCCATCGAACAGGCCCGCTGAACATGGCACCGGCGTTTCGGCCGGGCCGGCGTCGACCGGACCCTTGGGTGGCGGTGGCAGCACAACGGGGGCCGGCAGCGGCGCACCCGGCCCGGGGCCGCGCTCGACCTTGCGTCGAAATTTCGAGAAGCTCATCGGCCAGTCGTCGGCGCCAAACGGAGTACAGTCGAACAGGCGATTGTCGCGCGCCACATGCAGCGCACAGCCGGTCGGAAGTTCCCGTGACAGCCGGTCCAATTGCACGCGCTCTTCACTGCCTGGCTGGGCGTGGGTCCAGATCGTGGCCGCGCCGTGCGCGCGAACCAGGTCGACGATGCCTTCGACCGGATCCTGCCGCAGCCACAGCAATTGCTGCCCCAGAGCTTGCAATGCAAAATTCAGCGCCACCGCCGAGGCATGCCGGAAAGCGCGCCGATGCGTCCCGATGCGTGGATGACCATTGCCGGAGGGCGCGGCTTCGGCCGGGTCTTCGAAGGCCACCACGATCAGCCGGTTGCAGCTCTCGGCAGCATCGCGCAACAGCGGCTGATCATCGAGCCGCAGGCCGTCACGCAACCAGGCGATCGCGACGCTCACGAGGTCCCGGTCCGATTACGGCGACAACGCTCGGAGCAATAGCGAACCTCGTCCCAGCAATCGCGCCACTTGCGACGCCAGGAAAAAGGTCGTTTGCAGACCCGGCAGGTTCTGGATGGCAAATGCTGCTTCTTCATGACGCATGATTGAAGCACACGCGACGACAAGCCGCGGTCAAGGCCGCTTTCATTCAAGCGGCATTCCGACTGTCATGCCAGATGAAAATGAGAATCTCAGGCCGGTGCGAAATTGCCGGAGTGGTTCGACGCTATGTATGCGCGCAGCTGCTCGATGCTCATCGAGTGGGCGAACAGATAGCCCTGGAAGGCATCGCAACCATCTGTCACAAGTAGCTCCAGCTGGCGCGGCGTCTCGACGCCCTCGGCCAGTAGCGACATGCCGTGACTGCGGCCGATGCCGATGATGCTCTGGACCAGCATCCGGGTGTACTCGTCATGCTCGATGTCTTCGATGAAACTGTGGTCGATCTTGAGCTCGTCGATCGGCAGGCGGCGCAACAGGCCGAGCGAGGAAAAGCCGGTCCCGAAGTCATCAAGCGCGATCTGGATCTCGGCCAGTCGCAGCCGCTCCAGCGCCTCGATGACCGGCTCCTGTTCTTCCATGAACAGGCTTTCGGTGATCTCAAGCACGATCTGCACCCGCTCCAATCCGGCACGCTCGACGCACTCGACCAGACGCCCGGCAAAACCGATACTCCGGAACTGGCGCACCGAGACATTGATCGACAACCGGAACGGGCGACCGACCAGTTGCTGCAGGGTATGGCCATCTTTCAAGGCCCGCTCGAAAATGTAATCGCCAAGCCGGGCGATCTGTCCCGAGGCCTCGGCAATGGCAATAAAGCGATCCGGCGCGAGTTCGCCAAATTCGTCGTCGGTCCAGCGCGCCAGTGCCTCGAAGCCCAGTAGTTTGCCATGCTGATCGACCTGCGGCTGGTAGTGCAGCTCGATCTCACCCGCTTCGAGCGCGGCGCGCAGGTTCCGCTCGATGCGGATGTTCTCAAGGTAATTGCGCCCCAGCGCCGGGTGGTAGTGACAGACTGAATTAGGCTGGCGCTTGGCAGCGTACATCGCGACATCCGAGGCGCGCAGCAAGTCATTGATCGACTCGCCTGCCTCCGGCAGCCGAGCGATCCCGACGCTACAGCCGATCTCGCAACGCAATCCTTCGATTGTGCACGGCACGGTCAGCACTTCGATCAGTTCGCGCGCACGCTGCTCGAGCCGGTCCGGCTCAGTCTCCGGAGTCAGCAGCACGAACTCGTCACCACCGATCCGGGCCACGCACTCCGGCATCTGCAGGCTGGCAACCAGCCGTTTACCCAGCTCGCGCAGGAAGGCATCGCCGAGAACATGGCCGAAGCCATCGTTGAAAGCCTTGAAATTGTCGAGATCCAGAAACAGCAGCGACAGGCGACCGTGGTTCATCTCGCGCAGGCGCTCAAAATCAGACGCCATGCGCATTCGGTTCGGCAGGCCGGTCAGCAGGTCATGTTCGGCCTGGTGCACCAGCTCGCTCTGCCGCCGGCTCTCGCCACGGGCGATAACCCGCAACAGCAGCAGCACCATCACCAGTAACACGGCATAGATCGCGATCGAAGCCAATGCAATACGTGCGAATTCGCCCAGCAGCTGGTTGCGATGGGTCTGGGTCAGCACCCAGAAGTCATAGACCGGATCGTAGATCGAGTACCCGAGGTGTGGGCCGAGTGCATTGACGACGCGGTATGACACCGGCAGGCTCTGGCTGCGGATGGTGTCGATGTCCTGACCGCTGCGGCGCTCGGCCGAAGTCACTGCAAGGTCGTAATAGTCGCGCGGAATCGGGCGCGTGTAGTAACCCTCCGGTGGCGCTATTGAGGCGGCCCAATGCAACGGGAACAGGTCCGCGCCACGCACGATTTGCAGGGTATTGAGTGGCCCGAGAAAGAACTGCTGCTCGAAAAACGGATCCTTTCCGCCCAGTCGCAACGCCGCCATCATCACCCCCAACGCACGGCCTTGAGCATCGCGAATGACCTTGAGCACCGGGATGACCCACTGCTCCAGTACCGGAAGGCTGTAGGGCCGGCCGACGACCATGCGTTGCGATTCGAGCGTGGCGCGGAAGGTGGCCCCACTGGTCGCCTGTTCCAGCAGATTGGGCAGGCTGTCAAGGTCTTGTTCGAGGTCGGATGTACCGAGCAGCAGATTGCCTTCGAGGTCGGCGAACACATACCCCGCCACCACCGGGTTCATGGCGCGCAGTCGATCCAGTTCCGCCACCGCGGCCTGGCGATCGCCACGCAACACATCCTGCAGCAACTCGCGGCCAACGAGATCCAGCACCAGCTCCTGACTGGCCATGACCTTGCGCGTGGCTCCGGCCAGGGTAACGATCTGCGCCCGCTGCCGAATCTCGTGACGCTCGCAGATGCCGCGCCACTGGTCGAACAGAATCCAGCCCAGCAACACTGCACCTACCAGCGCCAGGGTCAGAAACAGCAGACGGAAACTGCGGCCAAGGGTCATCATCAGGTCACTCCGACCGTGGCAAGACTCGACCGGAACCTCGGCGGTCTGCGCGTGAACGGCCTCGATCGATCCATGTCGACTCCCTTGAGTCCTGCACCGGCACATACTTGCCACGTTCCGGACCCATTCGTTAAGCCTATGGAATTCGCGCCGCCGGATCAAGCCCGCTGGGTACGATTTGTTCGCGCCGGACTCAACCCGGGCGAATCCCGGTGAAGTCTGATCGACTACCCTTGCCCGAGGCGATTCAATCGGAGCGCTGTCAACCGAATCGTCGGCAACACGTTATCGTTTCTGTATGTACCCGGAGCAACAAGCTGGAGACCGCAAGCTTATCCGTCAAGCCCGCCAGCGCCTCTGCGGCCGCAGAAAACCTGCCTGCAGAGAGCCTGGATACGTTCCTGCTCGATGTTCAGGCGCGTGCGCTGGCGATGAGTCGGTTTGCCACCGGTTCGACCGACGAGGCGCTGGACCTGGTACAGGACGCGATGTTCGCCTTCGTCCAGGCCTATCGAGACAAGCCGCCCGTGCAGCGCCGACCGTTGTTCTTTCGCTGCCTCAACAACCGGATCATGGACTGGCATCGCAAGCGCGTCCGGCGTGGACGCTGGATGTTGCCCTGGACTCCGGCGACCAGCGAGACCGCGGACGGGCCCGACCCGGCAATTGCAAGTGCACCATCCACCCTGCCGGACCAACGCGCCGACCAGGACGACTTCGGCGACGCACTGGACCAAGCCCTGCGCGCCCTGCCGCTGCGCCAGCGCCAGGTGTTTCTGTTGCGCGCCTGGGAAGGCATGGACGTCGCCCAGACCGCAACCGCCCTGAAGATCAGCGACGGCAGCGTCAAGACCCATTATTTCCGCGCCCTCGCCGCGCTGCGTACAGTGCTGGAGCCTTTTGATGAATGAGCGCAAGTCCCATCCTTCCGACGATGTGCTGCAGCGGAGAATCGTATCGCAGCTGAACAAGCAAGCCGATCATCTCGACACCGCGACACGCCACACGCTTGACCGCGCCCGGCGCAAGGCACTGGACATGCCAGCAACAGATCGCGCCGGCTGGTGGATTTCCGGCGGCTGGATCGCCGCGCCAGCGCTGATCGCCGCCGCACTGGTGCTGGCACTGGCAATCAAGCAGGTCAGTCCCGACACCGCGATCGAGCCGCTGCCAATGACGGCCGATCTGGACATCATTACCGACCCCCGGTTCGAACTGCTTGTCGAAGACCCGGATTTCATCGCCTGGCTGGCTGAGGCGGAGACTTCGGATGCCGGCCCGGAGCACTCCGGATGAACCGTTCAATAACACTGCCTGCAATTCTGTCGGCCCTGCTGACAGCGACCGCGGCATTGCTGCCGGCACCGCTGCATGCCCAGGAGTGGAGCGATCTGGACGCGGCCGAGCAGGCGGTACTCGCGCCGTGGCAATCGCAATGGCCGGAGCTTGATACCGATCAGAAGAAACGTCTGGTCGACGGTGCCAAGCGCTGGCGCGACATGAGCCCGGAACAACAGGCCCTGGCCCGCCAGCGATTGCAGGCCTGGCAGGTGCTCACTCCCGAGGAGCGCCAGCGGGTTCGCCAGCGCCTGCAGCGACTCGAACAACTGTCGCCAACGGACCGCGCAAGGCTGCAGCGCGGCATGGAACGCTTGCGCAATCTGCCACCCGAACAGCGCGATCGGCTGCGCGAGCGTTGGCAGGACATGTCCGATCAGGAGCGTCGCGCCTTCGTCGCGGGAGCTGAAGCGGGTAGCACCGCAGCATTGCGGGAGCAGCGCTGGGGCTGGTTGCATCTGCTCGAGGAAGGCGAGCGCCAACGGCTGTGGCCGATGCTGCGCA
>Ga0210039_1004167_pt1 | contig 10667 bp, 11 predicted proteins | sample CryGeyCG2114_250_3_FD_185460 | JGI IMG/M metagenome (GOLD analysis project Ga0210039, IMG submission 185460) | Groundwater microbial communities from aquifer - Crystal Geyser CG17_big_fil_post_rev_8/21/14_2.50 (SPAdes) (version 2) | ecosystem: Environmental > Aquatic > Deep subsurface >... | reverse complement strand
CGATCAGGGCCGGAATGCAAGGGGTCATAATGATCCCGCGCTCTGACCTTCATGAGAACGCGGCGATATTCACCTGCCCTCGACCCGATCGGGGGTGTTGATGTCGTCAAACGTGTCGCCGTCATGACCTGAGACCCATTTGGTCCCGCATTTGAATTGAGAGTCTATCGAAGAGAGGATCTGAGACCAGAGTTTGGACCATTGACCGTTAGAGTTTCCCGGCCTTTTCACGATGGTGATGCCTTGCCATCAGTCACCTCAGCCGTCTCAGCATAAGCCGCCTTATCCCCTGCCCGCCGTCACCGCTTACACTCTCCGCCTGAATTCCTGCACAGGCTGCGGTGCTGTGCCTGCTGTGGTGCGCGCGGACTCCGGAAACAGTTGGAGACGAGTTGGAGACAGCCGGAGACTCGCTGGAGATGCTGGAAAAGATGAGCCCCTTCCGGAACACCTTGTGTAACACACAATTTGCACCCGGGCCCGTCCGGCGCGCCAGCATTATTGTAGTAGTAGTAGGAGGAGGAGACAAAATTTCAAAACTTACAATTTTATCCACGCCCGGTGCCGGCCATGCGCCTTTCGGCTTGAATCCCGCCGGAAATGCAAGCGCTTTCCGCCGCAGGACCCGCAAGAGGGGAATCCCGATTACAATCGCAGCGAACATGCGGCATAGTCGGCTTCAACAGGAGGTGTGTTCGTGTTCAAAGCAATTCTGAGCCTATTCCGGCGGTCAGGCGTTGGTATGACAGCAGCGGGGCGGCGTGCGGCACAGGCGGGCGCCGTCAAGGCGGCAGGTTTCCATGCACGCAGTGCCCATGCAGAAACTGCGGAAGATACATACGACGTTGAAAAAGCGCTTTTCTTCAAGAGCTTTCCCCGGCCCCGAATTATTGCCTTGCGGGCATCGGAAGTTGATCACGAGGCGGCACAGGCTTATGCCCAGAAGGCGCGGCGTTTCTTTGCCCATCCGATCAATCTTTTCAATCAGAGCAATATTTTCTACGAAGAATCCGAAGCCGCATATATCGAATCCATCTATGGCAATGAGGCGCAGCAGTCTTCACTTTCGGGCGATGAAGACGTGACGGATGAAAAGCTGCGGACGATTGACGAAGAAGACCGGTATTATGTCGGGACGCTGACTCGCATGCGGCATACCACGAACCGGAATACCGCGACCTATTTCATGTGGCTATTGCCCCTTGGCATGTTGCTGGGCTTCGCCCCTTTCTTTGCCGCTTTCATTGATCATGCCCGCGGAGGCAATGTTTTTGCAGGTTTTCAGATTTTTCAGGATCAATGGATGCTGCTCAGCCTGATCGGGCCAGTGCTGGGTTTCGGTTTTGCGATGTTTTCCTATTATGTCAGCTACAAGAACCAGCAGATCCGCAATACGCAAAACTTCAACGGTTATATCGAGACCCGGCTCAACCGGATCAATACGATCCGCGCTGATGCCTTGAAGGAAGCTGCGAATGCGGAAAAGGAAAAGTCGAACGAAGCCGAGGTTCTGACCTCAGCGGTCGACTGGATGCTGTGTTATCACTGGATGATCTGGCGGTCCTTTCTCAATGAGCAAGGCATCAGGAATATTCTCTTCCAGATCCGGCGGAATACCGACCTCTATAAATGGGGCAGCTTTCTCATCCTGCTCGCTGCCAATGCCGGATTCATCGTGGCCAGTTTCATTTTCGGTCTGGAATGGAATGAAGCGATGACCATCGCGATTGCCGCGACAGTCTGGTTCACCGTTCTGCCCTATTTCTACATCTTCCACATCTGTGCGGACCCGGCCTCGCTGGTCGAGCGGAAAATGTATGCGAATGAGTGGGCCCGCTTTCACACCAGCGGTATCGACAAGGGGCTGGAGGATCAGATCCGGCGCGATAAGGGAGAAATCCTCCATTACCGCAACCGGTTGAAGAATGAGAACTTCTAGGCCGTCAGAACGACCTTTCCCTTGACCCGGCGCTCCATCAAATCGTCGAACGCCTTGGTCACATCGGCGAGCGGATAGCTGGCCGAGACCATCGGCTTGATCTGGCCCCTGGCATATAGTTCGAAGAGTTCGGCCATATTCTGCCCGTTTTCCTTCGGGAATTGGCCGGCCCATGCGCCCCAGAAAACACCTCGGATATCGCGGCTGTTCAGAAGCGCGAGATTGAGCGGCATTTTGGGAATGTCCCCAGCGGCAAACCCGACCACGAGAAAGCGCCCGCCCCAGCCAAGGCCGCGCATGGCTGGTTCCGAAAACGGACCGCCGACCGCGTCATAAACGACGTCTGCCCCCTTGCCGCCGGTCAGCTCTTTAAGACGGGCTTTCAGGTCTTCCTTTTCATAATCAACCAGCTCATCCGCGCCCGCCTGCTTGGCCGCCGCCAGCTTGTCGTCACCGCGGGCGCAGGCAATCACGCGCGCACCATAGGCCTTGCCGAGCTGGCAGGCCGCCGTGCCGACACCGCCGCCCGCGCCCAGCACAACCAGGGTTTCACCGGCTTTCAGATCCGCGCGCTGTTTCAGGGCGTGAATCGTGGTGGCATAGGTGGTGATAAGGGCCGCCGCTTCTTCAAACGGCATGGCGTCTGGAATGGGCGCGACCTGGGCTGCGGCGGCCGCGACCTTTTCCGCAAAGCCGTTGAGCAAGGTCGCAGCCACCACGCGGTCGCCGATATTGAAGACCGTCACGCCGTCACCGATGGCCGAAACCGTGCCGGATACTTCACCGCCCGGTATGAAGGGCAGTGGCGGTTTCATCTGGTATTTGCCTTCCACCAGCAGGATATCCGGGAAGTTCACACCCGCCGCATTGACGTCAATGACGACATGACCGGCCTCGGCCTTCGGGTCTTCGACGTCCTCGATGGAGAGTTGCTGATAGGGTGCAAATTCCTTGCAAACAACGGCTTTCATATTTTATTCCCCTGACCGGCCTGTCCGGTCTTTGTTTCTGGTTCAAGAAAACAGGCTGGAACCTCATTCGTCCAGACCTGCGAATGAATTACTCATTTTCCGCGGCGGCTTGCGCTTCGATCCGCGATACGCGCCGCTCCAATGAATTGAAATCGTCCCGGTTGAGAAAGACGTGCGGGCGTTCCTCTATCGACGGCGGATCCGCATCCATGATGTCATATTGGCCGGTGACCCAGGCTGCCCACTCGTCGTTTTCCAGCCACTCATCCCGGCGGGCTGTCACATCGGCCCAGTGTTGCTCAAGAGTTTCAGCTGTCAGGCGGACGCCGAATTGCTCCGGCGCGACGGGCGCCTCGGTTTCCTCACCCAGCATACGGTCGAGAATGACCAGGCCCAGCGCCGGCCGGTAATGCGAAGGCTCATAATACCACGGGTTCAACACTTCGCCGGAGTGTGAAGGCGGCGCGCTCTGCGAGACTTCGGAAAATCCTGCAAAGTCCCAAACCTCGAGCGCCTCCCCCGGAAAACACGGAGAGCGCGAGGGTGGCGGCGTGCGCGCTTCGGCCAGCCGTACCAGATCACGGCGGATCTGAAGCTCGATATCGTCAATCCCGGTGCGCCAGCGCGCTTCCTCGATGCGGGAATGGATGGGGTGGATGAAGACGCGCACCTGAACACCGCGCGCCAGCAAGGCATCTATGCCCCGTAATACGAATTCAGACCGTTCAGGATCATAAACATACCCCAAATAGCTGCGGTAGCGTTTGGCGAGTTCCCTATCGAAGCGGTCGCGGGAGTTTTCCGGCGCATAAGCGGTTTCCCAATCCACGTCCGAACCGCCCGTAGCATTATCGATCACCGTCTGCAGAGCGCGCGCAAATGCATCCAGCGACAGCGAAGTCTGGATGTGGGATTGCAATTGTGATCCCCCTGCCAGCGGAGTCAGCCAGTAAGTGGCATCGGCGCGTGGATAATCGCCGAATTCACGTAAATCCAGACCGATAATCGCACACTCCACATGATCGTTTTCCGCCGCCAGCGCAGCCGCATTGGCAAGCTCGAAGGCATTGGTCCCGCCCATCGCCATGTTCTCAAAACCGCCCGGCCAGTCAGGAATGTTATCCGGGAACCCATCATGCGAGCGCGAGGAGCCGAAGAGCAGGGTTCCCGCCTGCGTTTCGACCAGACCATGACCGACAGCGACCCGGTAGCCATCGGCATGAGCACGGGTACGGCGCTCGTTTACACCCGGTATCCCGCTCCACGCATTCACATGATACGGGTCGACGATGAAGGTGAAGCTGCCAAACAGGATCAGCCATGCCGCCAGCGTCAGGACCAGGCGCACAGCATAACCCTTCATCGTCAGGGGCGGTTTGGACTTAGAAGTTGTAATAGATAAACTCCGCGGTGTTCCAAGCGTTTACGATCGACAGAAAAAGCAGGAAGGCCAGCGTGCCCGATATCCAGGGGCGCGTGGTAAATCGCAGACCTTTTTGAGGCACCAGTCCCGCTGTTTTCAGCGTGGCGTCATCGAACCATTTCATGAAGACGGACGCCGTATCCGGCAATCCCCAGACAATCGCCAGGCCGATGGCGATGGCGATAAAGGGTTCGTCACCGACGCCCGGCCCGATGCCGTTCAGCCCCGCCATGCCCTCTAACATCAGCAGGGCGGCATCGAAGGATGTTGCCCGGAAAAAGACCCAGGCGATGACGACAAACAGGAAGGTGAAAACCACAGACACCCAGGGCGCAGATGGCAAGAGCCCGTTGGGCCGCACCTTGTTGAGCCAGTTACACCAGCTCAGTGCCAGCCCGTGCAGGGCACCCCAGAAGACGAAGGTCCAGGCCGCACCATGCCAAAGCCCGCCCAGCAGCATGACCACGGCGAGATTGCTCGCCCGACGCACCTGACCATTCCGGTTTCCGCCCAGCGGGATGTAGAGATAATCACGCAGGAATTGTGAGAGTGTGATATGCCAGCGCCGCCAGAAATCAATGATTGAACGGGCCCGGTAAGGCGCATTGAAATTGATCGGCAGTTTATAGCCGAACATACGCGCCAGACCGATGGCCATGTCGGAATAGCCCGAAAAGTCGAAGAATATCTGGAAAGTGTAGCAAAGCGCGCCGGTCCAGGCCTCCAGCAGGCCGACTTCATCGCCGCGGGCCGCCGCCCCGAATGCGCTGGCGGCGAAGGGTTCGAAATTATCTGCCAGCAGGACTTTCTTGGAGATACCGATGGCGAAGATGGACAGGCCGACACCGATATTCTCCGACCAGTCATCCTTCCGCTGCGTGTCTTCATATTGCGGCGCAATCTGATCGTGGCGGACAATCGGACCGGCAATCAATTGCGGGAAAAAGGATACAAAAAGTCCTTGACCCAGCCAGCCGGAGGGCCGGGTTTCGCGGCGTGCGACATCGACCAGAAAGCTGATCTGCTGGAAGGTGAAAAAGGAGATGGCGAGCGGCAGGGCAAAGCCTGGCAGTGGCAGATCAGTCCCTGCCACGGCGTTGATGTTCGACAGGAAGAAGTCGGCATATTTGAACAGGCCGATACTGGCGAGATTGAGCACCACGCCAATCGTCAGCCAGGGCTGTGGCCTCCATCGCGCAATGGCGAGGCCGAAAAGATGGTTGATGATGATGGAGCCGAGCAATAGCGGCAGGTAGCGGATATCCCACCACGCATAGAAGACGAAGCTGGCAATCGTCAGCGCCACCAGGGCGGCATGGTGCGCCACCCATCGGCGCAGCACATAATAGACGCCGAGCGTTGCGGGCAGAAAAAGAAACAGAAATTCGAAGGAATTGAACAGCATTCATCCGCCCCGCGCGTGGTCGCAAATAGACTGTGCTTCACCGCGAGGGTCAATTGACGTACACAGGCCAGACTTTCCCCTTGCCGGGCTATCGAAGACGTATGGATGAACGGGCGCTCATTTCGCGGGTCAGCCCATATTCAGCTTGCCAGAGGCAGGCTTCCCACATGAAACTGCTACAGCGACCGGGAGGTTTGTCATGTTGTTCCGATTTCTGATCACTATCGGGTCCCTCGTGGGATTTGTCACCGGCGGACTGGATCTGCTCGAACGATTTGGCGTCCCGGTCAATCAATGGCTGGCGGGCCTGCCAGATATTGTCTCCGGCCTGTTCTACCGCTTCGGCTTTTTCGTGGATGAAACGGCCGTGGCCGTGTTCGGCGCGCCGGAGCCGGAAATGATAGTGCGCAACCGGTCTGCCTATGAAGCAAACATGGACGGCGTGGCAGCCTCAAGCCCGATGATGGCTGGTGCCTCCAACGAAGCCCTGATCGTCTCCGGCGTCTTCACCCTGTTGATGCTGATCATCCTGCTGATCGCCATGCGCCGTCAGGAGCGGTGATTTTTGACGGGGTAAAAATGGTGCCCGGGGACAGAATTGAACTGCCGACACGCGGATTTTCAATCCGCTGCTCTACCAACTGAGCTACCCGGGCGCCTTGCAGGTCTTGCAGGGCAAGGCCGTTTGAGAGGCGGGTTTATAGGCGGCAGATTGCAGCCTGTCCACGCCCTCTTGCGCGGAAAGGTCAGTCTTCTGCAGAGGGGTCGAGCAGGTGCGGCGGAGCGGGCGGGCCGGGTATGGCGTAATCATCCGCCAGCCAGTGGCCGAGGTCGGCATCGGCGCAGCGTTTCGAACAGAAGGGCAGCCATTTCTTCTCCGCCGGCTTCTTACAGATCGGACACTTCACACCACTCATTTTGACGCCACCACTTCCACGAAATCACACGGAACATCCTGCCGCGATTCGAGCGCGAAACGAGGACCGATCCGGTCAGTCATGGCGGCGCGCCAGCCCATCGCATCCGCCTCCAGACAGAGGGCGGTTTCCGGAGATGTGCGCAGGGTCAATTGCGAGGCGCGGTTGGCCACAGCCTCTCTTTCCAGACGCCTGAGGGCGGCCAACGCCAGTGTTTCAGTGGAAGCCTCCCCCTGCCCAGCATTGAGAACTTCCGCAATCGCGCGGCCGGTGCGCTGACGCACCAGTTCGATCAGGCCAAAGGGCGACATCGGCAATACATCCATGCGGGCGGGATCGGCTTTCAGAGCGCGTTTGAGCGCGCCTTCTACCGCCTTGCGATCTGGCTGGGCGCGCAGATGCAGGCAATCCATCACCACATTGCCGCCAATCCCGCGCAGGCGAATCTGGCGGGCGATTTCCGGCATCGCCGCGACATTGAGATCTAGCGCCAACTTTCGACCGGCATTGGTGGTGCGTCCGGCACTGTCAATATCAATCGCGGTCAGTGCCGATGTCGGCTCGATGATCAGCGCCCCGCCCCCGGGAATCGGGACGCGCGTGGCCATGGCCGCTTCGATGGCAGTGGAAATATCAATGCCGGCCTCATCGGCCCAGACCGCTTCGGCCTCGGGATAGCGGCGCAACAGGCGCTCGGCGAGATTGGCATCGGCCTCGATCAGCTCAGGTGCATCGCCCGATACGTCACGTTCGGCCAGCGCCAGTGTCGGGCCCTTCTCGCCAAAGGCTTCACGGATGACGCGCACAGCCACCGCCGCGCCCTCATGCAGGCCGGACGGACGCCCGGCTTTTCCAAAAGGCAGAAAGCCCGGCTCGCCGCGGCCCAGATCGACAAAGGCGGCATTGAGCGCGCCCTCGATTTTCTTCACGCGCCCCAGATAAAGCTCTCCCGCAAAGGCGCGCTGGCCCTGCTCGCTCCATCGATCAAAATGAAGCTCGACAATCTGACCGTTCTCGATAATGGCGGCGCGGGTTTCACCGACCCATTCCTCGACCGCGATCTGCCGATTCATAGGGTCAGCACCGGACAGCCAAAGCCGCGCAGGAGGTTTGCGGTTTCATAGAGCGGCAGGCCCATCACACCGGAATAGGACCCCGCCAGGCGCATGACGAAGGCTTCAGCCATGCCTTGGATGCCATAGCCGCCGGCCTTGCCCTTCCATTCGCCGCTGGCAATGTAGGCGTTGATTTCATCATCTGACAGGCGTTTGAAGGTGACGCGAGTTTCCACCAGCCGCGAGGCCATGCGGCCATCGGGAGCCGTCAGTGCCACGCCGGTCCAGACGCGGTGACCGCGCCCGGAGAGCAGGGCCAGGCATTTGCGCGCGTCTTTCTCATCCTCGGTCTTCGGCAGAATGCGGCGTCCCACAGAAACTACCGTATCCGAGCCAAGCACGATGGCATCGCTGGCCTCGATGGCCGCAGCTTTTGATCGCGCCAGCCTTTCAGCCAGCTGCCGCGGTGTCTCGCCCGGGATTTCGGATTCGTCGATATCGGCGGGGCGGACCTCGTCCGGCTCTACGCCGATGCGGCGCAGCAATTCCAGCCGCCGCGGAGAGGCGCTGGCCAGCACAAGGCGCAAGGGCTCATTCATGCCAGCAACACGCCTGAAAATTACTTGAAACGATAGGTGATCCGGCCTTTGGTCAGATCATACGGCGTCATCTCGACAAGTACCTTGTCGCCAGCAAGAACACGAATCCGGTTCTTGCGCATCTTGCCCGCCGTGTGGGCAATGATCTCGTGATCATTTTCCAGTTTCACGCGGAAGGTAGCATTCGGAAGCAATTCCGTCACCTCGCCGGGAAACTCCAATAGTTCTTCTTTCGCCATGAGCTCCTCTTGTTGGCGGTGAATCAACGCTCAACCCTAACACAAATCGTCAAGCGGCGCGGTATATAGACTTGGCGACTGCCACAAGTCGAGCCCAAATCCTGTTAATTCATGCGGAGATCAGCTGCTGCCGGGCCGGTGATGCAAAGCCCCTATCAATGTGAACAGGCGGCGGGCGGTCTCGAAATCGACGTCGATCTTGCCCATGAAACGCTCAAGCAGGAGCTCGGCACCTTCATTGTGCACGCCCCGGCGGCCCATATCGATGGCCTCAATCTGAGCCAGAGAGGAATCGCGAACCGCCTCATGATAGCTTTCGCAGATCATGAAATAATCCTTGAAGATGCCGCGGAACGGGCCGAGCGAGAACATGAAGGTGTGGATCGCTTCTCCGGTCTCGGTCCGGATATCGATAGCCAGCTTGCCATCATCAATTGACAGATTGACGTTATAAGGCCCGAGATTGTCACCTTCTGGCGAGAAGTGGTTCGCCTCGAGTAGATCGGAAACCGCTACACGGCGTTCGCGGTCCGCCGTTGTATCGCCGCCGGGCAGGCCGAGCAAATCAATCGAGACGATATATTCCGAGTCGCTCATGCGTCCGTCTCATGTTTTGGACGCCCCTTGGCGGGCCAGGGCTCAGCGATATCGACCAGCAAGGCATCAATGCATTCCACATCGATGCGCAACTCGCCACCGCCAGAAAAAGCGAAACAGATTTCACCCCCGGGCACGTCACCTTCCTCGAAGGTCAAGGACAATAGCGACACGATGGCGCTAGGCTCATCCTGTTTCAGGCGCTTGGACCGGACGTGCAGAACGCCTGACACATCCAGAGCGGAACGCGTGCGCCATGCTTGACGAGCCTGACCGTCCTCCCAGCGGAAACGGTTGAAAACCGCCGTAAACCGCCGTGTCCTGCGATCAAGAGTGAAGTCACCCAGCTGTGCTACCGCATCCTGCAGCGCGGCGGAAATTACGGCCAGATCGTCAGCATCCTGCGCTGCAAGCCTGATTGGTTGGCGTCGTGCCACAGCCTGGTCCTATTCCTTTACCCGTTCGATATCCGCGCCACAGCCGGCCAGCTTGGCTTCCAGATGCTCGAATCCCCGATCCAGATGATAGACCCGCCCGATCGTCGTTTCACCTGTGGCAACCAGTCCCGCTATCACCAGTGAGACCGAGGCGCGCAAATCGGTCGCCATCACCGGTGCGCCCCGCAGTTTTTCAACGCCGGTTACAACCGCTTCATTACCCCGGAGATCAATCTTCGCGCCCATACGCATCAGCTCTGGCGCGTGCATGAAGCGGTTTTCAAATATCGTCTCGCGGATGACGGACCGGCCTTCAGCGACGCACATGGCGGCCATGAACTGGGCCTGTTCATCTGTCGGAAAACCCGGATAAGGCCGCGTTTCCATATCAGTGGCCAGCAAGCGGCCACCGGAGGCTCTGACGCGCACGCCCTCCTTTTCTTCGGAGACGGACGCGCCGGCAGCTATCATCAGCTCCCACAGCGCGGAATTGTGCTTCCAGACCGCATCCCGTAGCAAGACCTCGCCGCCCGCAGTGGCCGCAGCAAGAGCATAGGTTCCTGTCTCTATCCGGTCTGGCACAACAGCGTGAATCGCTCCGGTCAGACGGTCGACCCCCTCAATAGTAATAGTGGCGCTGCCTGCGCCTGATACTTTCGCGCCCATGGCGTTCAGACAATTGGCGATGTCCTGAATTTCCGGCTCCCTCGCAGCATTTTCCAGCACTGTTTCACCTTTCGCCAGAACCGCAGCCAGCATGGCATGTTCGGTTGCCCCGACAGATACGAAGGGGAAAATGATCTGCGCACCAACCAGGCCGTTTTTCGATCTGGCCTCGACATATCCATCAGCGAGCTCAATCCCGGCCCCCAGCGCTTCGAGCGCCTTGAGGTGAAGATCGACAGGGCGGGTGCCAATAGCGCATCCCCCAGGCAAGGAAACGCGGGCCTCTCCATTGCGGGCCAGCAAGGGGCCCAGAACATTAAAACTCGCGCGCATCTTGCGGACCAGATCATAAGGCGCTTCAGCTCTAGCCAGACAGGCTGTCTGTAAGGTCATCTCGCTGCCAATGCGGAAAATGTCTG
>Ga0210039_1004159_pt1 | contig 10686 bp, 9 predicted proteins | sample CryGeyCG2114_250_3_FD_185460 | JGI IMG/M metagenome (GOLD analysis project Ga0210039, IMG submission 185460) | Groundwater microbial communities from aquifer - Crystal Geyser CG17_big_fil_post_rev_8/21/14_2.50 (SPAdes) (version 2) | ecosystem: Environmental > Aquatic > Deep subsurface >... | reverse complement strand
GTCGCCTTCGCTGATGGAATTGGTGGGACACTCGGGCAGGCACGCGCCGCAGGCGATGCAGTCTTCGTTGATTTTCATTGCCATGGGAAATTCTCCAATTTTAAGATGTGCCGCCTAGATTAACCCATCGGCAAACGAGCGTCAACTGACAAACGTCGTGAGTTTGGGTGATTTTGTCATTGACCGAAGCGGAGAAGGCGCAATCCGCCGCCAGCCGTTCAAGGATTTTGGGATATTCGAGGATGGAGAGGGTTTTGATGTCCATGGCGGGGGAATTATAACCACAGAAATGTATCATTCACAGAACGAATGTGCGTTGTCCTGATATAATAATTACACTATGGCACTCGATACTTTATTTCACGTAGATTGGGATTTCAAAACAGCCAAAACCACGTATCTTACACATGGTCTTCACCCTTACCCTGCCAAATACATTCCCCAAATTCCTCATTCATTAATTGATGAACTTTCCAGTTATGGCGAAACAGTCGCGGACATTTTCTGCGGGAGTGGAACTACCTTAGTTGAAGCAAATCTGTTAGGCAGAAATGCAATTGGAATTGATGCAAATCCTTTGGCTTGCCTCATTTCAGAAGCAAAAACCACGCGCTTTGAATCTGGTGACGAAAATTTGTTGTATGAACTGATTGAACAAGCACAAGGATTATCCAGCGAATTGTTGCTTCGCCAAACAGCATCCGAAAAAAGCCCTTACAAATCAAATGCTTACCGTCCGAACGATGATGCTCTTTCTTTTTGGTTTGAGCCTTTCGTAGTTGAAGAACTGGCTGAAATTTTGTCTTGGTGCAAGAATTTACCAACAACAACTAGCCAAAAAATTGCTCTCACTGCTTTGTCATCTATCATCGTCGTTGTCTCAAAACAGGACTCTGACACCAGATACGTTCGTAGAGAAAAAGGAACTCGCTCAGGAGACACATTTCTGAAATTTGCAAGTGCCCTCTCGAAATCAACAAACGCCGTTTCAGAATTTACCAAACAAGTAGACAACAATACCTTTTGCAAAGTCTATCATTCCGATATTCTTTCCGCGCCCGATGTAGACACTTTTGACTTAATGGTTTGTTCTCCGCCATACCCTAACGCTTACAGTTACCATCTCTATCATATGACGAGAATGATTTGGCTTGGAATGGATTACAAAGAGTTCAAACAACGCGAGATTGGTTCTCACAGAAAATATGGCAAGGTTGGCGCGTCTATTGAAACCTTCAGAACAGAAATGAAGTCAATTTTTGGTTGGCTTTACCAACACCTGAAAAATGAAAGGTACGCCTGCTTTGTCATAGGCGACTCAACAATTAAAGGCGAAAAAATAGATAACGCCGAACTGCTTTCAAGTGCAGCAATTGAGAGTGGCTTTATTGAACATGCCCGACTATCAAGAGAATTACAGGCAACTAAAAAAGCCTTTAACCCAGTTATTGGCAAGATAAGAGATGAGCGAATTTTGATTTTGCAAAAACGAGGTTAAAAATGGTTGTCATCAAGTGCAAGATCAAATCTTATATTCAGCCGTTTGAAAAAACTTTGGCTCTGAGGGAATTAGCCAATTTAAGCGGTTCTACGCCTGTATTAGCAGAAAATGAAAATGGTAGTGAATACTACTCCGTAAAAACTAAAATGGACGATGATTATCTTGCCAGAAGGCTAGGTTATTGGGAATCTGTTCAAAGCAAATTTACTACCCAAGTTCTCAGAGAAGCAACTGTGAACGTGGTAAGAAATAGTGTTTCGCTTGAACAAATCGCAAACAAACTACCTTTCAATGGTTCTGCCCCATTACCCAATCGTCGCGTATTGCGATATGGGTCTCATGGGATTCATGAATATCGAGGAAAATTCTTTCCTCAACTCGTCAGATCATTAATAAACATTTCAAAAACAACTGAAAATGGGATTATTGCCGACCCGATGTGTGGAAGCGGCACAACTATTTTAGAAGGTGTTTTAGCAGGACAATCAGCAATCGGCATTGATCTTAATCCATTATCTGCATTTATGAGTCGGACAAAAGTTGAAATATTGAAAGTCACCCCTGATGAACTGAATCGGGAATACAAAAAAATCCACGATGCCTTATTGCGCACTAAGCCAAACGGGAAATCTGCTGGACTTAAGTATTTCAATTCATTACCTGAACATGATCAGAAATATCTTGCCCTTTGGTTTGCTGAGCATGTTCTCTACGACTTGGACGAAATCAAGCAAAACATCGACAAGATAGAAAATGAAAAAATCAGTAGTTTTATGCTAGTTGCCCTTAGTAACATTTTACGAACGGTTTCTTATCAAAGAGAAAGCGACTTAAGAGTCCGCAAGGAAATGAAAGTTGATGCAGACCTTGATGCAATCAGGGAATTCTTAGAAGAATTGGGTAGGTCTGTAAGAATTGTTTTGGCATTCCTGTATCAAAATCAGAAAACTAAGTTAGGCAATTACAAAATTTTCGAAGGCAGTGCCTTAGATATTCCCACTCACTGGAAAAAGCACATTGGGAAAATAGATGTAATAATTACATCCCCTCCATATGCAACCGCTTTACCATATCTTGACACTGACCGCCTAAGCCTAGGCTATCTTGGCTTGCTTACCCGCTCAAAACAAGCAAACCAAAATTTGGAAATGATAGGTAATCGCGAAATTACTAACGGTATTCGCAAAAATTTATGGAATTCTTACGAAGAAAGCAAAAAATCACTCCCTTCTTCAATAGGTAAAACTGTTGATTTGATTGAATATCTCAACAAGAATTCAGATGTAGGATTTAGAAGGAAAAATCTATCAGCCCTGCTAGGAAAATATTTCTTGGATATGCAAAAGGTTTTTGAGGGTATGCAACTAGCGCTTAAGCCTGATTCTCATGCTTATGTCGTCATTGGCAACAACCATACAATAGCAGGAAATAAACGAGTTGAGATTGATACAACCACATTACTATCTGACCTAGCAAGATCTGTTGGTTTTACACCATTAGAAAGTCTTCCCATGGAAATGCTTGTTTCCAGAGATATATTTAAAAATAATGCCGTTGCTTCTGAGTTTATTTTAGATTTGCACAAATCAAAGTAAACAAAAGCCTCTGTTTTGCGAAGGCTTTTGTTTTAGTAATATCCCCATTTCTTCTTTGAGTTTGGTGTGTCGTGAGAACATAGAGCTAAATGCGCGGGGTAATTTGAGTCTGTTGAAGAAATTACTTCGACGACATACTGATAACCTGCTGTTCCGTCAGAGCGTTCTATTCTGAGAATATCCCCTAGACTGGCTCCACGCCGCAAAGATTCACTTCGCAAACGAAAATCGTGTTTAAGCGGCCAAGTCATCATGTTAATGGATTCAATATTTCCCCGTACCAACATTTTAACATCCCAACGGTCATATTTATTTGAGTTTTTTGGATCTTGCGCAAACAATGCACGCCAACCCCAAAAAATTGGGTCTTCATCCCTTGCTCTCAACGGTATAAAGATTTCGGGAGAGCGTTTTGAAGTACCAGCAGTTTTCTGTCCATAGCCAACATCTGTTTGTTGTAGAGTCATGACGAATCCCATAAATAACCCGTCTTGTTCTTCAACAGTCTCTGGTGCAAAAGTATCTGGAGCAGTTTCAGCAACAAATAGAATTTCTGGCAATTGAACAGAAATAGCAGGTTGATATGGAGCCGATGGAACTTTAGTCGTTCCAAATGGTTTAAAACCCCTTGTCTTTTTTCCTCTTTCCTGTGCTTGCTGTCTCTTTTCTTTTCGCTCCTGCTTAATTTGGTTTTCAGTGGGTAAATAATTGTTATCGCGCAAATCATTCAAAAATTGCAATTCTGCTTGAATGGCACATCCAGTTGATGGGTCTGTCCAATAATCAAGATAGGAGATTATTTCATCATACTGCTGTCTATCTTCTATATTCTGCAAATCAAGACTAACACGAAGAAATGCCTCGTAATTTGTAAACAGACCACCCTCAGTAAGATTACCAGAACCTACAATGACATCTGCATTTTGGTCATTAGCAAACAGATAAACTTTTGGATGAAATGTGGACGAGTTTTCGTTATGGAAAATCCACATTTCAGAACTGGCACCAATTGCGTCTAAAAGATTTACCAGCCCTTCATAAGTTGTAACCCCGTTATCAATACCAACGGAGATTTTAGATCGTCCCCTTTGTTGAAAATCTGAAAGCAGACTATAAATATGTTTGACGCCAGAATTTTTCACGAAAGCAACAGACGCCCTAAAAAGAGTCCATCTTTCATTTCGAAAATTTCCGAGAAGATAATCGCCTAACTGAAATTGCCCTAATGGCTGTGCAATGAAATCCATTTTTTTCTCCATCAATTTGTGGAACATTATGAGATGGGTGAACAACATGATTATAAAGCCAAACAAAAAAGTTGGGCTATTTCTCTTCGTTAGAGAAAAGCCACAAAACCCATTCCCCATTTCTCCACATTCTATGGTAAACTCCCGCCGCTCTCAAAAAGAGCGCAACGCTTCTGGGAAATTGTTTTGATCACTCTGAATGATAGCCCGACGCAATCAGTCGGGCTTTTTTGTTGGGCAGGCGGCTCTGAAAAGAAAAGCCTGGTTTGCAAGAAGGCAGTTAGTCGGAGTCATCGGAACGATCCCTTTAGTTTCATAGTTCGATAGTTTTGTAGTTACGTAGTTTGGAATTTCCAACTACCAAACTACGTAACTATCCAACTACCTAACTGGTAAAGGAACCAATGACAACCGATTTCACTTCTTTAAACCTGCGCGAGGAACTCGTGCAGGCCGTCACTGCGCTTGGGTACACTGAGCCGACCGCCATCCAGGCCGCCATGATCCCCGTCATGCTCACCGGCGCGGACGTGATCGGCCAGGCGCAAACCGGCACCGGCAAGACCGCCGCCTTCGCCCTCCCCATCCTCCAAAACTACAAATCCAATCGCAAGCCGCAGGCGCTCGTGCTCGCGCCCACGCGTGAACTCGCGCTCCAGGTGGCCACGGCCATGCTTGCCTATGGCCGCCTGCTCAAGGCGAACGTGCTCCCCGTCTACGGCGGACAACCGTACGCGCCGCAGATCAGCCAGTTGAAACGCGGCGTGGACATCGTGGTCGGCACGCCCGGCCGCATCATGGATTTGATGGAACGCAAGGTGCTCGACCTGAGCGACGTGAAAACCGTCGTGCTAGATGAAGCCGACGAGATGCTCAACATGGGCTTCATCGAATCGGTCGAAGCGATTTTGTCCGCGACCCCGATTGAGCGGCAGACTGCCCTCTTCAGCGCGACCCTGCCTGCGCGCATCCGCGCCCTCGCCGCTCGCTTCATGCGGGACCCTCAAGCGGTTTCCGTTAAACGCGAGACGATGACCGTCCAGGCCACCGAACAGCGCTACTACCTTGTCCACGAATCGGACAAGTTGAACGCGCTGACGAATCTCTTCGAGATGGAACCGATCACCAGCGCGCTGGTCTTTGCCCGCACCCGCGCTGAGACGACGCGTCTTGCCAGCGAACTGTCCCTGCGCGGTTTCCCGTCCGAGGCGCTCAACGGCGACCTTGAACAGAATACCCGCGAACGCATCCTCGGGCGCTTCCGCGCCAATACGCTGAAAGTTTTGGTCGCCACCGACGTGGCGGCGCGCGGCCTCGACATTGACGACATCTCGCACGTCATCAACTTCCAGCTACCCGACGATCCCGAAGTCTACGTCCACCGCATCGGGCGGACGGGACGCGCCGGCAAGACGGGCATCGCCATCTCGTTCTTCACGCCGCGTGAGCGCCGCCGCCTGCGCGACATCGAAGGCTTTACCAAGCAGAAACTCACGCTGGCGAAACTTCCCACGCAGGAAGATATTTTCAAACGCCGCGAAGAGCAGTTGATGGAGCAGATGAAAGTCTGGCTGGCGCGTGGACGCGCCAAGCGCGAACGCGTCATCGTGGAGCAACTCGCCGCCGAGGGACATGACGTGCTCGACATCGCCGCCGCGGCGCTGAAACTGTCGCGTGCGAGCGAGAAACAACGTCCCGTCGCGAATGTGTCGGAGGTGGTCGAGAGTCCCTACCAGCCGCGCGAACGCGCGTTTGGGCGCGGCCGCTCCCAGGTCCGTGGGCGAGGCGATTCGTCAGGACGAGTCTCACATGAGGCGGGCATGATCCGCCTGAAAATGAGCACGGGAAAATATCACGGCGTCCGCCCGAATGACGTAGTTGGGATGATCGCCTACCATGCCGACATCCCCGGTAACACCATCGGCAAGATCCGCATCGAGGACATGCGCACGCTGGTGGACATTCCCGAACAATTTGTGGAAAAGGTGCTCGCCAAAAACGGCGATTACCGCATCGGCAAACACAAGTTCGCGCTCGAACGCGCGTAAGGCGAGATAATATCTCGCCCCTACAAAAAACAGCCCACGAATTTTCGGGGGCTGTTTTTTGCTTGACATGCGCTTCCATTGCGATTAGACTTTCGGATAAGTATTGCCTTAATCGAAAAATGCAAAACATCCAACCCATCCAATCCTTTGACCAGATCAAACTCCTCGCGGACGCGCGCCGCATGGACATTCTACGCCTGCTGATGGCCTCCCCCGCCACGCTCACGCAACTGGCGCGGACCTTGAAGCAGTCGCCCGCATGGATTCGTCACCACGTCCTCGCCCTGCAATCCGCGCACCTGGTCGAGATCGCCGAAATCCGCAGGACAGGCAAAGTGACCGAGAAGTTTTACCGCGCCAAAGCGGGCGCGTTGCTGTTGCAGGAGATCGTCCTGCCGAAGAGCAAAAAACCATCCGTCATCTTTTCGGGCAGTCACGACCTGGCGCTGGAAGGCATCGCCGAACATCTTGCGAAACACGTCACCCTGCTCAATCTCCCCGTCGGTTCGCTGGATGGACTGGTGAACCTGCGGCAGGGACTGTGCCAGGTCTCCGGCTCGCACCTGCTGGATGAGAGCGGCGAATACAACACGCCGTTCGTGCGTCACCTGTTCCCCGACCGCGATATTGAAATCGTCACCCTCGCCTACCGCACCCAGGGACTGTTGCTCACCGCAGGCAATCCCAAATCCATCCGAAAGATTACCGATATCGCGCGCGCCGATGTCCGCTTCGTGAACCGCAACGCGGGATCGGGCACGCGCCTCTGGCTGGACGCGGAACTGCGCCGACTCAACATCCCCGCGGAAAATGTCAACGGTTACGGCACGGTCGTGAAGACTCACACCGAGGCCGCCGCGCTGGTCGCATCGGGCAAAGCGGACGTTTCGCTCGGCCTGCAAGCCGCCGCGCGCCAGCACGGACTCGACTTTATTCCCCTGTTTGAAGAACGCTACGACCTCGTCCTGCCGCGCGAGAACGAATCCACACTTTCGCCCCTGCTCGATTATTTACAGACCGCGGCCTTTCGCACCGAACTCAACACGCTGACGGGCTACAACCCAGCCCACAGCGGTGAGCAAATTATTTTGTAACGCAAATTGCCAATTTGCGCTACATGGCAAATTGGCAATTTGCCCTACCCAGGAGCCCCCATGAAACGCATCATCACCATTCTCTTTTTGCTGGCGCTGTTGATTTCTGCCTGCGCGCCTGCAACACCCATCGCGACCGAAGCGCCACCTGCTCCGGCCAATCCAACCCTCATCCTCGCGACCACCACTTCCACGCAAGACTCGGGTTTGCTGGATGTGTTGATCCCGCTCTTCGAAGCGCAGACCGGTTATACGGTCCAGACCGTGGCGGTGGGCACGGGCGCCGCCCTCAAGATGGCCGAGGAAGGCAACGCGGATGTCCTGCTCGTCCACGCGCCGTCCTCCGAGGTCGCCCTGATGGACGCCGGTTGGGGCAAGGACCGCTTCCTGGTCATGCACAATGACTTTGTGATCGTTGGCCCGGCTGATGACCCGGCAGGCATCAAAGGTACAGCCACCGCGGTGGAAGCCTTCCAGAAGATCGCCGATGCGGGCGCGAATTTTGTCACCCGCGGCGACGATTCCGGCACCAATAAAATGGAAATCAGCCTGTGGGGCAAAACTGCTGCGGACCCGACCGGGCAGGCCTGGTACATTGACTCCGGCCAGGGCATGGGCGCCACCTTGACCATTGCCTCTGAGAAAATGGCCTACACGCTCACTGACCGCGCCACCTATCTTGCCAACAAGGCCAACCTGCAACTCGACATTCTCGTGGAAGGCGATGCCAGTCTGCTGAACATCTACCACGTCATCACCGTCAACCCCGATAAGTGGCCGAAGTCCAATTACGAGGGTGCATTGGCGTTTGCCAACTTCATGGCCGATCCCGCCACGCAAACCATCATCGGCGAATTTGGCCTCGACAAGTTCGGACAGCCGCTCTTCTTCCCGGACGCCGACAAGACCGACGCGGATCTGGGGCTGTAAAGTACACAGGTAAATAGGTGGGAACTTGTGTACCTGTCTACATGTTTACGTGTATACGTTTTCCCCCATGTCTGACCTCTTTCCCATCACCCTGCTCTCCCTGCAAGTCTCCACACTGGCAACGCTGATCAGCCTGCTGGTCGGCCTGCCGCTGGGGACTGCGCTGGCCCTCAGTAAATTCCCTGGGCGGGCGTTTATCATGAGTCTCATCAACACAGGCATGGCCCTGCCGCCCGTAGTGGTGGGATTGTTCGTGGCCATGTTGCTCTGGCGTTCGGGGCCGCTGGGTGACTTGAAGTTGATCTACACCCCCGCCGCCATCGTCATCGCCCAAACGATCATCTCCGCGCCGGTCGTGACGGGACTGACCGCCGCCGCGCTGCAACAACTCGATCCGCGCCTGCGCCTCCAACTCTACGGGTTGGGGGCTTCGCGCATACAGATGATTTTCTCCCTCTGGCGGGAGGCGCGCCTGCCCTTGCTGGCCGCGTTGATGGCGGGCTTCGGCTCGGTCATCTCGGAGGTCGGCGCTTCGATGATGGTCGGCGGAAACATCAAAGGCCAGACGCGCGTGCTGACCACAGCCATCGTGCTCGAGACCGGCAAGGGCGAGTTCGAGACAGCCATCGCGTTGAGCGTCTTCCTGCTGACCATCACCTTCCTCGTCAACTGGGCGCTGACCGCCATCCAGCAGCGAGGCCGCCAATGACCGCCCTGATCGAGATCCGCGACCTGCTCGTGCGCCGCGAAAAACAGACCGTGCTGGAGATCGAGCATTTGTCCGTGGAAGCGGGCGAGGTGCTGGCCGTCGTTGGTCCGAACGGCGCGGGCAAGAGCACCTTGTTCCTGACGCTGGCGCGTTTGCTCAAAGCCGCGCGCGGAACGATCCACTTTGATGGAACCTCGTCGCTCAACACGCTGGAGTACCGCCGCCGCATCGCGCTGGTCTTGCAAGAGCCGCTTCTGATGGATGCCAAAGTCAAAGACAACGCCGCTATCGGATTGAGATTTCGTGGAATCCCCAAAGCTGAGATTAACCGTCGCGTCGGTCACTGGCTGGAACGGCTGGGAGTGGCGCACCTGGCGGAGCGTCCCGCGCGGAGACTCTCGGGCGGAGAATCCCAACGTGTCAGCCTGGCGCGCGCGTTCGTCCTCCAGCCCGAGCTGCTCCTGCTCGACGAGCCTTTCACCGCCCTCGACGCCCCCACCCGCATCCGCCTGCTGGAGGACTTAAAATCCGTGCTGGCAGAGACAGCCACCACCACCATCTTCATCACGCACGATCTGCAGGAAGCCGCCAAACTTGCCACGCGCATGGCCGTCATGTTGAACGGACACATCCACCAAGTGGGGGAACCGCGCGAAGTCTTCGCCCATCCCGCGGATGCGCAGGTGGCGGAGTTTTTGGGAATTTAACGGCAAACCCCGCAATCACTTGCGGGGTTTGCCTTATGCAAAATCGGAGGAGGAGAGAAAAATGCCAGCCGGGTTTTCGGCCTGTTGTTTTTACATTGGGTCGTGGTCAGGATTGGCGCCGCACCATTTGCAGGTGGACTTGTCAATCATGTTGCAGGCGGTGGCATTCGAGCATCGGTGGGCAAGGATGCGCGGCAACTGTTCGGGCAGGTGCTCGGCGGGATAAACAACCTCCGCTTCGAGCGCAATTTCGTGACCCGCGTGCTCGCAATACTTGATCTTGTCAATTTGCCAGGTTCGGAACGCCATGTCAGCCTCCTGACTATTTCTACAGTTTACGGGATGGGGGAGAAAAACTCCAGTGCACAGCATACGGAGTACCTATGACACGCGTCATAAATCGGTCTGACGATTGGCTTGTTTTTTGGATGACATCTCTCGCCTTTGTCTGGTTTAAAAATTGTGTAGGACAAATTGGCGATTTGTCCTACAGGCCCGGCGCCGCGAGTCGGTTTTCACATCGTTATCGTTTAACGATTGAATAAACTCTTTGAAGTCTTGGTTCAGTGCCATATTTCCACCGATGATATTCCTGACGGATCTGTTCCAATGCTTCCAGTCGGGCCGTTGAAGATTGCGATTGCCAGTAGGCAAAATCACTCTTTTGCTCGCCGAGTTTTATTTTAGTCACAACTTTTTTGATTTTAGAGGTTTGTTGCATGGCTTAAGTATACACCGTGTTTTGGGTTTGTAATCAATGCGGATGTCCATCCAAAAACGTGACGGGGATCACGCCTTCACCAAATTGATATTTGCCGGCATCTCATTCCAAGTCCGGCCTTCAAGTTCCCTGCC
>Ga0210039_1004156_pt1 | contig 10691 bp, 7 predicted proteins | sample CryGeyCG2114_250_3_FD_185460 | JGI IMG/M metagenome (GOLD analysis project Ga0210039, IMG submission 185460) | Groundwater microbial communities from aquifer - Crystal Geyser CG17_big_fil_post_rev_8/21/14_2.50 (SPAdes) (version 2) | ecosystem: Environmental > Aquatic > Deep subsurface >... | reverse complement strand
AGACCCCTACTCCTGCCTCGACGCTTACTGTGACCGGCACGCTGCCTACGGAGACACCTACTCCTGCCTCGACGCTTACTGTGACCGGCACGCTGCCTACGGAGACACCTATTCCCCCCTCGACGCCTACTGTGACCGGCACGCTGCCTACGGAGACACCTATTCCCCCCTCGACGCCGACTGTGACCGGCACGCTGCCTACGGAGACACCTATTCCCACCTCGACGCCGACTGTGACCGGCACGTTACCCACGAATACTCCCACCGCAACACCCACTGAGACTGAAACGGCCACGCCAACCCCGTCCCTCGACACGCCTACTCCCTCGCCCACGCCGACTACTATTCCGGTGGATGTGCAAAGTCCGCACGCGGCGGGGGAAATCATCGTTCAAATGAAACCAGGCCCAGGGTCCGATATTGATGCGATTTTGGACTCGCTTCCAGTATCGGCGCAGATTAAGCGCGATGAGTCCCTGCCTGAGTTGAACGCGATTATCCTCGAAGTCGCTCCCGCGGACCTGCAACAGGCTCTGGCCGAATTGCAGGATCACCCCGACGTTGCATCCGCTGAACTTAATTATCTGGCGCATGCCGCCTACATTCCCAATGACCCCGGCTTTTCCCAGCAGGAAAACCTATCCTTCATTCAAGTGCCAATGGCTTGGGATCTGATCACCAGCGCGCAGGAAGTGACTGTGGCTGTGATTGATACGGGTGTGGATATTTCGCACCCCGATCTTTCCGCCAACCTCTGGCAGAACACCGCCGAGGCCTCCGGCTTGAGCGGTGTGGACGACGACGGCAACGGTTATGTGGACGATGTGTGGGGCTGGAACATGGTGGCAGGCAACAACGATGTGAGCGACGATCACGGCCACGGCACGCACCTGGCGGGGATCATCGCCGCGGTGAGCGACAACGGCTTGGGCGTGGCCGGGATCGCGCCGAACGCGCGCATCCTGACGGTCAAGGCGCTGGATGCCAGCGGGTATGGCACGTACGCGCAAGTCGCGGAGGCGATCATTTATGCCGCCGATCAAGGGGCGCGGGTGATCAACCTCGGCTTTGGCGGCGCAGGCAATAACCAGATATTGGAGGATGCCGTCAATTACGCGCTCGGACGCGGCGTGATCGTGGTAGCCGCGGCCGGCAACACCGGCGCGTCCGCGCCCGTTTACCCGGCCGCGTATGCGGGTGTGATTTCTGTCGGCGCGGTGGACAATGGCCTGACGTGGGCGGTATTCTCCTCGTTTGGCAGCGGTACCGCCCTAACTGGCCCGGGCATTGATATTTATTCAACCTGGCCGGGCGGTAATTACAGCCAGATGTCCGGCACGTCCGTTTCCTCGGCAACGGTCTCCGGCGTGGCGGCTTTACTGGCCGGTCAATCGCAATTCTCAAACTCCGTTTTTATTCGCGACGCGCTGGTCAACACTGCGCTGGACCTTGGCGCGAGCGGCTGGGATCCATTCTACGGCTTCGGTCTCGTTCATGCCTATGATGGTTTGTTGTTCACCGAGACAGGTATGCCGCCGGTCGTCTGGCCGACGCCCGGGCCTTCACCCACGCCCGGTTCCGATTCAGGCGGCGTGTGGAACATGGCCACCCAAAACCTGTGGGGCACGGCGCAATCGGTGGCAAATTGCACTCTCGCCAATGCAGCCAATAGCATTGACCTGGCCTTCAACAGTGCTGTGGCAACTTGCGCGGGCAATTTCGGAACCGGCAACTGGACGTACACCGCAGTGCAAAACACCACGTTGACCAGCGTCGTTTCCGCCACGCTGGAATATCGCTTTTACATCACCGGCTGGGTGGATGACCGCATTGACTTGGAAGTATCGAACAACAACGGCGGCAACTGGACGCGCATTGCGCGTTTTCAGGCAGGCTCCCCGCCGCCTACCGCCGCTTTAACCACGCTATCTTACGATGTCACCGCCAACTACACGACGCCTACGCAAGCCAATGACGCCCGATTCAGGTTGCGCGGCACGCAGGTGAATGGCGGGACGGATAACATCACGATCTATCTGGACGAAGCGCGGCTCATCGTTTCGGATACATTACCCACGCCCACACCTTTTCCGCCCCAACCCACGCCGACGTTGCCCGCTCGCGCCGCAACCGCTATTCCCGGCGCGTCCGACCCGCACGTGGACTATACCGCCACGTCGGATGACTGCGCCGGGTGCCACCGTTCGCATACATCTACAGGCATCGTTCTGCGCTCGACGTGGCCTGAAGAGCAGGTCTGCTTCACCTGCCACACCAGCGGCGGAACAGGCACAAACATTCAGCCGGCTTTCACGCTGTACACCAACACCGCTACGCGCTTCTTCAAGCACGACATCGCCGCCACCAACGGCATTCATCGCGTGGGACAGAACAGCGGCGCGCTTTTCGGCGGTGTAAACCGTCACATCGAGTGCGAGGACTGCCACGAGCCGCACGAGTCCACGCGCGACGCGGTTGCGAACACAACCTTCCCGCCCATGATCCAGCCGGAGATGTTCTACACGAGCGGCGTCAATCCCACCTGGACGGGACCCGGCGCGCCGAGCGGTTTCGTGTGGATGGATCAAGCCCTGCGCGAGTTTCAGGTATGCTTCAAGTGTCATTCGACCTTTACCACATTACCCACCTACCAGCCGGATGGCTGGAATGGCGCGGCATACGTGGTTAATGGCTTGCGTAAACTAACCAGCGCGAACGCCAGCCAGGTTCTCGACAGCCGCGACTTTGCCCAGGAATTCAATCCCAACCATGCCAGTTTCCATCCGGTCATCGCGCAGGGACGCAATCAGAGTATTCCTACTGGTAGTTGGGCAATAGGGTCGGGGATGTCCCAGGCCAGCCTCATCTATTGCAGCAGTTGTCATAACAATCCCAACTCCGGGACGCAAGGCTCGGGTCCGCACGGCTCACCGAGATTGCACGTTCTCAAGGGGAGCGCGAACTACTCCACCGTGTTCGTGGATGGACAGCAACCCAGCAGCCTGGAGGTGTGCTTCCAGTGTCACGACTACGCCACGTATGCCAATAACGGCCCAGCAGCCAACACCAATTTTCGCGCTGGAAACCAAAATCTGCACGACACGCATATCCGCTCTTTCGGTGGGACCTGTTATATGTGCCACGATACGCACGGAAGCGAGCAGTTGCACCTGATTAATTTCGACACCGCGACGGTCACCATCAACGCCGGTTATGCCAGCCAGTCGGCATGGGTATGGAATGGCACGACGGGGACGTGTTATATCGCCTGCCATGGACAAACGCATGGCACAGGAAAATCGTATACCCCATGAGCGTCAGGATGAATTCCTGGGAGTCTATTTGACTTTAGTTTCCGCTAAAAGCTGACAAGCACACATACCGGGAATCGCTTGTGTTTTTGAGCGTTTCCTGCCACAAGCGCTTTTCGCTGGTGTCTTTGGGATGCACTCGTTCAAAGGCCCGCGGCAGAGCGATCCGTTGCCCATTCAGTTCGCCCACTTCCCCGCTAATTCCAAAAATCACCGCTGGCAAGGCGCGCTTGGCGGCCGGATGATAATGTTTGCTGGGACAATTCTTCAGCGCTGGACGCCAATATGCCGTTATATCCACCGTGACCGGCAGATAGCCTTCGTAGCGCCGTTCCTGCCAACCTGGAAGGGCTTTGATATGCTCACGCCACAGCGCCAGAATCACCGGCATCTGCCAGACCCCTTTGCGGAAAGCCACCCAGTCTCGACGCGTGGCCGCATCCGATAAGCCAGTAGATTTCAAGGCCGGGAACATGGCGCCCCGGTTTGGCAAGAGCGCACCACTTACCAGCATCCACATGAAATGTAAAAGTGCAAGGTTGGTACCGATCGGAAGATTTTCCAGCAATATACTCAAAACGGCTATGGTATGATTTGACATGGTAATGGGTCTCCTGACGTGGCTTTTTGTCGACATAACAAGATTACCACGTCTTGAACCCATTACCACCCTTTTCTTCAACACCAGTTAGCGGAAACTAAAATTTAAGGATAGATGGCTCTACAATAACCAATCATTATTATTTCTCGGACAGTGTGTAAATCGCCTGGTAGCAGAGGTCATTGGTATCAGCGTCAAAAAACAACCAGTTGAAGCCGGTCTCGGCCAGACGGACTTGGCTAGGCAAAGAGGTCTTCAGTGCTTGGCGATAAACATTTGGTTCTATGCTAATCAGGTTTTGGGGTGGGTTATTGGGTGAAAATCCAACGAACGTGACGGTGTCACCTTGTGGGGAAAAGGTCCAAGTGATTTCGGAGACGCCTTCGACCAATCCAGCGGCTTTCCCGCAACCCTCAACAAAATCATATGTGCGGACGTACTCATGCGTACCTTCATTGGCACACTGGGCTGGGGTCAATTCTTCCGAGCAGGTTGGTGTGCAAGCAGAAGCGGACAGCAACCCGAAAAGAAAAAGGATGGGCAAGAATATTTTTTTCATGAAACATTCTCCATACAATTTCATGCACTGTACTAATATGTTGGTGTGCCGCCAACGGTTAAGGATTGATGCGGTGCGGGGAGGGACAGAAGTCTCAGGAAGCGGAGCCGCAGCCGCCGCATCTGTCCCAGTTGAACGAAGCCGCACGCACAGAACTACCGGTTAGCGCGGATTTGGAAATTGAAGCGCGCTTGATCCTGGCGAATGGACCTGCGGAAGGCGTGCTGGCGAGTGTTGAGGGGGATTATACGCTTGCGGAATCCTTTTCGCAAGCCAAAAGGGAAGGGAGACGCGCGGATTTGCGAAGCGCTTAGTTCAACAGGCCATGTCCGGGATTATACATCCACGCCTGCCGCGACATGGAATAACCTGACAGGTCTTTTCACGGATGCGCAAGGACCTGTCAGGTTTGAGCGGATAATTACGCCGCAGATTTTTGGATCTGCTCGACGACCATATCTCCCATTTGCGTTGTGCTGATGCCGCTGCGCGCGTCGGTGGATTTGATCTTGCCGCTGGAAAGCAAATACGCCACGCTGTCTTCGATGCGCTTTGCCGCGGCCTTTTCGCCGAGATAATCCAGCATCATGCTGGCCGCCATGATCGCGCCGATGGGACAGGCTACGTTCTGCCTCGCGTATTTCGGCGCGGAGCCGTGGATAGGCTCGAACATGGAGGTTTTTCCCGGATGGAGGTTGCCTGAAGCGGCGACGCCCAGGCCGCCTTGCAGGGTCGAGCCCAGGTCGGTGAGCACATCGCCGAACAGGTTGGAGGTCACGATCACATCGAACCATTCCGGCTTCTTGATCATCCACATCGTGCAGGCGTCCACGTAAGCGTGATCCTGTTCCACATCCGGGTACTCCTTCCCGACCTCGGCCATGGTACGCGTCCAGATATCGTGGGGGCGGATGGCGTTGGCCTTGTCCACCATTGTCAGGCGGGCGGGCTTGCCGGGATGCGAAGCGGCGCGGGCGCGCGCCAGTTCGTAGCCGTAGCGGATGGCGCGTTCGACGCCCTTGCGGGTGTAGATGCCGGTCACGGTCGCGACTTCGTCGGGCGTGCCCTTCTTGAGAATTCCCCCAATTTGAGCATACAAACCTTCGGTGTTTTCTCGAACTGCAATGAAATCAATATCCTCAGGCTTTTTACCTTTCAATGGGCAGAGACCTTCGGCGTAGAGTTTGATCGGGCGCAGGTTAATGTACAGGTCCAGCCCGAAGCGCAAACCGAGAATGACCGAGCGCTCCACCAGGCCCGGTTCCACATCCGGGTGGCCGATGGCGCCCAGGAAAACCGCGTCCAGCCCGCGCCATTCGTCAATCACTCTGTCAGGCACAAGTTCCTTGGTCTTGAGATAATACGTGCCGGAATAAGGATATTCGATGAAATTACAATCGAAACCGCCATCCTTCATTACGGTGCGCAAGGCTTTCAAAGCCTCCGCCGTAACCTCAGGACCGATTCCATCCCCGCCAAGAACGCCGATGTTATATGTTTTCATTTCCTGCTTCCTCCAGTTAGATGATTTTTTACAATTCTAGCAAGACCTGACATGTCTTATCATGGCGCGTGTCAATCGCAACCCATGCGCGGACATGAAACTTGGAACGCAAGGCTTTTGCGGAGACATGTCAGGTCTGCGCCGAACTACGCGACTACGCGACTACCCAACTACCCAACTTTTCCTGCCAACCTCTCTTCCGCGTAAGCCAGGAGACCGCCCACGTCAATGATGCGCCGCAAAAAGTCCGGAAAGGGCGCCGCCTGGTATTGCGCGCCCGTCGTCAGGTTGCGGATGACTCCCGCGGCTGGTTCCACCTCGATCTCGTCGCCTTCGTTGATCCCATCCACCGCCTGCGGACATTCCAGGATCGGCAAGCCGATGTTGATGGCGTTGCGGAAGAAGATACGCGCAAAGGATTTGGCGATGACCGCCGAGACGCCCGCGGCTTTGATGGTGAGCGGCGCGACCTCACGCGACGATCCGCACCCGAAATTTGAATCAGCGACGATCAGGTCGCCGCGCTTCATTTTTTGGACGAAGTTCGCGTCGGCGTCTTCCATGCAGTGCAGGGATAGTTCGCGCGGGTCGGCCGTGTTGCAATGGCGCGCCGGGATGATCGCGTCGGTATCCACGTTTCTGCCAAACTTCCAGGCGTAACCGTGAATACGCACGCGCTCGCGCAGGTAATCCTTTTGCACGGGCCCGCCGGCGTGACGCGGCAGAACGTCGAAGAACAACACGCGGTCCGGGCGGGCGTAATCAGGCAGGCGCGCTTCGGCAAAGGCAAGCGCTTCCTGCGCGCTGAGTTTTGCCCGTTCTTCCAGCACAATGCAGGCGCAGGTTAACTCGCCGAGGATCAGATCCGGCACGCCCACCACCGCCGCGTCCTTGACTCCGGGAAGCGAACGCAAGACCATTTCAATATTGCCGGGATAGATCTTGAACCCGCCGCGCATGATGACTTCATCCTTGCGCCCGACGATGCGAACCGGACCATCCGCGTCGATGACCGCCAGGTCGCCCGTCCGCAGCCAGCCTTCCTTGTCCAACACTTGCGCGGTGGCGGCGGGGTTTTCCCAATATCCCGTCATAATGTTGTAACCGCGTACGCACAGTTCGCCCTCTTCGCCATGCGGGAGGGACGCGCCTTCCGCGTTGATGACTTTAAGTTCGATATCGTCCAATGGAATCCCGACGGTTTCCGTCGCGGTGATGGGACCGTCTTCGAGTTGGGTCATGGTGACGGCGGGCGAGGCCTCGGTTAAGCCGTAACCGATCCGTAATTTAAAATTCATTTCCGCGCGGGCGCGGCGCACGAGTTCGGGAGGGCAGGGCGCGCCCGACATAATGCCCGTGCGCAGGGTCGCGCAGGCGGAGGCGTTGAAGTCCGCGTGATTCAATTCCAGCGCGAACATGGTTGGCACGCCGGAGAGGACGGTCACGCCGGTCTCTTTGACCAGTCTCAAGGCTTCACTGGGGCGATAATGCGGCATACAGACCAATTGCGCGCCCGAGACAGCGCAGGCAAGCGCGATGGCGGTCAGGCCGAAGGTGTTGGAAAATGGGATCGTGCCGAGGAAAATATCCTCTGCCGTACAGCCCAGCCGTGAGGCGATATCCGCCGCGTTATGCACCAGGCCGCCGTGAGTCAATATTGCGCCGCGCGCTTCGCCCGAACTGCCCAGCGAATGGATGATCGCCGCCGCGTCGCGCGGTTTTGCAACGGCGGGCGGAAGGGGCGCGGTGTCCTTCAACAGGCTGTCCCAGGAAATGGCGCCGGACTTTTTCTGCGCTTTGGACGCGGAAGTGGAGATCACAAAACGCAATTCGGGCAGGTTGTCGCGCATGTCCAGCGCCATCTCGAGATGATCCATGCCGTTGAATTGTTTTGGGTCTGAAAACGTGATCAGCGCTTTGGGTTTTGTCTTTGCAAGGCGCGCGAGCGCATCGGCGCGGTCGCGGCGCACATTGACCGGCACGAGGATCAAGCCTGCTTTGGCGGCGGCAAAGATCGTGATCACGAAGGCGGGTGTGTTGGGCAGGGTCACGCCGAGACGGTCGCCGGGCTGCAGCCCCAACTCGCGCAGTCCCGCGGCGAGCGAGCAGGCCTGTAGCTCCACGTCCGCGTAAGACCAGCGTTCCTTGTCAAGACGTAAAAAGGTCTGGTTGGAGTACCGCGCTGCTTGCACGCTTAATAATTCGCCAATGGTTGTATTGTGAAAGGCTTTGTATGTCATGGGTTTATTTCCTACAAATCCGCCGGTGAAATGATTCTTCCGGCGATGGCGGATGCGGCGGCGACATAAGGATTCGCCAGGTACACTTCGCTTGCAATGTGTCCCATGCGCCCGCGGAAGTTGCGGTTGCTGGTGGAAACGCAGCGCTCGCCGGCGGCCAGCACGCCCATGTGGCCTCCCAGGCAAGGTCCGCAAGTGGGCGTGCTGACGGAGCAGTCGGCTTCGACGAAGATTTCTATCAAGCCTTCGCGCAGCGCGTCCAAATAGACCTTTTGCGAGCCGGGGATGATCACCGCCCGCACGCGCGGGTGTATCTTGCGTCCTTTGAGAATTTCCGCGGCGGCGCGCAGGTCTTCGATGTTGCCGTTGGTGCACATGCCGATCACTACCTGGTTGATTTCCAATCCATTTAATTCTGAAACCGGTTTGACGTTTTCCGGGATGAATGGCGCGGCGACAGATGGTTCGAACTCAGATACGTCAATTTCATGGACGGCGGCATACTCCGCATCCGCGTCGCTTTGGAGGTAAAGACCGTCGTCCCGGCCGCGCGTGCGGACGTAGGCGCGGGTCCTTTCGTCCGCCGCGAAGAGACCCGCTTTTGCCCCGGCTTCAATTGCCATGTTCGCCATGGAGAAGCGGTCACTCATGCCCAACCTTTCAATCGTTTCGCCTGTAAACTCCATGACCTGGTAACGCGCGCCTTCGACCCCAATCAGCGCGATGGTGCGCAGGATCAGGTCCTTGCCGCCGACCCATTTGGGAAGTTTGCCATGATAAACAAATTTCACGCTCTCAGGCACCTTCATCCACAGCTCGCCGATGGCCATCGCCACAGCCGCGTCGGTGGAGCCGACGCCCGTGCCGAACGCGCCCATGAAACCGTAGGTGCAGGTGTGTGAGTCGGCCCCGGCAATTAAATCCCCGGGCGCGACCAGTCCCTGCTCAGGCAGCAGGACGTGCTGGATGCCGGCGCGCCCCACGTCATAAAAGCGGATGCTGTGTTTGTGGGCGAACTCGCGGCATTGCTTGACGATCTCCGCGGACTTAATATCCTTCGCAGGCGTAAAGTGATCCATCACAAAGACCACTTTCTGCGGATCAAAAACGCGCGCGCTTTTGATCTTCTCGAATTCTTCGATGGCCAGCACGCCCGATAGTTCCGATGCCAATACCAGGTCCACGCGCGCGTTGATGAATTGGCCGGGGGATAATTCCTTTTGGTCGCACTTGGCGGCAAGTATTTTTTCAGCGAGGGTATGTCCCATGAAATTCTCCTTATATTACGTCATCCGAAGTACTGCTATAATCAAGCTTGCGAGGTACCTGTGGACCGTTGGATCGTGACCGACCGTGCCGGACGAGAAATCTACCTGACCCAAGAACGAGGGTTGTTCGCCACTGAGTAATAGAGATGACAAAGAAACCTGGTTGGATCACTGAAAAGAAAATCATTTTGCCGGATGGCGCATCCGCTTTGTGGAGCTACGACACCGAGGGCGATTTCCTTGAGATATTCTTTCACGAAGCGCCTGCTTCTGGCACAGTGGAACTCGCGGAAGGCGTATGGCTTCGCTTCGACCGTAAGGATGGGCGGCCTTTGAGTCTTGGATTCACCAACATCACCGCGCTCACCCAGCAGCGAGAATTCGGGCCGCCGTTGCTCACTCTCACCGGCTTGAAAAAACTGCCAGATCCCGACCGAGGTCTTGTCCTGAAAATACTTCGCGCTTCTCCGGTTAATGCCATTTTGAAAGTCTACTCCTACGAGCAGAATCGGCGCGCACGCGTCGTTCCTGTTGCTTCACTCAACTACCCTATCCCACTGGCGACCTGATTCTTATTCGCTTAGGGGGTCAGGCAATCTAATCACAGGCCAACAACCAACCCCTCAATTTCCTCTTGTCGTTCCGCAGGCACGCGCCCCTCGCGGTCCCAGCCGCGCTCGACATAGTACTCATCCAGCATATTTTGGAATTGTTCGCGGTCAATGTGATGGCCTTTGGTCTGGCGCGCAGGCATCGGATCGTCGAAGTAACGCTTGGGCAGGGTGTCGTCGGCGCGCGTCAAGCCAAAGTCCGCGTTGATCAGGCGCTCGGTGTCCAGCACGCGCCGTCCCACCGCGCGCAGCGTTTCGGGTGTGTATTCCAGCCCGGTGGCCGCGCCGATCAAATCGCAAAATTCTTCATAGCCCAGCAAATGCGGACTATTGAATCCGCGCGTGACGAATTTGCAGATGCCGAGGCTGTCGGTCACTGCGAAAATGTCGTCGCCCCATGCGATGATGAGACCTTTGTCCTTGTAGCCCGTTGGGTCGGGGTCGTTGGCGCGTCCGTAAATTTTTGCGCGCACCTCGTCGGGCAGTTTGAAGACCTCCAGCGTGGGACGGTTGCGTAAATGATCCGCGCCGCGGCTGGCGACGGCGATCCCCAGCGCGAAGCCTTTGAAATATCTCACGTCATGCGGGTCGGATTGC
>Ga0210039_1004149_pt1 | contig 10696 bp, 9 predicted proteins | sample CryGeyCG2114_250_3_FD_185460 | JGI IMG/M metagenome (GOLD analysis project Ga0210039, IMG submission 185460) | Groundwater microbial communities from aquifer - Crystal Geyser CG17_big_fil_post_rev_8/21/14_2.50 (SPAdes) (version 2) | ecosystem: Environmental > Aquatic > Deep subsurface >... | reverse complement strand
CACAAGGCCGCGTTAGACCGGTGGCGCGTCTAACGCGGCCTAGTTTTTTACTCGCGCCTGCGTAGAAGGGGAAGCCATGAACAGCGCTAAGATTCGCAAACTCCGGGTACGCCTGGGGAAACTCAAGAAGTTGCAGGTGCCCGAAAAGTTGAAGGAGGCGGTCCCGAAGGCGGAGCGGCCGCAACGGCGGCGCCCGGCCACCGTCTTCCAGGTAACGCCGGCCGGGCTAGAAGTCGTGGGGGGAAGAACCCTGACAGCGCAGGTGGTTACGGCCATCAAGCAGGTAGGTTCCGACAAGCAGGCAATCTGCGACTACCTGACGCGAGCGCAGGCCAGGGGGGCCATCCCGACCACCCAGACCCCGGAGCGCATTCTCGCGTTCCATCGTTTGATTGCCCTGAACCGCGGGTGGATCGAGGCGCAGGGGCCGAAGTCCGGGGAGATCAACCAGAGGGCCTCGGCTGTGCGTGCCGCGGCGTCCGCGGCGGCGTTGGAGCGGGCTATCCTGACTGCCGAGCGGGCGGCGATCACGGCCGGCGAGATCTTGGCGCACCTTGAGGAGCAACGGGCGGACGTGGTGGACGGGGGCGAGGAAGACGCGGTGGAAGAGGAAGAGGAAGAGGAAGACGCGGTGGAAGAGGACGAAGAAGAGGAAGACGCGGTGGAAGAGGAAGAGGAAGAGGAAGACGCGGTGGAAGAGGACGAAGAAGAGGAAGACGAGGACGAGAAGCGGGAAGACGCGGTGGAAGAGGACGAGAAGCGGGAAGACGCGGTGAAAGAGGGCGACGAAGAGGACGACGAAGAGGACGAGGACGACGAAGAGGACGAGGACGACGAAGAGGACGAGGACGACGAAGAGGACGACGAAGAGGACGAGGACGACGAAGAGGACGACGAAGAGGAAGAGAACGGGAACGTGGACGAAGACGACGACGGGATCGACGTGGGGGACGAGGTGGAATACCAGGGCCACTTTTGGAAGATCGTCAAGATCGACAAGGAGGACGAAGTCCTGACGCTGGGGCGCACCACCAAGAAGGGCACCCCCCAGACCCTGTCTCTGACGCTGGCTGATCTCGTCCAGGACAACGAGGAGGAGTAGTGCAGCGGGCAGGGTGCCCCTCTGTGCGAGGGGCACCCTCTTCCGGGAGCGTGATGCGCGGCGGAGTGTGGACGATTACCACGGCCCTAACCGGCCTCCCTCACCGGCCCTCCGAAGAGGTGTCGGTGGTCCTTCCCCTGACCGCGTCCGGCCAGCCGGTGGTGTTTGGCACGAAAGCCGAGGCGCGTAGTTGGGGGGAGGAGATTTGGCTGGCCGCCTGGCGTTTGCTGAACCAAGAGGACCTTCCCAAACTCACCCCGGTGCGCCTGCCTACAGACCGGGAAGTGGATCTCGTACCGGTGACGATCGAGGGGTTCCCCGCGCGCCGGCGTCTGCCTTCTGAGCACACCCCCGACGCGCACGTGGGGAGGCTGGTAACTGCTAGGTTGCAGGTGGGGATTGTCCAAGTAAAAGACGAGTGACCCGGGAGGGGCGGCGATGATGATCCTGTTGGAAGGGCCCGACCTGTCGGGCAAGAGCACCCTCGCGGCTGAGCTGGCTGCGCACCGGCCTAAGAAGGTTCCGTTTGTCACGACGGAGCACTACGGCCCTCCCGGCCCAGACCCCCTGAACGAGTACCTGACCGCGGTCCTGCGTGCTCGGCAGCGATACCGGCGTGACGGCACCGTGACGATCTTTGACCGGCTGCATTTGGGCCAGCCGACCTATGGGGTGGTGTGCCGAGGTGAGAAGGACGGCATGGAGTGGCGGCGGTTGCTGGAGCGCCTGATGCTGAGTCTGGGTGCGGTGCTGGTTCCCTGCTATCTCTCCGAGGAGAAGTTCCTGCGGGCCTGGGCGCACCCTACCGGCGCGCACTACGAGACCCGGCCGACCCGGATGTGGGAGATTCTCCAGCGCTATCGGCACCTGTTCGACGGCGCGGCCGACGCCAGCGGCCGGCCGCGCAACCGCACCTTTCTGCCCATGACCGACCCGTATGACTGGACCCTGGAGACCCGGCAGGTCCACAGTACGGTGAGGGACCGTACCCTCCAACGTATCTGGGGCCGGTGGAAGGGCGTCATGGCGGCCCGCACTTCTGCCGATCCTCTTGCCCCGAAGTTCCCATTCCTGGGATCCCCCGAGGCGCGGTGCTGGGTGGTGGGGGACCGCGTACGGGCGAGCAGCAACGAGCAGCACCTGTCCCTGCCATTCTTTCAGCGGACCGGAAGCGGCGCGATGCTCGGCCGTGCGTGTCGGTTGGCCAGGGTACACGAGCGGGACCTGGCCTTCTTCAACTCCTACGGCGAGGACGACCTGCCCACCAGCGCCGCGGATGTGCAGGCGGCGCTAGGCGACCCCCCCAAGCGGGTGGTTCTGCTAGGGAAGGAGGCGCTGCACTGGTGGCACGCCTACACCCCGTGGCGCCGGGACCTGCGGTTCTTGCCGCACCCCTCCTATGTCCGGCGCTTCCGCCACCACTTGTCCCGTGCGTGGGTGGCGGAGCTGGCGGGCCACCTGTACGACGTGCACCTACAAGCCAGGAGGGAGTCGTGCCGGTAACCGAGAAACCTAAGCTACTGCGTCCTAGGTGGTGGCCGCGGGCGCTTCCGGAGGTCTACGACTACCCCGTGCTGTGCCTCGACACCGAGACCACCGGGCTGAAGATGTTCGATGACGTGCCGGTGGGCCTGGCGATCACCGGCTGTAAGGCCGACCTGACCCCGGTGCGTAGTTGGTACCTGGCCTGGGGGCACCCGAGCAAGAACAACACCACCTTGGACGAGGTTCGCGAGTGGGCTGAAAAGGAGCTGACGAACCCCGCCCAGCCCAAGTGGTTCCACTACGCCAGGTTCGACTTGCACCAGCTCGCCAACGTGCGGATCCCATTAGCGGGGCCGGTGCGCTGTTCAATGGTACTTGCCAGCCTGGTCCGGGGCTACCGGTATGTGCGGGGCGAGTCCCTCGAACTCAAAGAGCTGGCGGCCCGGTGGTGCCAGATCCCGGCGACCGAGCAGCGGGACCTTGGGCGGTGGATGATGCAGCGCGAGCTGGTCCCCGGCAGGGACATTGCCAAGGCGCCGGGCAGGGTAGTCGGCGCCTACGCCGTCGGGGACACCGAGCGTTGCGCCGCGATCGCCCGATACGCCTTGCAGATGGTAGAGCAGGCGGAGCTTGCCAAGGCGTGGGATATTGAGGCCCGGCTCACCTACCCCCTCTGGTTGATGGAGCGGCGCGGGGTCCGGTTCGACTACGAGCAGTGTGAGAAGTGGCTGCAACAGGTGCAGCGGGCCTATACCACGGGGGTGAGCAGGCTCAGGTTCCGCCTTAGTGCGCCGCGGTTCAACCCGAGCTCGGCTCAGCAACTGGGCCGGCTGTGGGAGCTCCACGGGGCGGGGGAGGAGGTGCATCACACCCAGCCCTCGGACCGGTTCCCGGACGGGCAGGCGTCCTTTACCACCGACCTACTTGAGCACCACTACAGCCAATCTCGAAAGCCCGAGCTTGCGGACCTGGCGAAGGAGGTGCTCCGGATCCGCAAAATCAACGACCTGGCTACGAGGTACCTCCGGAGGTACCTCGATCAAGATGCCGTGTGGAGCCGCGACCACTTCCGCATTCATGCCGTGATCAACCAGCTTCCCGCGGACACCCCCGGGACGGACGACCACTTCGGGGCCGTGACTGGCCGGACGTCGATGACCGATCCCAACCTCCAACAGGTCATGCACCCTGAAAAGCAGGAGAAGTATGGCACCTCGGTGTGGGGGATCCGGAAGTTGTTCCTGCCCGAGCCCGGCCAACGGTGGAACCGCCGGGACTACAGCCAGCTAGAGTTCCGGTGGTTCGCGCACTACACCGGGGACCCTGACCTGATCGGGATCTATCAGCGGGACCCCGACGCGGACTTCCACCAGATCGTGGCGGACATTGTGCACCTGACTCGGAAGCCCGGGAAGACGATCAACTTTGCCCTGCTCTACGGGATGGGCCTCGCCAAGACCGCCACCCGGCTAGGGATGACCCTCGACGAGGCGACCAAGGTGGTGGACAAGTACAACACGCTGTTCCCCTCGGCGCACCTGCTCAAGATCCACGTCGAGAGGACCGTTCGCCGGCGGCTCTCGCAGAACAGCGCCGGGTGGGTATGCACCGTACTGGGCCGGCGCCGGTATTTCCGGGAGGGGGACTCGCTCAACCCCGCCTTGAACGCGGTGATGCAGGGCTCCGCGGCGGACACGATCAAGGTTGCCCAGGTGCTGCTCTACGAGCGCCACGGCTTGGTCCCGTTGCTACAGGTCCACGACGAGTTGAACGACAGCATCCCCGAGCACGACGTGAACCGGGTAGATGGGATCTATGACGATACGATGATCGAGGCGGGGCGGATCTTAGGGTGCCGGGTGCCGCTCCTGACTGCCGGCAAGGCGGCGGGGAACTGGGGGGATGCCACGTGACTCAGTTTGGCTACGACGACGAGGAGGGGGTGCTCACGCTACAGGTGGCGTGGGACCCCGGGACGGTCGAGCTGATCAAGACCCTCCCCGAGCGGGCCTGGATCAAGAAAAAGCAGCGGTGGGAGATCCCTGTCACCCGCGTCTCCGTGCAGCACGTGCTCCGGGTCTTCGGGGCGCAGACTCGTCTTCCTCCCGCGGTGCGGCAGCGGATCGCCGGGTGGGAGCGTCTTCGCCAGTTGGAGGACCGCAGCCGCGCCACCAACGAGCTCCGGCTTCGTGACCACACGCCCACCTACCTCCCTGCCTTCGAGCCGAAGGTGAAGAGCTTCGCCCAACAGGTAGTGGCATTCAACGAGGCGCACGACCGAGACTTCTACGGCCTGTTCATGGAGATGGGCACCGGCAAGACCAAGATCGCGATCGACCTGTTGGACTACTGGTACGAGACCGCGGCGGTGCGTTTCGCGCTGGTGGTGTGTCCCAACACCGTGAAGGGCTCGTGGCAGCATGAGGTCGAGATCTTTTCTCGGCATGGCCGGGCTGTTCGGATCAACTCAGGGGCAACCGGTCAGCGTGTCCTTACCAAGCTGATACAGCAAGGGCGCACGCTCTACCCTCCGAGTCAGGTTCTGCCCATCCTCGTGGTCAACTACGAGGCGCTCCGCACCAAGCTGGGTCCTCTCCTTGCCACCCTCCTGCGGAGGGATCCCTCGGCCATGATCCTTGACGAGAGCTGCAACATCAAGAACATCGACGCCAGGCAGAGTGAGGCGGCGCTGGCGCTGGGGACTCTCGCGCGAAAGCGCCTGATCATGGACGGCACCCCGGTCGGCAACAACCCTCTGGACCTCTTCAGCCAGTGCAAGTTCCTGTCTCGGGACGTGCTGGGCTACGAAAACTTCTACGCCTTCCGGGGGTACTACGCGCAAATGGGTGGGGACTACGGCAGGGTCCCCTACCGCTGGAAGAACCTGGATGTACTGCGGAAGAGGGTGGCCGGGCACGCCTACCGGGTGCTGAAAAAAGACTGTGTGGATCTCCCCGAGAAGCTCTACGAGGTCCGCAGCGTCCCGATGGGCAAGGAGCAGGACCGGGTCTACCGGAAGTTGCGGGACGAGCTGCTCGTCGAAATGGAGGGTGTCGGCCGGCTGAGCATCACGAATAGTTTTTCGATGCTGACAAAACTAACCCAGGTGGCCGGGGGGTTCGTCAACCTCGGCACCGGTGACGAGCCCCACTGGACGGCGATCGTCCCCCCCGAGCAGAACCAAAAGTTGCAGGAGCTCTTGCGTATCGTGTTGGAGAACGTGGCGCAGAGGCCGGTTATCTTTTGCACCTTCAACCGGGAGATCGAGATCCTCCAGCGGGAGCTGCGGAAGGCGGGGATCAAGAGCGCCACGATCCGCGGGGCCGTCAAGCCGCGGGTCCGGGATGCGCGGATCGCGGCCTTTCAGCGGGGGCGGTACGACTGCCTGCTCATGCAGGTGCGGGTAGGCAGCATCGGGATCACGGTCACGGCCAGCTCCCTGGCCATTTATTACTCCAACACCTTCAATATGCGGCTTCGCTTGCAGAGCGAAGACCGGCTGCACCGGATCGGACAGAAGCGGAACGTCACCTACGTGGATCTCCTGAGCACCCTAGGGAGCGGGGCGCAGACCGTAGAGCACCGCATCTGGTCACGGCTCACCGAAAAAAAGGGGCTGGCTGACCTGGTCACCGGCGATGCCTTCAAGAAGTTCATTGCCTGAGGGTTGCACAAACGGCCCCGGGGTGGTATCTTGTTTTCAGGAGACGGCATAAACGCCTTATGGCTTGGCTGCTGGCCAACGATACGGTCCAGCAAGCTCGGCGGGAGGTCGCGATGAGCACCCAGGATGAGCAGGTCGAGGTGTCCCTCAAGGAGCTTCAGGTCCGGTATCGGCGCCTGCGACTGCTCGGGGACGTTTTGGCGGAAGTAGTAAAAAGCAACGGCGCCGAGACGGAGGCGGTCCACCAGGCACTGCTGGAGCGTATGACCGACGAGGAGCTGCAACAGTTGAAGACCGAGAAGGCAAGCGTCACGACCAAGGAGCTGCTTCTGCCTCTCCGGGACGCCATCCGGGCGGCCTGTGACCTTCGGTCCACGGACGGCCAGTCGATTGAGCTGGCTCCCAAGACCCTGTACATTGAGACCACGACCTACGCCAGCCTCAAGGTCGAGCACCAGGCAGGATTCTTCAAGCGGCTCAAGCTGCTTGGCGACGGCCACCTAATCAAGAGGACCATCAACGCGCAGACCCTGTCGGCATGGGCCAGGAAGGTGGACGCGGCGCTCCAGACCGCGGCCCAGTCCAGCCTCAAGGGAATGCCCACTGACCCAGAGGAGGTGAAGCTCAACAAGAAACGGGAGTCGCTCGTCAGGCGGTACCTCACTACCTACACCGCCCGTCGGATCAAGGTAAGGTAGCCGACCCAGTAGTATTTTCACCGGAGAAACCTATGTTGCACGTGAAACCCAAGAAGAAGAAGACCGAAAGCCAGGAGATCGCCCCACTGCGCCCCGCCGGCGGCATGACGCACATCAAGAAGAACTCTAGCCGGGGCATCGAGAATGCCGGACCGGAGGACCTCCAGATCCCCCGGCTGGTCCTGATCCAGCCCACCAGTGACGAGTACCTGGAGCTCGGCTACCCGCGAGGCGGGTTCGCGCACTCCGTGTTGAAGGAGTCGCTCGGGACCTCCTTCGACTTCATTCCGATCCTGCTGGTCAAGAGCAGGATCAAGTGGGGCAGCGAGATCGGCGACCCTATCGAGTGCCGGAGCTACGACGGCAAGACGGGGGGCTCGTTCTCCCCCACCTGTGCGGGGTGCAAGTACAGCCGCTGGCAGACCAGCCCCACCGGGGAGCCCGTGAAGCCGGGATGCACGCTCTACTACAACTTCCCTTCCATCTACCTGGACGCCCAGGGGAACCGGCAGCCCATCGCGATCAGCATGGCGTCCACCTCCATCAAGCCGGCCAAGCGGCTCGTCAACCTGATTAGCAGCTCCGGGGTGGACAGCTTCGCCCGGTGGTACCGGCTCACCAGCGCGAAAGAGGAGCGGGCGAAGGGAGTCTCCTACAACTACGTCGTGACCCAGGGGGACTACGTCGAGGACCCCGACCTCTACCGCTACTGTGAGGAAACCTACGAGATGATGAAGGCTCGTGAGGTCCAGGTCCACCAAGACCGCGGCGAGGAGTGTCATGAAGAAGGCAGAGAAGAAGTCCCCTTCTGAGACTCCTGCTCAGGCCTTCTTCCGGCTGTTCCGGTCGAACGGGCGCGCTTACGGCACTTACGATGTAAGGCGTGAGCGCGCCCAAACCGTGCACATGGCGGTGACCGAGCACGACTGGGAGCGGCACCTGATCGGCAAGAAGGGGATCGGGTTGATCCCGATCATGGAAGACAACACCTGCGCCTGGGGAGCCATCGACGTGGACACGCATGGCCGGAACGCGGTGCAGGTGGACCTGATCGGGCTGTCCAACAAGGTCGCCGCCGCGCAGCTCCCGCTCTGGGTCTTCCGGTCTCGCCACGGCGGGGCGCACCTGATCCTCTTCCTGAAGAAGCCCCAACCGGCCGGGGTGGTGATTGGCCACCTGCGTAGCTGGGCCGGCGAGCTGGGTCTACCTCGTGACGTTGAGGTCTTTCCCAAGCAGAGCCAGCTTGCCAGTAACGGGATCGGCAACTGGCTCAACATGCCGTACTTCGACGGGAACTGCACCAACCGGTTCTGCGTGCAGGCGGGGAAGCGGCTCACGCTGGAGCGCTTCCTTCAGAGGGTGAATCCTATTGAGCTACCCCAGCCCAACCTCGACGCGCCGCCCCCATGCCTTGCTCTCCTGACCGCCGGCAAGATCGGGGCGGGGCACCGGAACACGGTGCTGTTCAACTACGGCATCTATCTGCGCCGACGCTTCCCCGACGAGTGGGAGAGCTACCTGCACGATTTTTCCACCGAGAAGTGCGACCCTCGCCTCCAGCCGGCCGAGGTCACCACGCTGATCAAGAGCCTCAAGAAGCTGGGCAAGGACAAGGGGTACCACTACCAGTGTGGCGAGTCCCCGCTGGTGGATCGGTGCAACAAGGACGTGTGCGGGTCGCTCAACTTCGGTGTGCTCACCCGCTTCGGGTACGACACCTTGGCCATCGGCAGCGTTACCAAGGTCCTCACCAAGCCCCCCACCTGGGTCCTCGACGTGAACGGGGAGACGCTGCACCTAGAGACCGTGCAGCTCCAGTGCCACCGGCTCTTCAAGCTGGCGGTGTTCGAGGCGTTCAACATGGTGATCCCCAACGTCAAGACCGAGGCGTGGGATCGAATCCTCGCCGAGAAACTGAAGAACCTCGTGGAGGTAGACCCCCCGGATGTGGCCACGGAGTCGGGGCTTCTGTGGGAGAGTGCGCTCAAGTTCTGCCAGACCTGCACGTCCAACGAGCCGCGGGACGTGGTGTCCGCGGTGGTCTTTATCGAGCCCAAGGGAAAGGTGCCGTGCTACGCCTTCCGTTTCTCTACGCTGTACGACTACCTGCGCTTTCACGGGTTCCGTCTTAGCAACCCCAAGGAGCTGCACTTCCTCCTAAAGGAGCGCGGCGCGCGTTGCGGCTCGCTCCGGGTGGACGGCAAGCCGGTCAGTGGGGTGTACAAGCTCCCGATCGACGTGGTGGGTTCTGCGCCGGCCAAGGTCTCGGACGACCTCATCAACCTGACTCGGTACTACGGGGACGTGTGAACACGTTCAAGCTCTACGGCCCTCCGGGCACCGGCAAGACCACCGTCCTTCTCGACAGGGCCGAGGAGCTGGTGACAAAGTACGGTCGGGACCGCGTGGGGTTTTTCACCTTCACGCGGCGGGCCAAGCAGGTGGCCAAGGACCGTGGCCTAGATCTTCCCTACCTCGTGACGCTACACGCGATGGCCTACCAGCTAGGCCACGTGTGCAGGGAGGAAATGGTCACGCCCAAGAAGCTGGCCAAGTGGGGTGAGGAGGCGGGGGTGCGCCTGTCGGACCCTGGCCACCTGACGGACGGCTTCAACGACACGACTCCGGGCGCTTTTGCCCTGCACGCCTGGGAGCTGATCAGGAACCTGGATCAGAGCATCTACGACTTCCAGCACCCCGCCATCGGGAGCGAGTACCTGCTGCAACTGGTGGGGTCTTACGAGGCATGGAAGCACCGCAACGGGCTTGTAGACTTTACCGACCTGCTGCTGCGGGGGTGTCGGCACGGGTTCTTGGAGCCCATCTATCTTCCTGCCATGATCCTCGACGAGGCGCAGGACCTCACCCCGCTACAGTGGAAGTTCGTGCTGCACGTGGCGCAGGCGGCCAAGACCGAGGTGCTGTGGGTCGCAGGGGATGACGACCAGAGCATTTACACGTGGGCCGGGGCCTCGGCGCACCTGCTCAACGCGCTACCAGGGAGCTCGCAGACCTTGAGCCAGAGCTACCGCCTGCCGCTCCAGGTGTACGCCCTCTCTGCCCGCACCATCGAACGGGTGCGAGACCGGAAGAAGAAGCTGTTCCACCCCAAGAAGGAGGTCGGCCGGGCCGTCTTTGCCGGGGGGCTCCCGGACCTCAAGGAGGAGAAGGACGTGCTGGTCCTGGCACGCAACCAGTACCTGCTACGCGGGATTCGCCGGCAGCTGATCAGTGAGGGGATCCCGTTCTTCGGGGCGGGGTCTCCCCTCGACGACGAGAAGAGGGTGCGGACCTACCTGGCCCTGGAGCGCCTCAAGGCGGGAGGGGACGTGAGCGCAAGGAGTGCCCGGTACCTGCTCCGGGTGCTCCCCGCCAAGGGTGCCAAGCTCGCGGTGCGGGAGTGCCGGGAAGGGTACCGCTATCGGGCAGGGGACCTGCATCCTGGGATCGCCAACTTTTCCCTGAAGATGGCCCCCGGCACCCTGACCTACCTGCGGCGGGCGGCCCCCGCCCTTCTGGGAGGCCAGAAGATCAAGCTGTCCACCGTGCACCAGGCCAAGGGGGACGAGGCCAAGCACGTGATCGTGCTCACCGATCTAAGCAGAAGCACCGCGATGGCAGCCCGCGGGAATGAGGATGACGAGCGCAGGGTGGTCTACGTCGCTCTGACAAGGGCGTCGGAGCGGCTCACCATCCTGTACCCCAAGACCGGACTATCCTGGCTAGGGCTGGGAATACTCTAGCCGC
>Ga0210039_1004141_pt1 | contig 10707 bp, 9 predicted proteins | sample CryGeyCG2114_250_3_FD_185460 | JGI IMG/M metagenome (GOLD analysis project Ga0210039, IMG submission 185460) | Groundwater microbial communities from aquifer - Crystal Geyser CG17_big_fil_post_rev_8/21/14_2.50 (SPAdes) (version 2) | ecosystem: Environmental > Aquatic > Deep subsurface >... | reverse complement strand
AGAGTACTCTTCCCGGCTCCATTTGCCCCGATTATACACACCACCTCTTTTTGTTTTACTTCCAAGCTTATATCCCACAGAACTTGAATTGCACCATAACCTGCATCAAGATTGGATACTTTCAATAGATTATCCTGTCGAGTAGACATCTTTAAATCTCCTTTCTTAGATATACTTTGTATTCCCTGTTTCTCCTCTCTTTCGATGTAAGGAGTGTCACATTATTCTACCATAAAAGGATATTCGACGCCCCTCACAGAACCGTGCTTGAGGTTTTCCCTCACACGGCTCTTCAGTAATGCCTCCCTAATACGAGGATAGGGTATAGGTCAAGTGATATATCTTCGGTTCAGGCAAGGGATGGTATTCCTTGAAGTGACAATACTGCTTGTAGGTGTAGCTCTTCTTCTGACTTCGCCTGTTTATCCACTTATAGGCTAACTTTGAAGTCAATATATAGAATCTCCTTAATGCCTGCATATTGCCACTTATCCCATAGTAGCGGTAGTGTCCTAACAGTTTTAGTCTTAGCACTCCCCACCACTCTTTTAGCTCTACCAAATTTCGCACCTTCTTTAACCAATCATTCATCGCTATTATCTTCTGCCTGAATTTTGAACTTGCGGTCTTTCGCCCTAATTTAAATTTGCCTTTTCTGGTTTTATCACCATAATGCGTAAATCCCAGAAAGTCAAAGGTAGCCATTCTCTGGCCTTCTTTCTGTGCCTTCTGCCAGACCAACCGACCAAACTCCATTATCCTTGATTTGTTTTCGGCAATTTTTAACCCAAATTTATCCAGCCTTTGCCTTAACTCATCCCCAAATACTTTTGCCTCTGTTCCATTCTGGAATAAAACCATAAAATCATCAGCATAGCGAACAAGTTGAGCAAATCCTCTCAGCTCTTTCTTAACTTTCTTCTCAAACCACAGGTCTAAGATATAGTGAAGATAGATATTAGCCAGTAAGGGACTTAATACCCCACCTTGAGGAGTGCCCTTGTCTGTCTGGTAAAATTTACCTTCTTCCATTATCCCTGCTTTTAAGAAGCGAACAATCAACCTTAATAAACTGGTGTCTTTAATCCTCTGCTTGAGACACTTCATCAACCACTTGTGATCTATGGTATCAAAGAACTTTTCGATATCCATATCCACTACATAATTGACTGGCTTAGTCATAATGGTCTTATCCAACACATCCAGCGCCTGGTGACAACTTCGGTTAGGACGAAACCCAAATGATACCTCGAGGAAGTCAACCTCAAAGATGGCCTCAAGGATCTTCTTTATTCCCATCTGCACTATCTTATCTTCTACCGTGGGAACTCCCAGTCCCCTTTTGCCACCATTACTCTTTGGTATATACACTCTCCTGACTGGTTGTGGCTTATACTTCTTTGCTTTTAGCCTTCCCACTAAATCCCTAAGGTTTTCTTTTAATCTGGCTTCATATTCCTTAACACTTACCCCATCTATCCCAGCAACCTTATCCCTTTTCAGCTCCCAGAAACAACCCTTTAGAAAATCCTCGGTGAGTAAATGCATCAGTGATATAAATCTATCTTTCGGATTTTCTCTGGCTCGTAAGGTTAGGGAGGCAAGTTTTGTTCTCATCTGTTGTCCAGTTCTGAGTCTGGCAGATGTGTCCCTCACCCCCCATTGTATTACTGCTATCCCCTTCTCTCCATCCCCATTACGGGACTTCACAGATACTACGGGATAGTCCGACTGCCAATGTATAATACCTTGCGGTATCTTGCCGTTTATAGACTTGATATTGCATTCCTTAGGGGAATACATTGGCTCTCCCGAGTTCATATCAGCTCCTTGTGGTATCTCGCCGTCATCTTAGACCCCGTCGGAACTCTCATCTCCTCACCATATCGGCTATGAGAATACTGCCTGCTCCCTAATGAACGGTATCGGCTTCCAGCACGATGGTAAATTTCGGGGCTCAACCTGTTCGCTTCCGCTACGGCTCGATACTTCCCTCCTCCCAGCTTCATTTAGTTTGTTACCTCCCTAACTGTGAGATTTGGTGTTGGGCTGGTGGCTAACCTTTGCCCAAGTTGGACTTTCACCAACAAGACCTGATACGCTTTGCTCGGCGCACTCATTTGATTTCCTCCTTTCATTTTTTCTTTTTTTTCTCTTCATACATATTCTCATCAGCTATTTTGATTAATTCTTCTATAGATAAAGGATTAGATGGGTTATAACAAGAAAGACCAATACTAAAGCTTATCTTATAGGGGTTATTAAGATTTTTATTTAATTCTTTTAATTTATTAGTTATTCTTTCTTTGATTAGAGGAACATCATTTAGAGAGCTATCGGGAAAAATCAATAGGAATTCATCTCCTCCCATACGACAGATGATATCGACCTCTCTTAAGGTAGATTTAAAGAACTTAGCTGCCTCTTTTAAGGCCTTATCACCTTCTTTATGACCAAAGGTATCGTTAATATATTTAAGTCCATCTAGATCAAGATAGAGTAACAGGATAGAGGTTTTACGGCGCTGGGCAGACTTAATTTGCCGTTCGAAAAGACTCAGACCATACCCTCTGGCATAACAACCGGTAAGGACATCAAAATGAGCTAACTTTTCCAACCTTTTTTCCAGTCTTTTTCGTTCAGTAATATCAATATAAGTGGCTGTTAATCCTTTTGTCTGCCCATCAATTTTTATATTAGCACCAGATATGGAAACCGGAAAGAGCGTGCCATCTTTCTTCTTCCTAATGGTCTCATAATGGAAATACCCTTTAGATGAGGCTATTTTATCCAGTTTTTTTCCTTCTTTTATCTTATCAGGGGGATAAATGAATCCTTCATTAATATTTTTGCCTTTTATCTCTTCCAGGGTATAGCCAAAGAGTTTAGTAAAACGGGGATTTATGTTTAAGATAGTACCCTTCTCATCTAGATATACTAAAGCCTCAGGACTATTCATAAATAGACTGGCAAATTCTTGCTGGCTCTTCTGTAAAGTTTCTTCAGCTTTTTTACGCTCGATGGCAGTAGCCACCTGAGAGGAGACGAATTCTAGAAGTTTGATGTCTTTCTCGGAATAAAGTTCAGGATTGGTGTAGCTCTGGACGGCCATAACCCCAATAGTTTTATCTTCTATCTTTAAGGGGGATCCTAACCAGACCTTACGTAAGGTGCCAAACCATTCTTTAAATTCCTCCATAAACTTTTTCCCTTTAATCATTTCTTGATTAACCAAAATTGATTTACCTGTCCGTATGACCTCGGCAACCAAAGAATTATGATTAATAGTTCTTGGAAGATGAATAGGCTTGGCATGATCAATATTATAAGGGAAGAAGATCTTATCTTCTTTCTCATCTACCAAAGCGATATAGAAGTTAGTGGTGTCGATGATGCTGCCTAATTCCTGATGGATTAGGGGATAGAGCTGGTCAAGAGAGAGGGCAGAATTGGTAGCTTTGGAGATATTGTATAAGACCTGATGGAGCTGCTCATCTTGCTTGCGTTCGGTTATATCTCTGTACATCCCTATCACCCCTTGAAGCTTACCATCAAGCATAACCCTGGAAACAGATATAGAAACCGGGAATAAGGTTCCATCCTTCTTCTTTCTGATAGTCTCATAATAAAATTTGCCTTTTAACGCCTTTTCGGTCATCCATTTCCCTTCTCCCATCTTCTCTGGTGGGTGAATCATTCCGTTATCCAGATTTCTACCCTTTACTTCATTTATATTATAACCAAATAGTTCGGCAAAGCGGGGGTTTATATCTATAATATTGCCTTTTTCATCCAGATAGGCTAAAGCCTCGGGACTGCTGTTAAATAGACTGGCAAATTCCTGCTGGCTTTTTCGTAAGGCTTCTTCGGCTTTTTTACGCTCGGTAATATCTTTATATAAAGCTATAGTTCCCTGAGCTTTTTCATCAATTATAACCGGAGAAGCAGATATGACTACATAAATTAAAGTACCATCTTTCTTCTTTCTAATGGTTTCATATTCAGAAATACCTTTAAAGGTCAATCCCTTCTTAGTTAATCTTTCTCCTTCGTCTATCTTATTTTCGGGATAAATCATCCCTTCATCAATATTTCTACCTCTTATCTCTTTTAAGGTGTAACCAAATGTTTTGGTAAAGTAAGGATTTATATTTAAGATGCGACCATCCTCATCATGATACAAGGCCGCAATAGGACTACTATTAAAGAGACTGGCAAAGATTTTTCTGGCTTTTCTTAGCTTTTTTTCTGCTTCCTTAGGTTTGGTGATATCACGAACATAAGCTATAAGTCTGGGTTTCCCTCCGATACGGACAATTTTGGTGGCAATTTCTGTAGGGAAGATAGTGCCATCTTTCTTTTTGCTTATTCGAGGGACGAAAATACCGTGAGTGGTCTCCTTGTCGGTAATAACCTTAGGCAATTTCTTTGAAAACTCTTCGGGAACTAAGTCTGCTATAGTTAAGCCAATCATTTCTTCTTTAGCGTAACCATATATCTTTGCTCCGGCAGTACTACATTCAAGTATACGACCTTCTACTGTCTCTATAAGAATGCCATCAGCAGCTAACTCTACCAGAATTCGATATTTTTCCTCATTATCAGTTGATGCTTTTTCTATCTGCTGATGCCTAATTTCTGATTTTTCCAATTCGGTAATTTGCCGCTGTAATTTCATTAATTCATCTATTAACTGCCCTTTGGTTTTTTCTTTTTCTTCCATATATTCCACTTTATCCTTTTATTATCCTTTTAGGACTTAGAGTTTTTAGCCCTCTTCCTATCCTCATATAGAATTATATAATTAGCAGATTTTGTTGATATACTATTTATAGTATGGTTGTCCCCCAAAAAGTAAACAAACCTGTCCTCGACCTGATCGGGGAATAGTAAGGTAGGGGCCGGATTTATCCGACTCGCTTATTTACGGGTTCGATAAATCGAACCCCTACAAGATAATTATAACCAAAAAATCTTAATTTACTATAAAATTATCTGCAACGCATCAGATGTATAATCTATTAAAAATAATTTTAGCTTTTTGGGTTACACCCATATTATAGTATTAAAAAATATTATTTACAATATTTTAAGGAAGCTATTGGCATTCATCATTTTCTTCCCGGCGGTTCTCTGTCCTACTCTTTTGACTATTTTTTTTGAGGTTACCGCTAGAGATAAAGGTCTAATTATTTTTTCGATTCTCTTATTATTCTTTATTTTCTTATTTTTATTATCTGGCCTTGATTAGCTTTTTGCAATTCCTGAGGTGAAATTTTAATCAGAGAATTTTCTGAACCGCCTCCGGAATAAACCATTTCTTTTTCCATTACTTTGGGGTCAATTAAAAAAGTAGCCGAATAACCAAAGGAGGGAACTCCGCCACAGATATAGTTGGTTTTTTCCAGAATCTCCGGCGGATTAGCCGTGCGGGGCGGTTCAATTTCCAGAGCTTTTCCTATTTTCTTTAAACTTACTCTATCTTCTCCCTTCACAATAGCCACAATTAGATTCCCCTGCTGATCTATTAGGCAGATATTTTTTACAAAATCTTCCGCTGAAGTATGAACAGATCTTGCGGCATCTTCTACTGAATGACAGGAAGTTGTAAAAGAAAGATGCTCGGCTTGAAGATGATTATCTTGAATATATTGTTTAATTTTTTCTTCGTAGGGGTTCATTGTTGTCTGGTCCGCTTTTAATTTTGATTTCCCATCATTCATTTTAAATTCTCCTTAAAAAATTATTTAATACCCATCTTGATTATAATGGTAATGGAAAGATTTTACTCATTTTTAGGAATAAATATTTTACGCAGATGCTCTGATTTTTGCATTAAATTCTGAATATCCACTATTTTATCTTCTTCTATCTTTAAAGCCTTTACTATGTCCGGAATTTCCCAGCCTTTCTCTAAAGCTAATAAAATTAAATCCATCTTTTCGTAAGAAATTCCCAGAGCTTCTTCAGTAGTAAGCCCAGGAATAAGATCAGGTGAAGGAGGCTTTTGAATAATTCTGGAGGGGATATTTAGATAGCAAGCTAATTCTCTTACCTGAGTTTTATATAAATTAAGAAGGGGCATAATATCAGAGGCATCATCACAGCCATGTTTGACAAAAAATCCAATCTGATATTCGCTTTTATTGGCCGCTCCGACTACCAATCTATTTTCCAATTCGGCATAAAGATAAAGTAAGACCATCCGAAGACGATGTTTTATCCGATAATAGGCATTGCTCTTTTCCAGATAACTTTTAAAGGCTTTATCTTTAAAACCTAAAAGACTAGCGGAAAAAGGAATTTCTCCGGTCTTTCTGGTATAAAATTGGTAGGATTCTTTAATTACCCTCCCCTTTAATCCTCCCCAAACAGGAATTTTATTAAAGGGAGATAAGGCATAAATCCTCATTTCTTGAAGATAAGGAGTAAGATCAATTAATTTGGTGGGGATGGATAATTCTTGAGCCAAATCCTGGGCGTCTTTGAGATGTTCTTTTTTAGAATCCTGATCGGGCATAATTAAAGCTAAAACTTTTTGAGGGCTAAGTGCCCGCTGACCCAAGACCGCAACAACGCTGGAGTCAATCCCTCCACTTAGCCCTAAGATGAGCCCTTCTCTTTCTAGTTTTTCGGTATATTCTCGGATAAAATTCTCTATAGAAAGAGATACTTTCTCAGGTTCAATCCTCATTTCAACTTTCAATTCTTCCAAAAGAATATTATCGCTCATTCTCTTTAGTTACCGTTTTAAATATTTTTAATATTTTTTATTCGGTTTTATAATATTGGCTAATATTGGGTATAGTTTAAAAGTTCAATTTCACCTTCTATTCCTTCCTCTCCATAGGTTTTACTTCTTAAAGGTAAGGCTAATTCTGGGTCAATAACCCATTCAGCCAGTATTTTATCTTCCTCTTCGGGACTAAAAAGCTGGCAGACAAATCCTGATCTACCGGCAATCTCTTCCATGGCGGTTACCTTGATTATCCCTGCCCCAAAGAAGCTCATCTTTTCTCCTACCTTTAAATCCATCTGGCTAAAAAAGAAACCATAGGCAGGATTGATGACTAACATATTTAAGGATATTCCGTAAGCTCCCCCTAACCCAAAGGCAGTCTCCTGGCCTAATTTATCTTTAGTTAAAGTCCCTTTAGTAGTATAAGAAACTTCATAGACTTCCTCGCCCTTCTGGGATTTCTCTGGATCTATTTTAATATCCAGGATATAGGTAATTTCTACTGGTTCCTCATTTTCATTCCAGATGATTTTGTATTCAAAACGCTCGTTTCCCTTAAATTGATAAGGTTGCCACTTTTGAGCCCATCCTAACTGCCCTACTCCGAATAAAAATAATCCGATTAGTATAATTAATAAAAAATTCTTAGGTATACTTTTCATTTTACTTTTTTCTCCTTTTTTACTTTCTTTTTATATATTTTTCCTTGGCTGGCTTTCTAAATCAGTCTATTATCTCTTCAATGTCCTAAGTAAAAGAACTTTAATCTGATGCGTGACATATTTTAATATTCGACAAAACTTTTAAAAATCCTTCTTTTTGAGAAAAAGTTTTTGATAAAAAGATTAGTATAAGGATAATTACTAAATATAAATAACCTTCGTCTACACTATTGGTCAAAGAGAAGGATATCTTTTCTTTGTTTTGATAAATTATTTAATTTTTCATTAAAACCTGATTTGGAAAATAAAATAAAATATTTTTGACCAGCATAAAAAAAATTGTTAGCCTTTCTTTCTAATTCATTTAACTCATTTAGACCGACTTTTTTATTCCTCCATTTACACTCACCAAAGATAAAAGATTGCTTTTCATCATAAGCTACAATATCAATCTCTTCTTCGTTATTCCACCAACGCCCAATATTACTAGCTTTAAAAGGAAGCATATTTTTTCTATTTAGATTTTTTATTCTTTGTAAACAAATATCCTCAAAAACAAATCCAGTAAAACTATCCAAAGAAGGTTTTATTTTTTCTTGCCAAACATAATTAAAGTCTCCCTCTTCAAGGTAACTCATATTAGGTAAAATATATCTAAACCAAAAGCGGAAGAAAGGATCGTTAAGGAGATAAATACCTTTTCTTGATTTGTGAGGTTTATCTTCGGTAATCGGAATTTCTCTTCTTACTATATGTAATTCTCTAAGGACACTAAGATATTTATTTACTTTATGTCGCTCACTAATCCCAGTTTCCAGTACTATTTCATTTAGTCGTGTCCTACCAAAGGCAATGGCTCTTAAAATAGAGAAATAGGTAGACGGCTCATGCAATTCTTCTATTAATAAAAAACGAGGTTCGCTAAAAAGAAAACCATTTTTATTTAAAATTTCCTCTTTTACATTTTGTTCTATAGTTTTTTTATCATTAAATCGTTGGAGATATGCAGGTGTACCTCCAAGTACAGTATATGCGAGCATTCTATCCTCTTCAGAATAGTCAGGGAAAAAGAACTTAAGATCTTCAAAAGATAATGGGTTTAAGGCAACCTGTCCAGTACGTCTGCCAAATAAAGGGCTTTTACTTCCTAAAATTTCTTTTTCCATAAAGCTCATATAAGAACCACATAAAATAAGAAAAATATTACTTTCTTTTGCTTTTTCATCCCAGATTTTTTGCAAAATAGAAGGAAGGGCTGGATTGCTTATACATAAATAAGGAAATTCATCAATAATAACCAAAGGTATTTTCGGAATTAAATGGTCAAAGATATATCTTAATAAAGCTTCCCATGAACTAAAGGGCTGGGTTTGTAAAAATGATTCTCTGGTTAACTGAAATATTTTTTCACTAAATTGTTTTAACTGTTCTTGTTCAGAAGATAGATCTGAAGAAAAAAAGAGGTGTTTTTTATTTTTAGAAAATTGTCTGAGTAATTCAGTCTTACCAATTCTTCTACGACCATACATAATTACAAAGCGGGCATCCTGTTTCTTATGTAATTTTTCTAAGTAATTTAATTCCTCAATTCTATTGACAAACATATTAGCCTCCATATAGTATACTTTAAAGTATTATACTTATAAGTATACTATATATTATAAATAAGTCAATAAGGTTAGAAGAATGCTCTCACAACAGTTATAGGGGCATCCAATTGGAATAATATTAGCAAATTCACCACAATCACCGATTGTATTTGTGGGATGAAAAATAAATAACTCGCCCATATTGTTCACCTCTTTTATAAGTAACTATATTGCTTGATTATCACTCCTACTTAATCGCTTCCATTATCGGAAAGTTGTCACGGTAGGACAGCCAGTTACCCGACTGCCCCCGCACAGATCCCAGCGTGCGGAATTACCGCACTGGGCTCTTCAGAAATACTCGCTTCCGTAAAAGTAAAACTAATAAGATAATTAACTGGTTAAGAAAACTCCGTAATTCTAGGTTTCTCAATTTTATAAAATTCAGTAATCTGGTTAAATATATTATAGCAAAAACTACGCTTTTGGCTACGACGATTCAACCACTTGTATAAGATTCTTAACGCTTGAAAGAAAAACTTTTGCAAACTAGTAAAATTACCTATAACCCCATAATAGTTGTAATAACCTCTTAGTTTGACATTAAGTAGTTTAAAGATTTTCCTAAGACGAAAGTTTCTGCATTTACGACACCATAGGGTAAACCTTTTCAAGCTTGCTAATAGTTTCTTCCTAGAGGTTCTACGTTTAATTATATCCTTACCCTTGCGGCTAGTACCCCAGCGAAATTCAAAACCTAAGAATTCAAAGTAATTAGCATCTTTCTCAAATCGGCTAAATTTTATGATTCTGGTCTTATCCGGTGATAGAGAAAGACCGAACTTTTCCAACCTTTTAATAATTGCCTTATAGAATTCCTCTGCCTCATCTTTGAAACGAAAGGCACAGATAAAGTCATCCGCATATCTACAAAGGTAAGCTTCTCCTTTACAGTTAGGTTTCACTTTCTTCTCAAACCAAAGGTCAAGTACGTAATGTAAGTAGATATTAGCCAGTAGAGGACTGACTATCCCCCCTTGTGGCGTCCCTATCACTGGATGTAATATTTTACCTTCGGTAGAGAGTACTCCTGCCTTAAGCCATTTGGCAATTAAGTTAATAAATGGTTTATCATCAATCCTTTCTTCTAACATCTTGAGTAACCACTGGTGATTGATATGGTCAAAGAATCCTTCTAAATCTGCATCCAATATGTAACCATATCTTCCTCTTACTAAGGTAGTAGTTATATCTCGTACTGCATCTTTTGCTCCAATCATCGGACGATATCCGTAACTACAGCTAAGAAAGTCTTGTTCATAAATCGCATTAAGTATTCTGGCTACTGCCTTTTGGATCAGTTTGTCACCTATAGTAGGTATGCCTAAAGAACGGTGCTTGCTATTTTCTTTAGTGATACTCACCCTTCTTACCAGTTTTGCCCGATACCGTTTTTGTTTTAAGCTTTTAACTAATCCTTGGATATTGCTAAGTAAATTTATCTCAAATTCTTTAGTTGATATTCTATCTACTCCTGAGGCTGCCTTGTTGTTCAGGTATTTCCAAGAATCTAAAAGGTTCTCTTCATTTAAAAGCCGATACAAATCACGGAATCGATACTTCTTATTCAGTTTTGCCTTCTTTGCTATTCCCTGCAGGGAGGTTTGCATTTGTTCCTCCAGTCCTACTTGCCCGGCAAATGTTTCCTTTGCAGACT
>Ga0210039_1004140_pt1 | contig 10708 bp, 9 predicted proteins | sample CryGeyCG2114_250_3_FD_185460 | JGI IMG/M metagenome (GOLD analysis project Ga0210039, IMG submission 185460) | Groundwater microbial communities from aquifer - Crystal Geyser CG17_big_fil_post_rev_8/21/14_2.50 (SPAdes) (version 2) | ecosystem: Environmental > Aquatic > Deep subsurface >... | reverse complement strand
ATCTGTAATTCAGGATTCTGCCAACGCACCTTGCTCCAACCGATGTGCGGCAGCAAGGCTGTAATATCGCTTTCCTGTGGCAACCGGTCTGAGCCATCGAAGCGCCACACCCGACGTAACAGGCCCGAAGTAATATCAAAACGGCCGTCTGACAGATCGTAGAGTTCACTGGCAAAGTCGAGCAGACCCGCCGTTTCCTCATCCACCTTAACGGTATGTCCATTCGCCTGATTGATACGCGCGATAATATTGTCATCGCGATAACGGGAAAACTGTTGCTCAATACGCTGTGCTTCAGCCTGCGCCAAAATACCAAGTTTCAGCGCCAGGTTAAGATCACGGGTATCCAGCAATATTTCACAAATACAGGCCATCGCCGGGAAGTTCACCCGGCAATAGCCATCCAGTTGGGTCAGCTGTATGCGGAAATCCATGCCGTTAAGGCGCTCCTGAATTTACCAGCGGAAGGTATAGCCCAGCTGAATCCAGCTTGCCGACAGCTCAGCAAACTGCGACTGACCATCCAGATTGGAACCGGCGGCCACGTCTTTCAGACTGTTCTCGTCCTGCTGTTGATAGTATTCCAGACGCAGCGACATTTCCTCATCCTTACGCAGAGGAACACCTACTTTCAGCCCCAGAGTGTTGGCGCTGAAGGCTGCCAGACGTGGGTCAGAGGAAGCACTATCCACCAAGGCAGTAACATCTGAACCTGTGACGGTGACATCTTCGCCCGTCGCAAGAAAAGGCAGCCAAAAATTCGCGGCCGTCTGAGTGTAATAACGATAGTGCGGTTCCAGATACAAATGTTCCGTCAGAGCCCAGTGATAGGTGAGGTCCAGTGTATGCGAATTCACCCCCCAATCGTCGGTCATGTAGCGATAGCCAACGTCGATGGCATCATCTGCACCGACGGCTACTTTGTTTTGCCAGAACAGGCTGATTTTCTGCCGGTCTTCCGGGCGGCTTTCCATCAGGTAGAGATAATTTTCATTGTCGTACGGATCGGTTATCAGGTTGCCGCTATCGGCCACGGTAAGGATTTTATACGGATCATTGTGATAGCCAGATGACTCGCTCAAGCCAAAGTTGAACTGCATCAGCCAGCGACGGTTAATCACCTGCGTGACGCCCAGCATCAGATCAACAACCTGTTTGGTGTCTTCCGTACCTGCGGTCGAACGCTGAGCATAGGTACTCAGCGCCGCTGGCACACCGCCATTTGGCGTGCTGGTATCGGACTCCAGATTCAGACCCAGCGACAAGGTCGTGGCCTTATTATTGAAGTCACGGGCAATCGCACCGTTAACACTCATGGAAGTGAAGTCACCTTCGCTGGAATAGGCACCGCCCAAATTCAGGGTATAGCCACTGTTCAAAGGCTTACTCCACCCCAATGACAAGGTAGTGCGTGTATCCTCAAACGAAGAGTCGAGCGGCAGATCGCCGGGGGCAATGGTATAACTGCCACGCCCTTCATATTGGTTCTGTTCGTCTTCATCAGCTCCAGCCAAACGTGCGGCCGCAGAAGCTGAAGTAAAGGTCTGTGCAATATTCGCCGCCATTGCACCGTTGGGCGAGGAACCGGTCAGCGCATCGTACACCACGCGCAGATTGAGACTGCTTTCATCATTAAAATCGCGACGCAGGTTAAGCACAGGCTCTACGGCCTGCACGCGATCATCAGATTCGCTGTACACCAGCACTGCTGATGAAACCAGCCAGTCGCTGTCGCCAGCCTGGGCTTGCACACCACCCAGCAGCGCACCGGTGGCCAGAGCAAGACGCTTACCCAATTGTTTGTCTTTTAATTGCATCCGCAACCTCCACCACCAAAACCACGGCCGCCGGAACTGGCTTCTTTACTGAAATAAATATGATCATCAAAAGCGGTTTGCAGCGGATCGGCATCCAGTGCCATATGTGGCTTGGCCAGTAAATCACGCTCCCAGGGCTTGACGGTGCTACAGGCGCTCAGACTGAGTAATGCGAGGGCGGCAATAATGCATTTGCAACGCATCAGGATTCTCCCAGAAGTTGCTGAATTTCCTGCTCGTACCCCTGCACTTTATTGACATGAAAACCTTTGTGCTTGATTCGCGCTTTGCCACTGCAGTCGATCAGGAAACTGGTAGGCATAGTCTCTACCTTGAATTGTTCAGCAATCTCACCTTCGCTGTCGTATTCGATCCGGAAGGTAGCCGGATATTCCTGCAGAAATTTCTGCGCCAGTTCAGGTTCCTGGTCGAGGTTGATCGCCACAATCTCCAGTCCCTGAGCGGCGTATTTTTTATGCATATCCTCCATCCATGGGAAAGAACTGCGGCAGGGCCCACACCAGGAGGCCCAAAAATCGACATACACCACCTTGCCTTTAAGCTGGTCGAAATCAAGTTCGCCTGCCATTGCATTTATTGACAAGCACAGTGCTGCCAGTGCTATCCACATACGTTGCATAAACTCCCCCCCGGTTTTCACTTCTTACACCCTAACCGCCAAGTCTTAAGGCAATCTTAAGAAAACCACTTATATGCTTAAGGTGGCGTTAATTACTGGTGTTCATGCTGGCAACATTCCCTTTGTCAGCACTCAGGAACGAGCATGAACAACCACTTAAAACTATTGATGGCCTGGATGATTTTATTGGTCAGCCAAACACTAATGGCTCTGGATCTGCCAGACATGTCGGCGCTGAGTGATGAAGACAATGAGTTTTTACCAGTGGCTGAAGCCTTCCGCGCAGATGTACGTGCTGCAGATAGTGGCTTTGCTGTGCACTTCAGCATTGCACCGGGCTATTACCTGTATAAGCAGCGTCTTTCTCTTATCGGTGAAGGGGCCGTTGATGCCAGTCTGAGCGCATTACAAAAAGCCGAAACCAAACAAGATAAAAACTTTGGTGAAGTGCAGGTTTTCCATAAACAACTGGATCTACGGATCCGTGATGCTGGCAAAGCAGATGTAAGCCTGAGTTATCAGGGCTGCTCTGAACATGGTCTGTGCTATCCGCCACAGACACTGGCTCTGCAAGCGGCGATACCCGGATCAGAAAAAGTATCGGATACCGGTGCAGACGTCCCTGATTTGGGCGGAGCAAGCCTGTGGTGGATTTTGCTCAGTTTCCTCGGACTGGGTATCGGTTTGTCACTGACGCCCTGCGTTTTTCCTATGATTCCCATCCTGTCGAGCATTATTGCCGGACAAAGAACTGACCAGATGTCTGCACGTAACGGTTTCACTCTTGCTCTGTCATATGTGGTGGGCATGGCCTGCTCCTATGCCTTGATCGGAATGCTGGTCGCTGCTTTCGGTGCCCGTGTAAATATGGCCGCCTTCACTCAAAAGCCGATCGTAATTTCATTGGCTGCTATTTTATTTGTCGTGCTCGCCCTGCCGATGTTCGGGCTGTTTGAGTTACAACTGCCGACCGCTATGCGTAACCGGCTGAACGATATGCAGTCCCGCCAACAGGGCGGGCGTCTTCTGAGTACCTTCCTGATGGGTTTTTTTGCTGCCTTAGTGGTGTCGCCCTGTGTGTCAGCACCATTAGCCGGTGCATTAATTTATCTGAGTAGTACAGGCGACATTATCACTGGTGGCGGAGCCCTGTTTGCCCTTGGTATAGGTATGGGCGCACCGTTGCTACTCATAGGATTAAGTGGTGGGCGCCTAATGCCGAAGGCCGGTAATTGGATGCTGGTGATTAAATCGGCCTTTGGTGTCGGTCTGCTTGCTGTGGCCCTGGGCCTGCTGAGCCGTATTATTCCTGCTCCTGCTACACTGGCGCTGGCAGGCATGTTGGCATTGGGCTGCGCTGTTTATCTGGGTCTTCTGGAGTCGCCACATACTTCACGCGAACGCTTTACCCGAACGCTGGCTCTTATCTCTGCACTGTTTGGTATTCTGTGGATCAGCGGAGCTGCCCTGGGAAATACTTCGCTCATGTACCCACTGCGCTCCGGTGCGCTGGAAGTGACCACCCGAGAACCTGTGGCAGAAGTGCGACGGGTGGAATCTGTAGCGCAACTGGAGGCTATAATCTCAGCATCTGTACAGCCTGTACTCATCGACATTGCCGCCGATTGGTGCACAAGTTGCCGGGAAATGGATGAGCTGTTGAAAGAACGCAGCCTGCAGCCTTTTCTGAAAAGCTATGACATAGTGCAATTCGATATCAGCGCCAGCCGGCGCGAACAACTGAATCTTCTGGCCAACTGGCAAGTTTTCGGCCCGCCTGCACTGCTGCGCTTTCAGCACGGCGAAAGCATGGGGCCAGCTTTACAGGGTTTACCTTCGCAGAGCGAATTACTGAGTTGGCTGAAACGGCCTTAATCTAAAAATGACAGTAGTAGAGTAATAGTGAAAAATTGTTTTTTAACTATTAATAGAAAAATGTGACACTAAAAAAACGCCGCTGCGGGAAATCACAGCGGCGTTTTTTATACCTGGGCTACAGCTCAGGTTTTAGTCGGTAGTACGCATCTCCAAACGGAAACGGCTGGTTGAGGTTGGTGTCTTGCCGCTGATTTTTACAACGATGCGTTTTTTATCGCTGAAAAATCCTAATCCGTTGGTGCTGACCGAGGTGACAACTTCATCACCCGTGCCGGAACCTGCAGAGCTATATTCCATTCCGTCCCAGTCGGTAACTGTCATATCCAGATCGTCGGTCAGCCCGGTTAAACGGAACTCATGGTCACCACTGTCAAAGTAATCTACGTCTACGTAGTAGTAATCTTCTTCTCCCGCTTCCAACGTCCCGAGCACGCCACTGCTGGCGGTACCGTTTTCACTCGCCGGAGTTATAAAACGGTTAGCACTGCTCTGGCTGTGATTAGCCGGTTCAGTTGCCGTTGCTTTAATCTGTTCAAATGAGGCATTTTCGCCAATACATCCAGCCAGTGTCAGGGCCAGTAACGGTAAAATAACGGGCTTCAGAGTTGCCATACTTAAATCTCCCACGCCAGTCGTACAAAGGGGCCGTAGTGGAATACGGTGTTATCACCGATACCAAACTGGCCAACCGCTTCGTAATTGGAATCCACGCTGTTGGCGGCCCCGGTAAGATCTTCGGTGGTGAAGAACTGTTGCAGTGCACGGCCTTCAACGCCGAACGACATCCCGATATTACTGCCCGGCATGCGGTAAGCGACGATGTATTCCAGCTTATAACTGATCGACCAGCCCATGCCGACCGGCTCTTCGTATTCCAGATTCAGGCCGTAATTATCTTTTACAACCCGTTCAAGGTTGGCACTGCTTTGGCCGGTCATAAGACCAACGGTCACATCCATGGTCAGACCCGGGCCGTAACGCCAGCCACCACTTTCAGACAGGCTGAGGGCAAAGCCGCTTTGGTCGTGCATCGCTGCCTGCAGGTTATCGACATCAAACCACAGGCCAATCAGACGCGTGGTGTATTCCGGGTCAACCAATGCATCCGGATAGTTGGCCCGGTCGGTATAGCCGCCGCCAGAACGGGCGGTATACAGGCTGATTTGCGCCGGTTGACTGACTTCGATATAACCAAGCCCCCAGCGCGCGCCCATATTACCTTCTACCTCGGTACCGATATTTAACTGGGTATATTCGGCATCGAATTTACGCTCACCAATAATGTACTGGCCATTAAACCGGGTATCGCTGTCTTGCGGGTGGATATAACCTTCAGCGCTGCTGTTTTCCAGACGGAAAAATACACCGCCGGCTTCTACCGCACCGACAAAAGATTCCAGCTCGGTTTCACCATCGGCATTGGTGCGTACAGCGGCTGCCAGATCAAAGCTGAATGCGTTGTTACGCGGCGAGCGGAATTCCACCACATGGGCTAATGCATCACCGAATTCCACCAAATCTTTCAGATCCCCCACGTACTGATCCGGCGACCAGGCGGTCTGGCGCAGAGTATAAGAGGTGTAGGATAAATCGCGATAATCACCGTATTGCGTTTGCGCCGTAACAGCACAGGTTGCGGTCAGAGCCGCCACTGCCAGAGAAATTCTGATCATGACGACTCCTTAATTAAAACTGATACGCAGGGTGTAGTTCATATTATTACCATCCACCGAGCTGACCTTAACCATGTGCAGACCACGGCTGTCAGGATCGGTATTACGACTGGCGTCATACCAGAGAGTCACCACTTCATCAGCTGTTCCTTCCGTGCGCGACCAGCTGAGCAGGTTCAGGTTATGGTCAAATACTTCCAGATCAGCATTACCGTTCATATTGGTCAGGCTGATGGTCAGCGTACCGTTATAGCTGGACTCAAAACGACTGCCTGCCAAGCGGTAATAATCCTGCCGGTCATCCGGCCCCAGGGTTCCGGTATCACCATCGTCCATATAATCCGCATTGAAAAACGTATCATTGGATGCGGGATCAGGGTCAGGAACACCGCTGCTGTTATTGGTAATGTCAGGATAAGTATCGGCACAGCCTGCCAATATCAGACTGGCGAACACTGGTATAAGTGGCTTCATAAAATGTCCCCGGATTTTTCCGCGAATATACCGTCTCATTTTAAGACGATCCAGTCACACCAGAACGATTGTGGCTTGTAATGCCCTGATTTTTTTACGCTGGCCTGTCAGCAGCAGATTACCCGGATATGTATTTCTCTGATCAAATCGTCACATGTCTGTAATAAATCCGTCCCATCCTCTGCGCCAATAAAATGAATCAACTTTAAGCGGAGATACTATGAACCCAAAGTTTCTGGCTGTTGCGGTAAGCACGGCCCTGCTGGCCGCCTGTGGTGGCGATGACAATAAAAACAGTAATAAAAGCCCACTGGCTGAGCTGGGTATTCAATGCGCCAGCGTAGAAAAAGCCGCTGCGTCCAGCGCAACCGGGACTCTGCAACTGACCCTGATCGACAGCTATGAATCCGGTAATGACTTTGCCACCAGCTCGGCAGAAATTGTCAGCTATGACAGCTGTTCTGATCAGCTTTATGTGGTGAACGCCAAAGACGCGACCATCGATGTGTTATCGCTGGCGCAAACCAACAGCGCACCGACGAAAAAAGGCAGTATCAATCTGGCCTCTGCAGCCACTGCCGCAGGTATTGAAATTGGTGCCGCCAACAGCGTCTCAGCCAAAAATGGTTTGGTCGCCGTCGCCATTGAAGCCAAAGTAAAACAGGATGCCGGTCTGATTGCGCTGTACCGTTCTGACGATCTGAGCCTGCTGGCAACTTACCCTGCCGGCAGCCTGCCGGATATGGTCACCCTGTCAGCCGATGGCCGTTATATTCTGAGCGCCAACGAAGGCGAACCAAGCGGTGATTATAAAAATGACCCTCAGGGGTCGGTCACCATTGTCGATTTAAATAAAGGCTTCAGCGCCGATAAAGCCGTGGTACAGCAAGTGCTGTTTACCGATTTTAATAACGGTGGCAGCCGGGCTGCTGAATTACCCGCCGGCGTGCGTATTTCCGGCCCGGCCGGTACCAGCGTGGCACAGGATCTGGAACCGGAATATCTGGCCCTGAACAGCGACGGCAGCAAAGCCTGGGTTGCGCTGCAGGAAAATAACGCCATGGCCATTATAGATGTGGCCAATGCCCGCGTAGACAGCATTAAAGCGCTGGGAGAAAAGTCGTGGAATACAGAATCCAGAAATCAACTGGACCCTTCCAATAAAGACGGTATGGCAGGTCAGTTTGCCAGCTACGAGCAACTGGCTGGTCTGTATATGCCGGACACCATTGCCAGCTTTGAACTGAATAACGAAACCTATATTGTCTCCGCCAACGAAGGCGACGGACGTGAATATATTTATTCCACCACGCAACAGAACTGTGATGCAGCAAATCATCTCTGGGATGGCGACGATTATTCTGTTGGTTCTGTCGACGCGGATGCTGTGAAATACGCCAACGAAAGCGATGACTGTATTTCTCATGTCGACGAAGCCCGCGGTGGCGATCTGTTTGATATCGTCGATGATGCCCATCCGTTAAAAGCTGCGCTTGATGATAACGACCAGCTGAAGCGTCTTAAATTGATTAACGACCGTGAGAGTATCGGCGCAGGTGACACTCTATACGCTTACGGCGCGCGTTCGTTTTCCATCTGGAACAGCAATGCGGAACTGGTATTCGACAGTGGCGACGATATTGCCAAGCGTGTGTTTGCCGTTGAGCCGGATAATTTTAATGCCGACAACGAAGTGAATTTAACCGCAGAAACCGCCGACAACCGCAGCGATGACAAAGGCACCGAGCCGGAAGCCATCGAAGTGGCCAGTATTAACGGCCGCATTTTTGCGTTCGTGGGTCTGGAGCGTCAGGGCGGCATCATGGTGTATGACATCAGCAACCCGCAGGCCCCGGTATTCCAGAGCTATCTGAATAACCGTGATTTTACTGCACCGGTCTGTACCGAAGTAAATGGCGATGGCGAATGCGATAACGATACCTACAACAGCGCCGCCGGCGATTTAGGCCCTGAGTCTATCGACTACTTCAGCCGTGCCGGTAAGCATTTTATTGCCGTGGGTAATGAAGTGAGTGGAACAACCAGTGTGTATCAGCTGAATTTCAGCAGTACTGCACTGTAACGGCTGCATTAATAAAAACCGCGCTCCGGCGCCACTGCTGGCCCACAGTTTGGAGTGACATTGTGTCACTCCAAACCGCAACATTCATCGGCTACTGTTTTTTAATCTGACACGCCTTTCCGGGGCAAGCCCCTGGCCCCCTGCAAGGAGAGGTATCTCCTTACGATCCTCTCTTTTCGGCGCGTCCGGCTTCATCCAGCCAACGGCAATGATTATGCGGCACGCAAAACAATTCGCCCCGGAACGACGCTTTAAAACACCAAGCATTTGTATCGTTCCGGGGCAGGGTTTTGCTCTGAAGGCCGCAGAATCACCTGGTTGACTGGCGCCGTACGATCGCCGGTTTTAGTAATCCGCTCAGCCGTATTTCAACGGAAGAAGCGTTCACGACATGAAATTTCAGATCATCTGTTTGCTCTGAAAAGCGGCATTGCGGTGATGGTTTTCTGCGCCTCTGGGGCCGCCGCAGAAACCGCTGAGATGTCTGGCCTGTCCGCAGGGATGCGGACAAGTGGCTCCGGCCATGGATGGCCGATGAGCCGCGCGGCCAGTAAATATCAAGGTTTCAAGGAATACGGCCCAGAAAGCGCGAAGCTGGGGTCGGCCCGCCGGCAAGGGGATAAGTTCCCCTGGAAGGCAACAGGCCTTGATGTTGAAACAATGTTTTTGCTACTTATGGTGTTGATTAAAACTGTGGGACAGAAGTGGCTCTCCGGCTCGTTTTTTTATGTCCCGTATTTCTCTGCGCCAAACTTACTGGCGCATAAAATCTTCCAGTCCGCGACCGGTGGCCTTGTGGATATTGCGGAACAGATACCAGATCGCCAGGGCCAGAATAATCATGCTCGGCAGCACAATCACCGGATAACTCATCGCCGTCATTGCACCCAGCTGTTCGTTATATTCTTCGGTACCTGGCATGGCGGTTACCATATAGCGCGCCAGACCATAGTTCAGCGCTGATGACAGAAAAAATGAGGCGGCGATAATTTTATTGGCCATCGTCAGGTGACGCTGAAAGTTCTCTTCCTCACCGTGTTCGGCAATTGCCTGCTGCAGTTTTTCTGTGTCGATCACTTCGTCATTCAGAATAATCATGCGCAATAACGAGTAACGGGTATTCAGGGTCAGCAATACCGCAATGCCAATCAGACCCGGAATTAATGCTTCTTTTACCGCAAGGTATTCCGGCGGCAACTGCAGCAAACTGATACCACCGGTCAGTAATACACTGACGATACCCAGTATCGAAAAGGCGTTCACTTTGCCGGCGGTTTTCAGATCCCACAGACCAAAGGCCAGCGGGAAGGCCAGCGCCACGATAACTCCCAGTGTCGGGCCAAGCATATCGTCACCACTGGCTTTGGTGAGAATCAGTGTTGGGATAACGATATTGAACAGCAGATTACTGAAAAAATTATGATTCTTCTTGCTGCTTGAGGTGGTGGTCATTAAAGGTTTCCATAAAAAATCAGGCGGATCAGAAATGCCGTCAGCGCGCATTAACGGCGCTGACGGCGCTCACCACGCAGTACTGTAATCACCGTTGCGGTTTCCGGACGAACATCACGCCACAGAGCAAAAGCTTCGGCCGCCTGTTCAACCAGCATGCCTAAACCATCAATCACTTTGCCCACGCCATTATCCAGCGCCCACTGGTTAAACACTGTGGTTTGCGTGCTGTACATCATGTCATAGCAAACGGTGCCTGCCGTTAATACGGCAGGAGACAGTGGCGGTAAATCGCCGCTGAGGCTGGCCGATGTACCGTTAATGATGACATCGAAGCTGCCGTCCAGTGCATCGAATGCGGCGGCTTTAATATTGCCTAAGTCGGCAAAATCCGCGGCCAGTATTTCGGCTTTACTCAGCGTGCGGTTGGCAATAATCAGCTCTGCCGGTTGCTGCTCCAGAATGGGCTGCAGCACACCACGCACCGCACCGCCAGCACCCAGCAACAAAATACGTTTGCCGGTTATTGTCACGCCATGATTCACCGTCAGATCACGCACCAGACCCACACCATCGGTGTTGTCGGCAAGAATGCGGCCATCAGACATTTTCTTCAGCGTATTTACCGCCTGTGCACGCTGTGCACAGGCGGTAAATACGCTGAAGAAAATGTCTGATGGCCGCATTCTTG
>Ga0210039_1004133_pt1 | contig 10717 bp, 8 predicted proteins | sample CryGeyCG2114_250_3_FD_185460 | JGI IMG/M metagenome (GOLD analysis project Ga0210039, IMG submission 185460) | Groundwater microbial communities from aquifer - Crystal Geyser CG17_big_fil_post_rev_8/21/14_2.50 (SPAdes) (version 2) | ecosystem: Environmental > Aquatic > Deep subsurface >... | reverse complement strand
ATGCAGATTCCGCTATAGACCGAAACCACATGGTCAATCACCTCTCTGAAGTTCAGGGGCTCCACCTGATACTCCATGAGTCCGGACTCGATCTTGGAAAGGTCCAGGTAGTCGTTGATCAGGTCGCCGAGGCGCCTGCTTTCGAAAATGATGGTGCGCAGGAATTCATCCCGGGTCTCAGCGGATTCGGACTGATACCTGAGAAGAAGGTCGGCATAGGCCAGGATGGAGGTCAGGGGTGTTCGAAGGTCATGGGCCACAATATCCAGAAACTTACTCTTTTTCTTGTCCATCTCCTTGAGATGCCTGTTGGCTTCCTGAAGTTCTTTCTGCTTGCCCTCCAGGATATGCATCATGTCATTGAACCGCTCTCCGAGCCTCGCCAGGGGATCTTTATGGGCTGAGATATAGATCTCACACGATTCACAATTACAGTCTCTTCCGGGCTTTCCGGCCTTGATCCTGCAGCAGTAAACCTTGCCGAGATGCCAGCAACGGAGGTGGTCTGACTGATAGGCCGGGCAGTTCTCGTAAACACAGTTCTTGAGCTCCCAGCAGCGGATCAGATTGGTATTTTTATACCGTATGGAGAGATCCCCTCCGGATCGGACCTGATCGATCAGTTTGGAGATCTCCTCATGCGCATTCTCCAGCCTGCACTCAGACTCCCGTATCCGGTCCATTTCCCTTCCGAGATTTTCGTTTAGAAGACCGATCTCCTCCTTGGCATCCTGAAGCAGGTCCCTTTCCTGAATCAGGGACCGATAACCCTTCTTGACCCGTTCATAGTAGAAGGTCAATGTGGCCACAAAGACCAGGGTGATGGATTCTATGGCCCCGGCAAAAGGAGAGAGGGCCTTCCATACGGAACTGTATCCGGATATGAGCAGGAAGAATTTGACCAGATGGCTCACTGAACGGCATAGGGTAAAGATCCCAAAGGCGATGGAGATCCACAAGAGATAGGTCAAGAGGGCATTGGCCTTATCGCTTCGGGAGAGTTTCCGGCACATGGAGACCGCCCCGAATGCAAGGAAGATCGAGAGTGAGGATCCGGCAATGTCCACCAGATAGACGGGCCACATGGGGAGCGTAAGATTCATGGCCTCTCCCTCTGCACCCGGATCAATTCACGGATTCCGATGAACAACAATAACAAGGCCGAAAAAGAGAGGACATGGTCATAAGTCCCCAGATAATAGAGGAGGTCGGGAACCGAGTGTGCGTGGAAGGTCCATGGCAGGCCGAAAAAGCTGCCGGATAGGGCCTGGGGATTGAGAACCTCTCGGTATTGATGGACTAAGAAGGTCTCAGCATTCCAGCAGGCAAACAGGAGCGCGGAGAAAAAGATCCACCGCCACCCCTTGCGGGCAGACTCTCCGGACCGGACGAGCCGGATGCACAAATAAATCATGGCCGTAAAAAAGATCAGGTGGGCGATCTGATGGGAATACAGCCCCTCGGCCCCTCCATGTTCCTGAACGGCCAGGGCCGGACGGGTCCATATCCATGGAAGGCATGAATATATAAGGGAAACTATGGCTTTACGAATCATACCAGACCTTTTACCTCACCCTGTAAACCAATAACTTATCGTCAGAAATCCCTGAAACCTTTACTGAAAAGATTCCCGAGGGGAGGTCGTAGGGATCCATGAGCCGACCGGAAAGGTAATTGCCGGTCAGCACGCTCAGGGTTTTGTTTGCGGGGCCGGGTTTGGAGGTGGGAACGGCTCTCAGGGTTTTCCCTTGCATCCCGCTCAGGAATTTTACCTGCATGGCGCGGCATATCTCCCTGAGCCGGGCGGCCCGTTCCTTTTTTGCGGCCTGATCTACCTGCCCATCCATGGCATAGGCCTCGGTCCCCGGCCGCTGAGAATAAGGGAAGATGTGGAAATGGGTCAGTGGAAGGGATGCGATCCACCGGCAGGTCCGCTCAAAGGATCCGCCGGTCTCCCCGGGGAGGCCGACGATCAGGTCCGTGCCGATCCCCATCTCGGGATCCCGGGCACGGAGACGAAAAACCAGATCAAAAAACGCATCCGTGGTATAGGGCCGCCTCATGCGCCTGAGGATTGCATCATCCCCGCTTTGAACGGGGATATGGAGATGGTTGCAGAGTTTCTCCTCTCCCGTAATCAGATGGATGAGTTCATCGTCCACCTCCGCCGGCTCGATCGAAGAGAGCCGGATGCGGAAGTCTCCCGGAATCCGGATCAGCCGGAGGATCAGTCTCTGAAGTCCCCGGCGCTCATGCCGGTCCACGCCGTACGCCCCGAGGTGGATCCCCGTCAGGACAATCTCAGGAAAGCCCTTCTCAATTAGGGCCCGGACCTGATTTTCAACCTGCTCGGCATCCACGCTTTTGAAAGGGCCCCTGGCCTGGGGAACAATGCAGTAGGCACAGAAGGCCCGGCATCCGTCCTGGACCATGACAAAGGCCCTGGATCTCCCGCCTGCGCCCTGGATCAGCCTTTGACTTTCGGATGATTCACGTCCACGCTGCCCGCCTGTCTGTGCCGGTGTCACCTGTCTGCCGTCGCGCAGGCAGGCGGCAGACAGGTCCTCAGGCCGTCTCGGCCCATTTTCTTCCTCAAGACCGACCTTGTCGGCATTGAGATTTCCGGCAAGCATCTCCGGAATCCTCCTCTTGTCCCTGCTCCCGACCACCATGGTCACACCCGGGATGGCGCGCACCGCATTTGGATCCATCTCTGCATAACAACCGGTCACGACCACGCGGGCGCCGGGATTCTCCCTGACCGCCTTCCGGATCATCTGCCTGCACTGAGTATCGCTCCTTGCGGTCACGGTGCAGGTATTGACAATGCAGAGATCCGCAGGCTCCCCAAGGGCGGCCTTTTGCAATCCAAGCCCATCGAGCGCCTCCGCGACGAAAATCGAATCCACCTGATTCACCTTGCACCCGAGCGTCTGGATGGTATAGCGCATGATTTCAAATCTCTTGATTTTACGTTTCTTGATTTCAAATCTCAAATTTCAAATTCTGGTTCTTCTCCCATATAGTGGTTAAAAAGGGTTCGAGGATTCCAGGGTTCAAGGGGTCAAGTGTTTTTTTTGATTTAGGTATTTCTTCTATCATCTCACCTACCCCCGGGGCTCTCGATCTGTTAACCCCTCAGTTTCTTGCTAAGCTTTTCACTCGGACCCTCAAGTTCTTGAAAAGCACTTCACTTGACCCCTTGACTCCTTGACCCCTTGGACCCTTATGTTTTCACCCACTCTTTTGGAGATGATCTCCAATTCTTAAATAATCCTGCTGTCCAGATGAAAGACCTGCCCGGTGACCGTCCGCATGCGGACGAGCGCCCTGACAAAGCGGACCAGGTCCCCGGGATCGCAAAACCCGGAAAGACAGCTCTGCCCCAGTGCAAGGCTCCTGACCTCTTCCGGAACAGAGCGGGTCATATCCGTCTCCATGAAACCGGGACAGACGGCGTTCACCCGGATATGATACTTCCCCCATTCCCTGGCCGCAGATTTAGTCAGACCGATGAGAGCGGCCTTGGCCGCCGCGTAATTGGCCTGTCCCCTGCTCCCCCGAACCCCCGAGATGGAGACCATATTGATGATCTCCCCCCCGCCCTGCTCACGCATGGGTCCGGACACGGCCCGCATGGCATGGAACGGCCCGGAGAGATCCACGTCCATCACCGCATCCCAGTCCTTCTCCGGCATGGAGACGGCCGGGGCGTCCCTGATCATCGCAGCGTTGTTGATCAGGATATGAATCCCTCCCCATATCTCAAGGATGCGGCGCACCATCTCTTCCACCTGTGCAGGTTCAGCGAAATCGGCAGACAGGGTTAGCGCCTCTCCCCCGTGCTTCCGGATCGCCGCCGCCGCCTCTTCGGCTTCGCCGGACCGGGAACCATAGTGCACGGCCACTCGATAGCCGGGACGGGCAAAACCGAGCGCAAGATGCCTCCCGAGACCCCGCGAAGCCCCGGTGATCAGGACCACTTGATGATTTTCGGTCATGGAAAATCCTTCACAAGCCCGGTCCCTCAGCCGACGGCCCCCTTAAAAACCGTCCCAGGACCAAGACTGCGGTATCCAGATCCTCAGCCGTATGCTGTGCCATAACTGAGAAGCGGAGCCTTGACTTCCCCTTGGGAACCGTGGGGGGGCGGATAGCCGGAGCGAAGACCCCGCCCTCATACAGGGCCTGGGCGGCGGCAAGGGCCTTGTTAACCGGACCCAGGATCAGAGGAAGGATCGGCGTCTCCCCCGTTATCCCTTCAAACCCTATGCCTTTTAATCCACGGGCCAGCCGGCGGATATTGGAAAAGAGCCTCTTCCTCAACCGGTCCCCTTGGTCGGTCCGGACCAGTTCAAGAGCGGCGCGAGATGCGGCCAGTACCGGAGGAGGAAGGGCCGTGGAGTAGATCAGGGACCTCGCCCGGTTGATCAGAAGATTGATGATCTCCCGGTCTCCCGCGGCAAAAGCGCCGAAGGAACCGAGCGCCTTGCTCAGCGTCCCCATCCGGAGGGTAATCCGGTCTTCCACGCCGAAAAGGGAGGCGCTCCCCCTCCCCTTGTCCCCCAGGACCCCTATGGCATGGGCCTCGTCCAGGTAGAGATGCGCCCCGTACCGTTCTGCAAGAGCGGCCAGTTCCGGAAGGGGCGCCAAATCCCCGTCCATGCTGAAGAGGCTTTCAGTCACGATCCACCGCCTTTTGTAATGATATTTATTCGATCTTTTAAGCCGATCCTCCAGCATATCGCAATCAAGATGCCTGTAGAGTTTGACATCCGATCGAGAGAGGCGGCACCCGTCCACGATGGAGGCATGATTCAATACATCGCAGAGAATCAGGTCTTCCTTACCGCAGAGGGCTGAAAGGATTCCGGTATTCGCCGCATACCCTGAATTGAAAATCAGAGCGGCCTCTTCCCCCAGGAACCCGGCGATCTCCTCCTCAAGCCTCGTATGGAGCACGCATGTCCCGGAGAGGAGTCTGGATGCCCCGCTCCCGGCGCCGTATTGGTTCGCAGCCTCACAGACCGCCTCCTTCAGTCTGGGATGGGAGGCAAGGCCCAGATAATTGTTGGAGGCGAGGGAGATCATCTCCCGGCCGTTCATCCGTATCCTCGGCCCCTGGGCCGTCTCCACTTCATGGAGGCGCCGGTAAAGTCCCTTGGCCTTGAGGGATTGAAGCTCCTGCTCAAACATCACTGATCTCCGTGATCAATGTGCATCCGGACACTGTAGCGTTCTCTCTCCTGCATCCCCTCACGCATCAGGCGCGACCCTCAAACCATGCGATAGGATGACCTCCCGGTCTTTTCCCGGAGGGGTTCCTTTTGTGGTCAGGTAATCCCCGGTCAGAATCCCGTCGACCCCGGCATCAAAGAGCATCCCCTGCTCCTCGCCCAGATGGACCTCCCGTCCTGCACAGGCGCGGATCTCGCGATCCGGGTTGATCAAGCGGAACAGGGCCACGGTCTTCAATATCTCATCCCGGGCCAGAATTCCCTTCCCCGCCAGGGGAGTTCCTGGAATCGGGTTCAAAAAATTCAGGGGGATGGAATCGACCTGCAGGTCCCGAAGGGCCATGGCCATCTCGACCCGCTGCGCCATGGTCTCCCCCATGCCGAGGATCCCTCCTGAGCAGACCTGAAGTCCCGCCTTCCCGGCATTCAGCACGGTCCGCACGCGCTCGTCATAGGAATGGGTGGTGCAGACCGATGCATAAAAACTGCGGGCGGTCTCAATGTTGTGATGGTAACGGACGAGGCCGGCCTCCCTGAGCCCTACGAGGTCCTCAAGGTTTAGCGCCCCCAGAGAGGCGCACGGGCGGACCTTCCCCGCCTCCCGCATCCTCTGCAGGACCCCCCGGATCCTCTCCAGCTCATCCGGCTCGGCGCGCCTCCCGCTGGTCACGATACAGAAAAAACTCACCCCATCCTGCGCCGAACGCTCCCATCCATCCAGGATCCTCTGATCGGGGATCAGCGGATAGGCCTTGACCCCGGTCTGATACCGCAGGGACTGGGCGCAGAAGCGGCAATCCTCGGAACAGCGCCCGGATTTGGCATTGATGATGGCACAGAGACTCACCACGTCTCCCCGATGGGTCTCACGGACGCGTCGTGCGGCGTTTAGAATTTCCGGGAGGTCCTGGGGCGGGGTTTCGGCCAACATCAGGGCCTGCTCCCGGGTCAAGGGATCTCTATCAAGGACTCCCTTCAGAACCGCTTTAATCTCTGCATGCATTTCAGACTCCGACCTTCCCTTATACACGGCGCACAGGCAGCAAGATCTGTATTAGGGTTCAAGGGTTCAAGTGAAATATTGAACCGCAAGCAAACTCTCAAGAGGAAAAAACTGAAACCCTTTAACCCGATGACGCTCGGCCCTTATTTTTCAAGAGTGTAAAGACAAATCCGGGTATTGTCAACATCGAAGAGGATGTATGTTGACATAAGGGCTCAAAATATTTTCTTTCTTTTTTATAAATAAAATTAGAAATGACCAATCAAATCTGATATAATATGTCATAAAAGCGTGATATGAAGCATGGATAGATCGAAAGCTCAGCGGCCTGACCCGATCGTTCAGCGCCGGTTCTGATAAAAAATGAGGACATTGTTTATTTTTTTAGATTTGCCCTTGACATCACCATATATTGTATGGTACAGACTCTCTAAACCCAACAGATCGTAAGTAACCACAGGGGAGACTAAAGAGGATCCCTATGACGATCTGAATTTATTAAGGAGAAGGCCATGGAGCATCAGGTGTTAACAAAAGAAGACGATCAACCTCCCAGTCAAAGCACTACAACCATAGAAGATGAACAACCTCCCAGTACGTTGCTCTCCTGCCCGAAAAACGGAAATGGGAAAAAGACCCCTCTCGGAATCCAAGGCTGTAAAATCCATTACATTTCACCTCAAAAAAATGAAGAACTCTTCAAAAATGATGATTGGGTCGGCAAGTTATGGCCGGACGTCACCCAGGAGGAATGGAACGACTGGAGGTGGCAGGCGGCCAACAGAATCAGAAAGATCGACACCCTGGCCGAGATTCTTAATCTGAAACCCTATCAGATCCCAAAATACAAACGGCTGATCGAGACGTTTCATTACTCCATCACGCCGTATTACCTGTCCCTCATTGACTGGTCCAACCCTGAGGACCCGATCATGAAACAGTGTCTTCCCGATCTTAAGGAAGTGGACTTTCAGATGGTCGGCGACAATGACCCCCTTGAAGAAGAAGAAGACATGCAGGCGCCCGGGCTGGTTCACAGGTATCCCGACCGGGTGCTCGCGGTCATTACGAACACCTGCGCCATGTATTGCCGGCATTGTACCCGGAAGAGGATATGGCACGAAGGTGAGACCATCCGATCCAGGACCGACCTTCTGGCCATGATCGAGTACGTCCGGGCCACGCCGGAGTTGAGAGAGGTCATCGTCTCAGGCGGCGATCCCCTCATGATGAACCTGGACGTGCTCGACTGGTTCCTGGGTGAACTCAGGAAGATCTCCCACGTCGAAGTCCTGAGAATCGGCACTCGGGCCCCCGTGGTGCTTCCCATGAGGATCACGGACGACCTTGCAAAGATGCTTGCAAAACACAGGCCCCTCTGGGTGAATACCCAGTTCAACCATCCCAGAGAGGTGACCCCCGAGGCGCAGGAGGCCTGCGACAAGCTCCTCCGGGCCGGCATCCCGGTCTCCAACCAATCCGTCCTGCTGAAGGGCATCAACGACTCGGTGGAAGTGATGAAAGAACTCTGCCACGCCCTGCAGAGGATCATGGTCAGGCCGTATTATCTCTTCCAATGCGACCCGGTGAAAGGGGTTGAACATTTCAGGACCAGCATCTGGAAAGGGATGGAAATCATCGAGCTGATGCGCGGCTATACCGGCGGCCTCTGCATCCCCACCTTTGTCGTGGATGCCCCCGGCGGAGGAGGCAAGATTCCACTGCAGCCATTCTATCTCCTGTCCACCATAGACAAGGATGTGATCCTGAGAAATTATGAGGGGATGATTGTGAAGTATTACAATCCTCAGGAGAACGACTTTATAAGGCCGAGACGGAAGAACGGTAACGGCAACGGCAAGGATTCCGGCGCCGCTCAGCTCATCCGTGGGAATAAGCAGGCCTTGGTCCCGGAGGAAAACCCGAGATACCGAAGGAGAAAACAGAAAAACTCTCTTTTCAAGATACAAGGAGAGACCAGATGAAGATCGGTCTGACCTATGATCTGAGGAAAGAATATCTTGAAATGGGATTCACTGAAGAGGAGACCGCCGAGTTCGACAGCGAGGAGACCATCCGTGCCCTTGAAGAGACCCTGAGCAGCCTGGATCACGAAGCCGTCAGGGTCGGCAATATATTTGAACTGTCCAGACGGCTATCCGCAGGCGAAAGATGGGACCTCGTCTTCAACATCTCGGAAGGGTGTCACGGAAGAAACAGGGAGGCCCAGGTGCCCGCGCTCCTCGAGGCCTATCAAATCCCCTACACCTTCAGCGATCCCTTAACCCTTGCCGTCTGTCTGGACAAGGCCGTGGCCAAGAGCGTGGTCAGGGACGCGGGGATTCCCACACCGGAATCCCTCACCGTGGACTCCATGCAAAACCTGGAAAAGAGCGCCATCAGCCTTGGGACCTCCTTCCCGCTCTTTACCAAACCGGTCTCCGAGGGGACCGGCAAAGGGATCACCGCCGAATCCATCGTATGGGACATGGACGCATTGAAGAGGCAGTGCTCGGCGCTGCTCATCCGGTATCACCAGCCCGTTCTCGTCGAGACCTATCTCCCCGGCAGGGAATTCACCATCGGCATCGTGGGGACCGAAAACCAGGCCAGGGTGATCGGAGTTCTCGAGGTCAAGCTCAACCAGAACGCGGAACCGCTTGTCTATACCTTCGCCAATAAGGAGTTCTGCGAAGAGAGGGTGGAGTATCTCCTTGTGAAGGACAAGGCGATCATCCAAGAGGCATCGGATGTCGCGATCAGGGCATACCGGGCGCTTGGATGCCGGGATGCAGGCAGGCTGGATCTCAAAGCCGACAAGAACGGGAAGCTTTATTTCCTCGAAATGAATCCTCTGGCCGGCCTTAACCCGACCCATTCCGACCTTCCCATCCTGTGCAGCAAGGCGGGAATCGGGTACAGACAACTGATCTCGGATATCATTCGTTCCGCTCGTGAGAGGAAAGCAAAAGACCGCGTGTTTAAACATGACTCCCGCACATCTACGCTCAATTAGTCAGGTCACTCTTTTTATATGAAAGTCGCGCTTTTTTACAATCAACCCATCACCGGCAAACCCGATTCAGAGGACGTGCTCGACGAAGTGGAGCTGATCATCGATGCCCTGGATCATCTCGGATATGATTATGAAACCTTTATTCTCGACGGCGGATCTCAGACCTGCGCATTAAGCGAGGAACTCTGCCTTCTCCTCAAACAGTTAAAACGGCACTCTCCTGACGTGGTTTTTAACCTGGTCGAAAGCGTGAGGGACCAGCAGAGGTATTTCCCCGTAGTCGCCTCGTTCTTTGAAATTTCGGGTTACCCTCATACCGGTTCCCCATTTGACGCCCTTCAGACCACCACGGACAAGATCCTCGCCAAGTCCATCCTGACGGCCCGGGGCATCCCCACCCCTTCCTGGGATCAGTACAGGAGTAACCCGGCGTGCGGTCCTGATTTCCGGATCGCACTCAACCCGCCCGTCATCATCAAACCCGCCTGCGAGGATGCATCCGTAGGCATAGATGATCGTTCCGTGTTCCATGACCTTGCGGCGCTTCTCCCTGAACTTCCCGAAATATACAAAAGGCACAAAGGCCAGCCGCTCCTGATCGAGCAGTTCATCGATGGGAGAGAGTTCAACATCTCATTGCTCGAACATCGAGACGGGACCGTGGAGGTCCTGCCCGTGGCTGAAATGGTCTTTGAAAGCTGGCCCGAAAAAAAACCGAGGATCGTCAACTACCATGCGAAGTGGGACAAAAACTCCTTTGAATATCACCATACGGTGAGAACGTTCAACCCTGAGAACGCCCCCATCGAAGCCATCAAAGAGACGGCATTAGACTGCTGGCATGCGTTCAACCTGCGGGGATACGCACGGGTGGATATTCGTTTGAGTCCGGAAGGGAAGGTCTATGTGATCGAGGCGAATGCCAATCCGTGCATTGCTTCTGACTCGGGGTTTATCATGTCGGCAAAAGAGCGCGGCTACAAAATCCAGGATGTGATAAAAGAGATGATCGATGTCGCAGTGCAGAAAAAATAGGAAACCTTAGCGGCCCAATTCGTAAATATACACAGTGACAGAAGTCGTAATTAGTTTGTCATTGTCCGGCTTGCCCTCGGTTTACCGGGGCTTGACCGGACAATCCAGTATATTCTTCTGGTTCCCCCGACCTGTCTGTGTGCGGGCACGCACACAGACAGGTCGGGGAATGACATTGTCAATTTACAACGCTCTATATAGGACCACTTAGAGTTCAGAGGCAGAGACCCATGGCAAGTCCCTCAAGCAAACACACAAACAACTTACACCCGATCACGTTCAGGAATGAGGCGCATCCGGAAGACAGGAAATCCCTGCATCAGATCCTCCTTTCCACAGGCATCTTTCATCCCTACGAGCTGGATGTGGCCATGGAACTGCTGGACGACCGCTTAAAAAAGGGTGCAAAGAGCGATTACCTTTTTC
>Ga0210039_1004131_pt1 | contig 10724 bp, 9 predicted proteins | sample CryGeyCG2114_250_3_FD_185460 | JGI IMG/M metagenome (GOLD analysis project Ga0210039, IMG submission 185460) | Groundwater microbial communities from aquifer - Crystal Geyser CG17_big_fil_post_rev_8/21/14_2.50 (SPAdes) (version 2) | ecosystem: Environmental > Aquatic > Deep subsurface >... | reverse complement strand
TATTACTTTCTGGCGCCGCTTCGGTATAAACACTACATGATATTTACAGTCCCACCGGGTATGACTCAAACTCTGATATTCTTTCATTGCGAATCTCCATTCTTTTAGTCGAGAAAGAAGATTCACAGCGATCGACGTATAGGTCAAACCTTGGTGAGTCCCCCGGCATAGCCGGGGGTTTACCTTGTTAAATTATATCAAATGCTTGGCGTGTTATTCGCCCTATTTATGCAAAATTCAGGCTAGGTTACATGTCTTAAAGCGGGTATTTCTGCATGGGCGCTGGCACGTCTATCCCAGTATCGCCACTTACAAAAACATCGGCGCCGACGAGAATCGCAGTTGCCAGATGGAGTGAATCCGGAGTGCGTAACTTCGGAGTATTTGCCCGCAATTTCGCAGCCAGGAACAGCTCCTGCCGCCCAAGTGGAATCGGTTCTATAAGAGTGTCCAGAAGCCGCTCATAGGCCGCTACCAGCTCATCATTGCCGACGCGAAACGGCAGCACGAGAACTTCCGTAAAGGTAAGTTCACTGGTTACCAACCGCGCGCCAGCCCGCTCGATCTCGATAAAAAGCCCCTCAATGGAAGCCTTGAAAGCAGGATTGCCCTCGGTCAGATAAATGATGGCATTGGTGTCGAGATAAACCGTTGCCCCTGGCCTGATTGTTAATCCCATGAGGCGCGGTCAGCGGATAAGGCCACGTCGATTTCCTCGCGGGTTCTTGTTACCTTTCGTGATTCGTGGAGGAATTCCAGAATGCTTGGCTTGCGCTTTGGCGTATCTACCAGGCGCTTCGGTCGCAGCAAAATGCCGTCCTGGTAAACCGAGGCTTCGAGATAGTCGCCGGTATGAAGCGGAACAACATCGCGCAACCGCGCCGGGATGGTGACCTGATATTTATCCTTGACGCGCACTAGATTGCCCATGCGACCTCCATAGTTGGAAAGTTAGAAATTACGACTTTAATTATAATCTGTAAACCCAGAGTTGCAAGAAAAAAACTTCTTCGTGCCTCTGACCTTTCGGTAACCTTTTATTTTGAGGCAACGCGCCATGGCGTTGTCGAATGAAATAAATCTCATTACCGAGACACCAGCCACTGATGAATGTGTATCGTTAGTGATTTTGCCTTGCTTCAGATACCGGGGAAAACGAATGCTGCCGCACCACCGACAACCCGGCTATTTAATCGTCATTGGACACTGGTGGGGCACTGGTGGGGCACTGGTGGGACACTGGTGGGGCACTGGTGGGGCACTGGTGGGGCACTGGCGAAAAAATAACCAGCAAAAATGACAATCAGTCACAACATGGTGAACGCTTTAACTGCATGATATAATTGTTTCAGTTTGTTGCATATTGTCGTAACTTATTGATTATAAGGCGTTCGTGATGCGAAGGTCACCAGTTTGATTCCGGTCATCGGCACCAGTATCCATAAGGCTTGCAGCGATGCAGGCCTTTTTAATTAGATAAACGTGGAACAAAACCATCCCGACGGATTCGTCACCATCAAACGCACACTCAGGCGAATTTTATTCGCATTCCTGATCCTGGCTATTCTCGCCCTCGTCACGCTGGGTATCCTTCTATTCAGGGAGACCGAATCCTCGGCATTCCAGGCGGATTACCTGTCGCGGCTTGCCAAAGACCTTCGCTGGACAATGAAGAGTGGGCCTAATCCGGATCGGCCCATTCCCCAAGCCGGGCCTTACGACGAGCGCCTGGGGTACAGCCAGTTGCCGGCCATGATCCCGCGCCTTGTGGATCAGGGTTTCCAGGTGAGCGCCCAGGCACGGCTGTCTCCGCGCATGCGGGAGCTGATCGACCTGGCCTTGTTCGTCCCCTACCGGGAGAAGTCCCAGGCCGGCCTGCTGGTCACGGATTCCAGCGGGCAGCCATTTTTCAAGGCGCTTTCTCCAGGACGAGTCTACGAGAATTTCGAGGCGGTTCCTGCTGTCGTTGTGAACAGCCTGCTCTACATCGAGAACCGCGAGCTGCTGGATCCGCTCCACCCCAGAAAAAATCCGGCGGTGGAGTGGACCCGGCTCGGTAAAGCCGTGCAGGACAAGGCGATCCAGGTCTTCCGCCCGGAACATGATGTGCCCGGAGGCAGCACGCTGGCCACGCAAATCGAGAAGTACCGGCACTCTCCCGATGGCCTGACCCTCTCCGCCCGCGACAAGCTGCAGCAGGTCGCATCCGCTTCCGTGCGCGCCTACCTTGATGGGAGTGACACGCTGCCTGCGCGTCAGCGTATCGTGGTGAACTATCTCAACACGGTTCCGCTCGCCGCAGTGGCCGGATTCGGGGAAGTGAACGGTATCGGTGACGGGTTGTGGGCCTGGTATGGGTGGAACTTCGGTTACGTCAATCGGACGTTGCGGTCCTTGCCGTCGAGCGGAGCCGATCTCGGCGAATTCGCCAGTGTCTACAAGCACGTGTTGAGCCTGATGATCGCCCAGCGTCGGCCATCGGCTTACCTGACGAAAGAGCGCAAGACCCTTGAGGCGCTGACCAACAGCCATCTGCGGGTGCTGGCACAGGCCGGCGTGATTCCGCCCGCTGTCAGGGATGCGGCCCTGAAGGTGCCGCTGCGCTTTCTTTCGGCTGCGGTTGCGGAAGAAACCGGGGATTTCCTGTCCCGCAAGGCGGCCAGCGCCGTGCGCGTGAGCCTGGCTTCCCTTTTGGGCTTGCCCCGCCTGTATGAACTGGATCGCCTGGATCTTTCCGTGCAAACCACGCTCAACGGAGACCTGCAGAAGAAGATCACAGATATCCTGCGCGATATCAGGAAGCCGGAGTCGGCGCGCACCGCCGGGCTCTACGGTAGCCATATGTTGGGCGAAGCCGATCCGGGCAAGATCATCTACAGTTTTACGCTCCACGAACTGACGCCCCAAGGCGCCAAGCTCAGAATTCTGGCCGACAATTTCGACCAACCGTTCGACATCAACCAGGGTACCAAGCTCGACCTGGGTTCCACCGCCAAGCTGAGAACGCTGGTGACCTACCTGGAAATCGTCGAAAAGCTGCATGGCCAATATGCGCCCTTGCCGCCGGAAGCACTGCGGCAAGCGAAAGTCGAACCCGGTGACAACTTTAGCCGCTGGGCGATCGACTATCTCCTGCAAGGTGGGGACAAAAGCCTCGCGGCCATGCTCGACACTGCTCTGGAGCGCAAATATTCGGCCAGCCCGAACGAGCAGTTCTTTACTGGCGGCGGCGTGCACGTTTTCCACAACTTCAAGCACGAGGACGACGGCAGGATCATCAGCGTGCGCGAAGCCACCCGCTTTTCCGTCAACCTGGTTTATATCCGCCTGATGCGGGATATCGTGCGCTACACTATGTTCCAGACCCCGGGGGCGAATATTCTCAAGGACATGGACAACCCGCAGCGCGAGGAATACCTCAAGCGTTTCGCGGACAAGGAGAGCAAGGAGTTCCTTCTCCGCTTCTACCATAAATACAAGGGCAAATCGGCACGGGAGATCACCGATATTTTCTTTTCCGGCATTCGGCCCACCCCGCGACGGCTCGCGGCCGCCTACCGCTACCTTGATCCGCAGGCCACCCAGGACCGGTTTGCCGAATTCATGGAATCTCGCCTGCCCGGATTCAATGGTTCGGACGGGCACACCCTCCGCGCCATGTATGAGGGCTACGGCCCGGGAAAATATTCGCTGGCCGACCAGGGTTACCTTGCGCACGTCCATCCGCTGGAGCTGTGGCTGGTACGCTACTTGACCACTCACCCCGGTGCACGGTACAAGGATATGATCAAGGCCAGCGGTGCTGAACGCATTGCCGTCTACGACTGGCTGCTCAGGACCGTGCACCGGAACGCGCAGGACGTCCGCATCCGCAGCCTGATCGAAGTGGAAGCCTTTCTGGAAATTCACCGTCGCTGGAAGCGGCTCGGCTACCCGTTCGACTCACTGGTGCCCTCGCTGGCCACGGCCATCGGCAGTTCCGGGGATCGCCCCGCTGCGCTCGCCGAACTCATGGGCATCATACTCAACGATGGGGTTCGGGCTCCCTCAGTGATGATTGAAGGCATGCGCTTCGGTGCGGATACACCCTATGAAACCATCGTCGGGCGCGCCCCCGTTAAAAGCGAGCGGATGTTCACGCCAGAACTGGCTGCCGCGGTGCGCAGCGTGCTGATCGATGTGGTGGAGGGAGGTACGGCCACGCGGCTTGCCCACGCCATCGTGAGAGAAGACGGCACGCAGATTCCACTGGGTGGCAAGACCGGCACCGGCGACCATCGCTACGTCACTTTTTCCGGGGCGGGCGCGATCAAGGAATCTCGCGCGGTGAACCGCTCCGCCACGTTCGTGTTCTTCATCGGCGACCGCTTCTTTGGTACGCTCACCGCCTTCGTGCCCGGCGCGGACGCCGACGACTATGAGTTCACTTCGTCGCTCTCGGCGCAAGTCCTGAAGAATCTGTTGCCCACTTTGAAACCGCTCACCGACTCGGCCCGCCCCCTTCCCGAGCAAGCGCGGCCCGATGCCACGAAGAAAGGCAAAGAGAATAAAATAGCGCCCCAACCTGTTCAAGACGGCGAAGATGCCGTCGATTCTTCTACAATCGTCCTGCCTGCTACACCGCTGAACTGATAAAATGATCGCCTGATGATGTGCCGACCCGTCATGAGAGCGAACGAATCGATACAACCCGCGAACCCTCGTGGACTCAGGAGCCGAAGATGAGCGAACAACCTGTCTGCCCGTTACGCGTTGCGCCCGATTTTTCCGGAGTGACGGTGGTGCGGCTCGTGCCGCCAGCGCCATTGAAAGATTACCTGGAAGCGATGCGTGTCGCCGATGCCGAAGCGGCATCCCGCCTCGGGAAAACCATGCTGCTGTCGTGGTACGACCGTGACCGCGATTTCGAGTCCCCGCAACATTCCAGCGAGTGCCACCAGGGCAGCGCCGTGCCGGGCTACGTGGATTACGGGCTTTACCACGGAGCGAAGTTGATGGTGGATATTGAAGCGGGCCGCTTCGTGTTTTTCTATCTGCCTGTCGAGCTCTGAGCCAGGTTAACGATGGCTATACAGGGCATCCTTCATTGACAGCCAAAAAAGTAAAATCACCCCAGCCCGAGTTCCCTGTGACAGGAATCGGGGCTTCGGCCGGCGGTCTGGAAGCTTTTGCCCGGCTGCTTCCAGCCATTCCGCCGGACACCGGCATGGCCTTCGTTCTGGTGCAGCACCTGGCATCGGATCACAAGAGCCTGTTGCCGGAGATACTGGCCGGCATCAGCAAAATTCCGGTGACGGAAGCCAGCGATGGCGTGGTGGTGAACCCCGGCCATATTTTCGTCAACCCGCCGGGTTTCGACATGGCGCTGCGCCACGGTGTGCTGCACCTGACCCGGCAGGAATCGGCCCATGGCCTGCATCACCCCATCGACGTCTTTTTCGTTTCCCTTGCCGCCGATCTGGGGAATCGGGCGATTGGCGTGGTGCTGTCGGGCACCGGGACGGACGGCACGCTGGGGCTTGCGGAGATCAAGTCCGTCGGCGGCATCACCCTGGTGCAGAGCGAGGATTCCGCCGTCTACGGCGGCATGCCGAACAGCGCCATCGCTGCGGGATGCGTGGATTTCGTCCTGGCTCCCGAGAAAATGGCGCGGGAACTGGTCAACATCGAGCGCCATTTTTCCTTCGCCGGGGAGCGCCGGTCGCAGGGTTTGAGCCGCGATGCGCTGGATAAAATTCTTGCCCTGCTGCGCGAAGCGACCGGTAACGATTTGGTGCATTACAAGCCGGGGACGGTTTCCCGCCAGATCGAGCGCCGCATGTTGCTGAGGAAATGCCCGGACATCGCGGCGTACACCGAGATACTGCGGCGCGAACCGGCCGAGGCAAAGGTCTTGTACCGGGACATTCTGGTCAATTTCACGCGCTTTTTCAGGGATACGGAAGCCTTCGATACGCTCAAGGCGAAAGTGTACCCGCGTCTGATCCAGGGCAGGCCGCCCGGCGCGCCCTTTAGAATCTGGAGCGCCGGCTGCGCCAGTGGCGAGGAGGCCTACTCGCTCGCCATTTCCCTGCTGGAATACATGGAAGAAACCGGGAATGTCTTCCCGGCGCAGATTTTCGCCAGCGACGCCAACGAGGAGGCGGTCGAATTCGCGCGCCGTGGCCTCTACCCGGAAAGCATCGCCCTCAATGTATCGCCGGAGCGGCTGCGTCGTTTCTTCCTCCGCCTCAACGGCCAATTCCAGGTCACTCCGCAGGTGCGCAACCTGTGCGTTTTCGCCAAGCACAACGTCGCTACCGATCCGCCGTTTTCCAGGGTGGATATGGTCGTCTGCCGCAATGTGCTGATTTACTTCGGCCATGCCTTGCAAAAGCGGGTGCTGCGGCTATTCCATTACGCCCTCAAGCCGGAGGGCTTTCTGATGCTGGGGCCGAGCGAGACGGTGGGTGACCATGCCGATCTGTTCGCCTTGGAGGACAAGAAAAACCGCCTCTATGCCTGCAAGCCGTCCGCTTCTCCCCACGCCTTCACGAATTTTTCTGCCAGCGGGTTTGCCTTTCCCGGTAGCGCGGAAAACAGGCCGGAAGAGCACATTGTTCCCGGCTCCATCGAGCAGTTGGCGGACCGGGTGTTGTTGGAGAAATACGCGCCGGCCGCCGTGGTCGTCAACGATCGTCTGGAAATCAACGACACCCTAGGCCACGCCATCGGCGACCGGCTTCTCGTGGTGGCCGCCGAGCGGCTCGGCGGCTGCGTCCGCGACGGTGATACCCTGGCCCGGATAGGCGGCGACGAATTCGTCGCCCTGCTGAGAAACATCGATGACAAGCCGGTGGTGGCCCATGTCGCCGCACGGATGGTGGACGCCATGGTTTTGCCTTTTTTTGTCGACGGACACGAGCTGTTCGTCACGGCCAGCATCGGCATCGCCCTCTACCCCGGCGACGGCGACGATATCGATGCCCTGATCCGCAATGCCGATACCGCGATGTACCGCGCCAAGGATAGCGGCCGGAACAACTACCAGTTCTATGCCGCCGCCATGAATGAAGAGGCGCAGCAGCGCCTCAGACTGGAAACGGACCTGCGCCATGCGACTGAAAGGAATGAGCTGTTCGTCCTCTACCAGCCGCAGGCGGACATTTCCGTCCGCCGTATCGTCGGCGCCGAAGCGCTGGTGCGCTGGCAGCATCCTGGACTGGGCCTGATCCCGCCGATGGAATTCATTCCCATCGCCGAGGAGTCAGGCCTGATCGTGCAGGTCGGCGAGTGGGTGCTGCGCGCGGTGTGCAGGCAGAACAAGGCATGGCAGGATGCAGGGCTGCCTCCGGTGCGGGTTGCGGTCAACCTTTCCCCGTTGCAGTTCAGACAGCAGGATTTGTTCGCCGTGGTGAGCGCTGCGCTGAAAGAAAGCGGCTTGGAGCCACAATACCTGGAACTGGAATTGACCGAAAGTATTTTCATGGAGGATATCGAGGCGGCTATCGTCACGCTGAGGCAGATCAAGAACCTGGGGGTGGCGCTTTCGATCGACGATTTCGGCACGGGTTTTTCCTCGCTCAGCTACCTCAAACGCTTTCCCATCGATACGCTCAAGATCGACCAGTCGTTCGTGCGGGATTCCCCCGGTAACCCCGACGATAGCGCCATCGTCGAGGCCATCATCGCCATGGCGCACAGCCTGAAACTCAAAGCCATTGCCGAGGGAGAGGAAACGGAGCAGCAACTAGCCTTCCTGCGCGAACGTGGCTGCGAAATGATGCAGGGCTATTTGTGCGCCCGGCCACTGGCACCGGACCAGTTTGCGGAAATCCTGGTAACGCATCACCGGGGCGGACAACCGTGAAATCCTCCCTGATCGACCCCGATACCGGCCTTGCCCACGAATGTTACGCGCTGATTTATGCGCCGAGTCCCAACCGCAAGCGTTTCCCGGAAAACTGTGTGGCGGTGAAAGCTTCCGAGGAGGAGGCGCGAACTGGCGCCGATCCCGCCAAACGGCTCGTACCCGCCGTGGTGTTCGGCCCCTCGCGTTCGTCCGAGGGGTTCAGGTTGTTCTATCTGGTGCGCTGGCTCTAGCAGATAGTCAAATTGAATCAGATGGATGTAGGAGCGACCTCCAGGTCGCGAATTATCGAATTCGCGACCTGGAGGTCGCTCCTACATGCTTGGGCTTATCCACCTGTTTCAGGTTGACGGGCTCCTAGCAAAAAAAGCCCGCAGCCTTGCGGCATGCGGGCAAAAGGGGGTTGCGAGCTTCGGTTTAATTCATCAGGCGGCGCTTGCCTTGCGTTGCTTGGCCTTCTCGACTTCCTCGTCCCAGCCATCGGTACGCACATACGGATTGGAACGCGGCTGCAGCACCATGTTCGGGTCGATGTCGACGCCGATGCCTTCGAGGAAGTTGACCAGGCCGATACGGTCGATCATTTCGCCGGTACGCTCGTGCTCCAGCGCATTTTCGGCGAAGAAGTCGATGGTGTTCTGACCCAGCTCAACCAGCTTATCGAAGTCCTCGTCGGATTCCAGCTTCATGAACGGCACGATCACGGTGCCCATTTGGGCGCCGATTTTCAGCACGCTCTTGCCGCCAATCAGGACGGTCACGCCTTTGTCCTTGCCCGGCGCCAGCGCCCCGGTCATGACGTTGAGGCAGTGCATGCAGCGCACGCAGTTGTGGTTGTCGATTTCCAGCGACTGGCTGTCGTCGAGGGCGACGGAGGAAATGCCCTCGGCCTTGGACACCTCCTGAGTGTTCTTCAGGGTCAGCGCCTTGGTCGGGCAACGGCTGATCACGTCGTTGAACAGTTCGTTCATGCCATGTTTGGCGAACCACTTCTTGCCCAGCTCATCATCGGTCTGGATGCTGTCGCGCCAGGTGCCGATCACGGCCATGTCGGAACGCTGGATCGAGTTGACGCAGTCGTTGGGGCAGCCGGAGAACTTGAACTTGAACTTGTACGGCAGTGCCGGGCGGTGCATGTCGTCGAGGAAGCTGTTGACCACGGTGCGGAGCGCCCGGGCTTCGTCGTAGCAGGACTGCTCGCAGCGCGCGGCGCCGACGCAGGACATCGAGGTGCGCACGGCGGGGCCGGCGCCGCCCATGTCAAAGCCCATTTCATTGAGTTCGTCGAAGGCCGGTTGCACGTTGGCAGTCGTGGCGCCCTGGAACATGATGTCGCCGGACTGGCCGTGAAAGGCAATCAGGCCAGAGCCGTGCCTCTCCCACACATCCGCCATCTTGCGCAGCAGGTCTGAAGTGTAGTGCATGCCGGCAGCCGGCTGGATGCGCAGGGTGTGAAACTCGGCCGCAGCGGGATAGACAGGCTTCTCGTTCTCGTCCTTGAGTTCGGTAAAACGCGGAATCACACCGCCACCATAACCGAACACGCCGACGGTACCGCCCTTCCAGTAACCCTTTTTGGTTTTGTAGGAGGTCTCCAGTTGACCCATCAGGTCAACCATCATGTCGTTATCTTTGGCAAGACGTTTGAGACCGGTCACAAAGCTGGGCCACGGGCCGCTTTCCAGTTGGTCAAGCATTGGTGTGTCGTATTGTTTCTTAGCCATGGTCGTGATCTCCTCGAAAATGAACAACATCAATAAATTCCCGCTCTGCTCAGATAAGCATAGAGCAAACCAGATTGAGACTACCTACATCATTTGGACTAAGTATAGTAATACTAGATTGTATTAGTCAAGTATTTTTTTAGCCGGAACGGAAATGGGTGAAGAACAGATTGGAGAAGCGTAATGTTGTCCTGGCAGGTATTTAATGCAGATGCTTTTTCCTGAAGTGGAGCAGGCTCCCTCCCGGCGGCTGGGCATCGGGCTCGGACCCGGCGCTCTTGCACTTTTCCAGATCGCGGTCGAACAGGACATTGACCAGGTCGGTGACTTGCGCGACATCTTCCTGGCTGAAATGGCGGGAGAGCAGGCCGGCGACATCTTCGATCATGTGCTGTCGTTGCACCAGGTGGATGGATTCTTCGTTCGGGCCGACGAAGAGAAGCTGATATTCGTCGTGGCCGTCTTCGTAAAAATAGGTCAGCTCGATCTGCGAAGCGCGATCGGTCAGCGGGCCGAGTTCGTGCAGCGCATCCTGCAGCCGGTTCAGGAAATTTCTGCCGACTTCGCCGGTCCAGCATATTTCCAGAGTGTGGTCGGAGCGGTGAAAAACGATGCCGGGCTCATCCGGCTCCATGCTGCGCGCTTCGGCGATAGTTTCCGCATCCAGATAATCCAGCCACTTGCGCAGGCCGTTTTCTACCTGGGTCAGGGTGACGCCTTTGCAGAGGCTGAGGATACCGTGTACGTGGACTTCGGTGCGCATGATACAACTCCCGGAAACAAACAACGGTTGCCATTTTACCCCATCGCCGACGCTGTGGTCATGGAATATAATCCGCCCCATGTTCACGTTTGCGCCGATCGGCGTTATCCATTCCTGTTACAAGGAAAAATTCGGCATCCCCCGCCAGCCGGGCCTGGTGCCTGCGGCGCGGGCGGTGCTGGAGCTGCTGCCGCCGTATAACCGGGCAGAGGCGGTGCGCGGGTTGGAGGGCTTTTCGCACATCTGGGTGAGTTTCGTTTTGGCTCTTTTCGCAAATCATGTTGTTAAGCCGCCCCGCCAAGCGCCATAGCGAGCCACTGAGCGGGTTTCGGGCCGATTCCGTGTTCGCGTTCGAGCGCGCGGAACCAGCCCAGGTAGTTTGCCAGGT
>Ga0210039_1004119_pt1 | contig 10745 bp, 13 predicted proteins | sample CryGeyCG2114_250_3_FD_185460 | JGI IMG/M metagenome (GOLD analysis project Ga0210039, IMG submission 185460) | Groundwater microbial communities from aquifer - Crystal Geyser CG17_big_fil_post_rev_8/21/14_2.50 (SPAdes) (version 2) | ecosystem: Environmental > Aquatic > Deep subsurface >... | reverse complement strand
GAGCCGGCCACCGTCGCGCTTGCCATTGGGAAAGTAAACATTTAAGAGAGTAAATTCGTCAAATTTGGTGATAACTACCCTACCCTCGTCGTCCCAATCGTTATCTCGATTGCCCAAAATTACAGTTTTGGGTTCGTCCTTGGTATACGTCCCAACACCAGAATAACCTGCCTTAGAAGCTGAATTTAGATAAAAGTTGTAACCCTGGGGTTCGTCTGTTGAATGAGGGATTTGATCAATTTTGACCTTACATTCCTGTAAACAATAAATATCGGCATTATCACTTTTCATAAATTCCCAGAGGCCTTTTTTGATGGCAGCCCTCATACCTGCGACGTTCCAGGAGATGATACGGGTTTTCATAGATTTATTTTAATAAATATTGATCTAAGGTTATTTTTGAATGCATAGGTAAAATATTGGATAATATCTCACTTTTATTTTTTACCACAAATAATATTCTTTTATCGATTGCTTGATATTTTTGAATATCTTCTTTTACAATATCGTCTCTAAATTTTATTTCGGTCAAATCTTCTTGTCGATTGTCAAAATCAACTTCAACTCCGTTAATTTCGTTATAAAAAATATCTGAGTATTCCTTGGAAAATGTTTTCCTTCTCAAATGTAGATAAGCGGCATTTTCAGCCAATAAACCTATCTTGGGGGAAAGAGATCTTAAGTTTAATACTCCAGTATCATTAAAATAGTATTTAGGTATTGAGGACTTGGAAATTTTATTTGATTTACCTTTGTGATAAACAGGATAAATTAAATAAACATCTTGTAAATATTTCAAATAAAATTTAGCAGTGTCGTCGTTTACTTTTAAATCCCGAGCGATGTTTTGATTACTGACACAGTTTGTGACTTTGTCGGCTAAATAGTCTAATAAATCTTTTAGAAAAGATGGGTTTCGAATTCTATATTGAGATATTAAATCGCGATATAGAGTTGATTCGATTATATTTGATAATGCTTGCTTGTCTCGATTTAAAACATATTCGGGATAACCACCAATTTGAAGATATTCCGACACCAACTGGTTATTTTTTGATTGAGTCTTAAATATTTTTTGATTTGTAAATTCTAGATATTCTCTAAAACTTAAACCCAAAATCTCATGCAAAATAAATCTACCTGTTAATTTTGATGTCTCTGACCTTAAAATCAAGCTTGACGATCCTGTGACATAGATTTTTATGTTTGAATTGTCATAAAGATATTTAACACTTCTTTGCCAATCTGGCATATCTTGGACTTTATCGAGAAATAAATATATTTTTTTATTTAAACTGATTTTGAATATTGACCGGACTATATTTACGATATCTTCTGGAATAATATCTTGACTTACCCGCGCATCTGAAACAAAGTAAACTATTTGATGACAATCTACTTTTAAATCTAAAAGTTGATTAATAATATTTTTCATTATTGAAGTTTTTCCAACTCTCCTGGCTCCAATCAAAACATCAATAATATTACTTTTAATATTTAGATGTTTTTCATAACTTGAACGAAGTTTGACCCCATAACGATAGTTCACATCTTGCCACCATGGATTTAGATTATCAAGAGCAATTTTTAGTTCGTCGTTCAGATTCATTTATATATGATAACATTGTTATTCCGCCATTACAACGGCGGAATAATTCTTACGCCATCGTAACGGCGGAATATTTTTGTTTAAGCAAGTATCCCCGCCACGTTCCACGACACAATTCTAGTTTTTTTATTCATTCCTCTCTGTAAACATTAGTATCGTTTGATTTATGTCTCTCATCGCAAACTCGGTTGTGCCATACGAAGTATTTTCAATATATTTTACTAAATTTGCTTTACCTTTAACACTTTCATAAAATTCCTTAATTTCATTCATTTCGATCAATAATATAAAATCATCGCCAATTTCTTTTACTTGATAATCGTTTACCTCATTCAAGACACTGTTTCTTGATATAAACATTATTTCAATAGAATTTTTGTAATTCATTAAAGCCCAACTATATTTTTCCCTATCCATAACTTTATTTATCAACTGAAAATTCAAAATATCTTTATAAAATTCAACAGTTTTTAAGACATCATCCACAATTAACTCTATAGTCATTTTTTTTAGTTGCATAATCTATTTTAGCTTAAATATCTGATATAATCCTAAAGTATTAACAACTAATTACCAGTGGGAGCCGGGCGGTTAGGCAAAGGTCTGTAAAACCTTCATATGCAGGTTCAACTCCTGCCCACTGGACAGAAAGTTCTAAATAGTAATTGTAAACAAAAGGCACGGCAAGGGGCAGAAATATACTTTTCGTTTGTTAGAATCAACAAAAAAGCCAATCCATAGGTCATACCAAGCAACAGAAAAATTGACTTTGCCGATTTCAAAGATTTTTAGTGATTTTATGTTGTAGTTTAGTACCTGAGATATTAAAGAGAATTTTGTATAATTTGACATGGAGCTGACAGAAGAATATATAAAATCGTTAACCTATCCAGAATATTTTGAAAGAGGAGTGCGATACTATAAAGATGGACAGGTTGAGATAGTGACAAACGACGAAGATACTGTAGTGGCCAATGTTTTTGGAAGTAAAAAATATAAAGTAACTGTCGACAAAAATGATTTGGACTGTAACTGTAATTGCATGGCGTATAGCAATAAACATTATTGCAAACACGTAATTGCAGTATTATTGTCGTTACTTTGGGGTGAAAGAAAAGCTGATAGGCAGGATTATACGAATAAAATTAGCAAAAAGGCTATGTTAAAAAAAGAACGTGTGTTGAAGATTAAAAACGGTGATGCCACAGAAATTTGTAAACAAATTAAGATTGTAATAAAAAGTCAAGAAAAATATTGGGGAAATTGGGACCGATATGAAGATGAACAAATCGAAGTAACCAGTCGAGGTTTTGATTTGCTCGATAAAATAAAAATAGATTTTGAAAACATGACAAAGTTGTTGGATTTAGCAAAATGGTATGACAAAGAATTGGGAAATATCGATGATTCTGATGGTACTAACCAAGAATTCCAAATGAATATAATTTTTACGGGTGTCAAATGTGCTTTGAATATTTCTCCGCCAGTGGTATTCGAAAAAATAAAACCATATTTGGAATATGAGTCAAATTTTGATTACAGCGATACAATTTTGGAAGCTTTTTTCGAAATTAAAATACCAAATGAAATGGCCGAATATTTGGGTGAATATTGTCAAAATACATCGAGTGATATGTGGAATAGATGCAAGGAATATTGGTGTAAATATTTAAAGGTAGCGAAAGATGTGCGCTTTGAAAACATGGCCAAACAGTATCATGACTCAAATATAAGTATTTTAGTGATGTTGATTGATTACTATCAAGAGACAGGGCAAAATAAAAAGGCGATTGATACTGGTTGGGGGTGGAGAAGTCATTTTATGGTTGGTGACAAAATTCTAAAATTATTAGAATCGAGTGACGACTTTGACCGATTAATAATTTTGTTACAGGAAAGATTAACAAAAAACTGGAACAAAGATGAAGCAAAGTTGCTAAAAAACAGGATGATAAAAGTTGAGAAAGAGAAAGAATTTGAGACTTTTATTATTAATTTAGTTGACCAAAAATATGAAACGGAGAAACTATCTATTTTGATGTTTTTGAGAAAATACGAAGACGTGGCAAAAATTGTGATTGATTTGGGGAGTCAGCCATTTATCAACGCTGAAGAATATGCCAGAAAATTGGCGGTGTTAGACAAAAACTCGGCGAAAATTATTTATTGGTTTTTGATTAGAAAAGAGGTGGGAAATTTTGATAGATCGAGTTATTATAAAAGATTTTGGGAATATATTGAGGCATTAAAAACAATAGAGGATAATAAACTAATTTTGGGATATTTAAGGGAAATAAAATCAAATTATCCCAATAAGCCAAAGTTAATTGAAAAAATTATAAATGATTGGAGTTAAATTAAGTATGAACAAATATTTTTTTCTCCAGTAATTTAATGTTTTCTAAATAGGCTTTTTCGACGGGAGAGAGTGTTTTAGCTTGAAATTTTTTGTATTCATTTTCTGCCTTTTCTATGGCTTTTTTATGGGTTACTTTTCCCGCATCAATCAAAACTCCTTCGCCATAATCAGAAAGTAATTTATCTAAAGATGCGATATGATCGGCCATATGCATTATTTGCTGATTCATAGCACGTAATTCTGCCAATTCAAAATATGCCGAGACGAGTCTGTTTAATTTTTCTAATTCGTGTACCGACAAATAATTTTTAGCAATTTTCACCTCTTCCAATACAGGTAAATCTCCCTCAAAAGCTGTCAAGCCCATAAATTCTTTATTGCTATCAGCACGATTGTAAATAACTTCTGATGCTGTCTGTTTATGTACGGCATAATGCAATTTGTTTTGCACAATTTTGAAAAACTTAATTGAATGTAGAGATTTTGGATCATAATCTGCACTTGTGGCATAAAGATCCAAGACTTGTCGATACAACATCTTTTCACTAGATCTAATATCACGAATGCGAGATAAAAGCTTTTTCCAATATAAGCCACCGCCATTGTTCTTCAAGAATTCATCATTCATAGTAAATCCTTGAACAAGATATTCGCGAAGTCTCGCCGTAGCCCACTGACGAAAACGTGTCCCTCTTTGTGATTTAACTCGATATCCAACCGAAATAATAACATCTAAATTGTAGAAATTAACACTATATATTTTGTCGTCTTCGGCAGTATGCTGGAATTTCCGGCATACTGAATTTTCCTTCAATTCTCCTTCTTTAAACACATTTTGAATATGTTCTGTAATAGTTTTTCTGTCTTTATCAAAAAGCTTTGCCATTTGATTTTGTGAAAGCCAAACGGTCTCATTTTCCATCCGCACCTCAATACCCGGCTCGCCATCTGCGCCCTTATAAATAATTATCTCGCCGAGATTATTGCTATTTGTCATATTATTTTTTCTTATGTTTAATTAAAACTCTCTGACTAGATTGGCATGCAAATTTCACAAACTATGCCCTCTTTGGGAACCATGGTATAACTCTCTTTTGCTCGAACAATTATTTTTTGACATCGAGCACATTTTGTAGGGGTAAAACTGGGAGGATTTGGTAATTTTTCAAAATTATAATCGTTAGTCACCATATCAACATAATCTTCGGTATCAAAGTCTTTACGACATTTTGTACATGTTTGCCAATTTCCTGGATGTTCTTCGTGATGGTGAAAAGAGCAGATTGTGTAACGATCGTGATTTCGAGCGCAACTATTTCTGGCAAATGAAAAAAGTTTGTACTTATCGTAGTCGTCACAGATCCATTGTCCACAACAATCGGTTTTCATTAATTTTTTGGTTTTGCCACATAATCCACACCTTGGTTTTGTATCATCAGTAGTTTTCATATATAAATTATATCGCGTTATAATGAAACATGGTGGAAACAGAATTGTTGAAAAATCTAAAGACATATTTTGGATATGATGGGTTTAGGGCGTTGCAAGAGGAAGTGGTTGGGGCAACTTTGGCAGGAAAAGATTCGTTGGTGTTGATGCCGACGGGTGGAGGAAAATCAATTTGTTTTCAACTGTCAGCCCTGATGCTACCGGGAATTACCCTGGTGATTTCACCTTTAATTGCCCTGATGAAAGACCAGGTCGATAGCTTAAAAAATAACGGAATTAAGGCGGAGTTTATTAACAGCTCACTGACTACTGGGGAGATTTTACGGATTGAAACAGAAATTATTGGCGGCAAAATAAAGTTATTGTATGTGGCACCGGAGCGGTTGGTGTTGCCCCAATTTTTGGAATTTTTAAAAACTATAAAAATCAGTTTAATCGCCGTGGATGAAGCCCATTGTATTTCAGAATGGGGGCATGACTTTCGACCTGATTATCGAAATTTGACTATTTTGCGACAAAATTTTCCGTCAGTGCCAATCATGGCACTGACGGCGTCAGCCACAGAAAAGGTACGGCAAGATATTGGGTTAAAACTAAATTTAAATAATCATCAATTATTTATATCGAGTTTTAATCGACCAAATTTGTACTATACTGTCTTGCCCAAAAGAAATACTTTTGAGCAACTGTTGTCCCTTGTTGAAAAATATAAAAATAATTCGATTATTATTTATGCGTTTTCGAGAAAAGAAACTGATGAACTGGCAGTAAATTTGTCAACTCAAGGATACCAGGCCTTGGCCTATCATGCTGGACTAGAGAGTAATATTCGTCGTGAGGTACAGGACAAATTTATTAAGGATGAGGTAAAAATAATTGTGGCGACGATTGCTTTTGGGATGGGAATTGACAAGTCTGATGTCCGCCTAGTAGTCCATTACAGTTTGCCAAAATCGGTAGAAAGTTATTATCAAGAAACGGGCAGAGCGGGGCGAGATGGTGAAAAAAGTGAGTGTGTGTTGTTTTATTCTTATGGTGATACGGCCAAACAAAATTATTTTATAAGGATGATGACCGATGGAGTTGTCCGATTAAATGCCCAAAAAAAATTGCGAGAAATGGTGAATTATTGTGAGTTAAAAAGTTGTCGAAGACAATATTTGTTAAAATATTTTGGGGAAGAATTGGGTAATAATTGTCAGAGCTGTGATTGTTGTGTAAAATCACCCCCTACCCCCTCTTTGACAAAAGAGGGGAATCTAAATCTATTTGAAAAATTAAGAATTTTGCGAAAACAAATTGCTAATCAAAACAAGGTGCCACCATACATTATATTTAGCGATGCGACTCTCCGAGAAATGGTAAGTTTTTTGCCAAAAAATGAGACAGAATTTTTAAAAATTAATGGGGTGGGTGCAGAAAAGCTAAAGCGATATGGGAGACAATTTTTGGAAACAATTAATAGTCAAAATGCACCAAAAGTGTTTTTGTCAGGAACATATTTAGAAACTCAAAAAATGTGGGTAGCAGGATTGAGTATTGAGCAAATTGCCAAAAATAGGGGTTATACTAACGAGACAATTATTAATCACCTGGAAAAAATAATTGAGTCGGGTGTCCAATTAAATTTGGATAAAATAATTTTTGATCCAACTCGTTTAAAAATTATTAAAGATGCTTTTGCCCAGACAAATGACACCAAACTGGCACCCATAAAAGCCATTTTGGACGATGATTATTCGTACGAAGAGATTCGACTGGGGAGATTGATGGTGGCAAAATAGGGTATGAAAAAAATACCTGATAATCAAATTGCTTTTTATCAAACAGATGATGGGTCGGTTAGTATCGAAGTTTTGTATGCAGAGGAAAATATTTGGCTGACACAAAAGAGAATGGCGGAATTATTTGATTGTTCAATTGATAATGTTTCACTTCATCTAAAAAACATTTACAACGACAAAGAATTAAGTAGCGATTCAACTACCGAGGAATTCTCGATAGTTCAAAAAGAAGGTAATAGGGAAATTAAAAGGAACACTCTAATGTATTCACTTGAAGCCATAATTGCTGTTGGCTATCGAGTTAATTCTGAGTGCGGTACGCAATTTCGACAATGGGCAACGGGGATTTTAAAAAACTATATTCACAAAGGTTATGCCTTGGATAAAAATAGAATGAAGTATGGTTCTCGATTTAGTACGCGTTACTTTGATGAATTATATGAGGAAATAAAGGATATCCGTACCAGTGAACGGATGATTTATCAAAAAATTACTGACATTTATGCCACAGCTATCGATTATTCATCAAAAGCTTACGAAAGCAAACAGTTTTTTGCCACGGTTCAAAATAAACTTCATTTTGCGATTACTGGGCAAACTGCAGCCGAGATTATTACCAAAAGAGTCGATAGCAAAAAAGACAAAATGGGTCTTACTTCATGGAGGAAGTCACCTGTGGGGAAAATTATGCCTAGCGATGTAACAATTGCCAAAAATTACTTAAACAAAAAAGAGCTTACACATCTAAATCGGATTGGTAATATGTATTTGGATTACGCCGAAATGCAGGCGGCGAGGAGAAAAGTGATGACCATGAAAGACTGGATACTGAAGTTAAACGCTTTTTTGAAATTTAGCGAATATGAAATTTTGAACAATGCTGGGAAAATTAGTCATGAGGTGGCTGAGGTTTTGGCGTTGGAAGAATACGAAAAATATAAGATAAAACAGGATAAAAACTATATTTCTGATTTTGATCGAGAGGTAAAAAAGATTTTGAAAATAAAATAAATTATGAATTTTGCAAAATACGATCCGATAAAAGTTTATGCCATGATACGGTTTTGGTCATCGCTATTATTCTCGGTAATCGTGACAGTAAATTTGGTGTACCAGGGCAACGGTGGTGGGGCTAAGCCCATTGCAAATGATACTGGTGGGGACAATGCTAGAAACCATTTTGTTTTTATTTGAAGTGCCAACAGGAATAGTGGCTGATGTTTATAGCCGAAAATTGTCGGTGGACCAATACTGGGTTTGATTACGACTTATATCTCGTTACGATGGAGTATGTTGGTGGCCGGAGTGGTGCTGATACTGAGTTTGGGGTTGTATATGGAGTGTCGATTAGAAAACAAAAACTGATTGCTTGACAAATAATACAAAACCATTACAATATAAGTATGAGAACAATACTACAAGTACCAGTGAATAGTGATATTAGACGGCTAGCCGAGCAATCGGCTTTGGACATGGGTTTTTCGTCACTTCAGGAAAGTTTGAGATTGATTATGAAACAGATGTCACAAAAAAAGTTTTATTTTTATTTTGGATTGAAAGCGGAAGATGAGATGTTGACCCCAAAACAGGAAAAAATATTGATGAAAAAAGTCATGGCTTCGAAAAAAGAGATAGCCAAGGGAAATTATATTGAGAGTGACAATATCGATGAATTGATGGGATACTTGAATAGATGAAAGTAATTTTTGATACAAAATTTCGAAAAATAATCAAAAAACGTTTTCCAAAATCGTCGATGGTGAGATATCAATTTACAAATAGATTAAAAATGTTTATTGACGACCCAAAAAATGATGTTCTTAAATGTCATAAATTGACGGGAAAAATGGCTGGGTTAAATGCGATGTCGGTAAATGGTGATGTGAGGGCAATTTATTATATGAAATGTGAAGATGTCGCCTGTTTTATCGATATTGGGACACATAATCAGGTGTATGGGAAATAATGTAAAATAACTAATGACACAAATTAAACCTTGGATTGAAATTTCTCGAGAGACAATTTTTCAGAAATATGGGCATAAATTAGATAAAGTAATTTTTAAATTACCGTCAGGAGTTGAGTCAGATTATTATTTAACTGGAAAAGATGGGAGAATTGTTGCTGTTTTACCTATAGATGAAGATAATAATATTATTTTAGTTAAACAATTTAGACTGGGACCACAAAAAATTATTGCTGAATTACCTGGAGGTGGGGTCGATAAAAATGAAGATCCCTTAACTGCGATTAAACGAGAGTTTTTGGAGGAAAGTGGATATACTGGTGATTTTGAATTGGTAACTGAATCAATGATTAATGCATATTCTGGAGCTGTCCGCTATCATTTTGTGGCGAAAAACTGTAAGAAAATTGCAGAACCAAAAAATAGTGATGATGAAATAACTGAGGTGATAATAATGGACCTCGATGAATTTAAAAAACATTTAAGATCGGGTCAGTTGTCAGATATCGCTACGGGTTATTTTGGTTTGGAGCATTTGGGTTTATTGTAAAGTGTTATCCTATCGTAGATGTATATAAAGAGTATAAATTTACAAAATTTTAGGAGTTATGGCGTAAGTGTATTTTTGAGGAGAAAAATATGAAAATAAAGAAACAACAGACTTCTAATAGTGAAGTCGTCATTTATCAAGCTGAGGGAAATATACCTAAATTTGCGGTAAAAATAACAGGAGAAACAGTTTGGTTGTCACAAGCCCAACTTGTTGAATTATTTCAATCGAGTAAAGCAAATGTTAGCGAACATATAAAACGCATATTTGGTGATAGAGAATTACAGAAAGAATCAGTTGTTCGGAATTTCCGAACAACTGCAAAAGACGGTAAAGAACATAAAAGAGGTGCAGAAGAAGGCGGATGGGATAGTGAAAAATAAAAACTAAATAATTGCCAAATTAGGCATTGAAATAAACGTCTTAGGTGAAAATCCCAGGTTGAGAGCGGCTTGATTGGCGGCTTTTAAATTTGCTTCGCCATCTTCAACGATAGAATCAATTGAGTCATATTTTTTGAAAATCGTTTTCCATGATTCTTTATCTTTTTTACTACCATAATCGGCCATATTGTAAAAGTCGATATTGCTGGTGTCTACACCAAAATTTTGCAAAATATATTTTGAAGTGTTGGCTGGCGCCATTGAGATTACAACCACTTTATATATCTTTTGATTCTCTTTCAGATTATCAATACCTGACTTGATAGGATATGTGATTAAATCACCATTTTTAATTGCTTGATATTCACCAGCAAGCATAGAATTAAGGTCACTATTTTCTAAACCCATTTTTTTCATAGCAATATCAAAAGCTTCTAAATGTTTTACTGGGTCAAACTGTGAATCATAACTGTAAATTACCCCACCCATGTCAGAAATAAGTGTTTTCATAAATGAATTATAACAGGAGTTACGCACTATTAAAATAACTGGATAGATTGAGGTTTTCAACAAAAGTCGAATCGAAAGTTGCTTGTAGTTTTTGTCGGTAGTCAGTCAACTGGGTTTTTTCAGTATTATCCTGTA
>Ga0210039_1004114_pt1 | contig 10756 bp, 6 predicted proteins | sample CryGeyCG2114_250_3_FD_185460 | JGI IMG/M metagenome (GOLD analysis project Ga0210039, IMG submission 185460) | Groundwater microbial communities from aquifer - Crystal Geyser CG17_big_fil_post_rev_8/21/14_2.50 (SPAdes) (version 2) | ecosystem: Environmental > Aquatic > Deep subsurface >... | reverse complement strand
AAAGCGCAAAAGTTAGGAACAAAAGTGGAAATTAAAAATTTAAACTCATTTCGAGCGGTTGAAAAGTCAATCGATTATGAGATAAAAAGACAAGAGAAAATTTTAAAGTCGGGGAAAAAAGTGATTCAAGAAACTCGAGGTTGGCTCGATGAAGCTACCGCTTCATCTCGCCGCGTCGCTGGCGCTCGCGTGGATGATGTTAAAGGAGTGACAGTCTCTCAGAGGGAAAAAGAATACGCCCATGATTACAGGTATTTTCCCGAACCCGATTTACCAATTTTACATTTAGGAACGCCAGAATATTTAAATGGAATTAAAGCCGAAATCCCCGAACTTCCCCAACAAAAAAGAAAGAGGTTGAGGCGGGAATATGAATTGGACGAAAAAAGCATCGAACTTTTTGTTTTTAATAAAGATTTTGGAGAATATTTTGAAAAAGTAGTTAGTGAATTTGACCCAAGACTTCCTCATACAAAGATTTTTAACTTGATAAAATTAGCAACAAATTATTTAATTACTGATTTACAAGGATTATTGAAAGGAGCTCAGGTTTCTGGTGAGGATTTTCTAATTACTCCTGAAGATTTCGCTCAATTTATCACTTTAATCCACGACGGAAAAATCTCGAGCAAAATCGCTAAACAGGTTTTGTCTGGAATGTTTAAAACCGGAGCTGACCCCTCGCATATTATTGAAGAGCAAGGGCTAATTCAAATTACTGATACAGCCACAATTGAAAAAATTGTCAAAGAAATAATTTCAAAAAATCAAAAGGCAATCAAAGATTATAAAAAAGGAAAAGAAAACGCCTTTCAATTCTTAATTGGAAAAATAATGGCTCAAACCAAAGGAAAAGCTAACCCTCAGATTGTTAAAGATATTTTGAGTAAAGAATTGACCCCGTAGAGAAATTTTGACTCACTTCGTGATATTAGGTTTTCTAAAAGAAAACCTTGTCAAAATTCTTCTACGGGGTTGACAAAAATTAAATAGAATAGTATAATAATCTCATTAAAATAGCACCTTTACAAATCAATAAGAAGGGTGCGAAAGAAAGGAGGTGAAAATGGACGAGATTGAGGTTTTAGAATCTAACGATGATTTTTCTTTTTTTGTTCCGTTTTTGGAAGTGAAAAAAGCGAACATGGTTTTACAGATAGTTGAAGCTTACCTGTCTACAACTAGATACTATTGTTATGCTGGTTATCCTTATTGGACCGAAACCAGTAAGTTCACAAGATTTTCCTTTAAGTTTAAGGAGCCCATGCCTAGGGAGTTAAGGCAGACGATGAAGACTGTTTTAATTGAGGCAATAGCTCTCCGGAGGTGAAGGATGATAAAAATAAAGAAGGGTGAGATTAAGCTTAATTCAAAGGGAAGATTTCTTCTTCCGAAAGAAGAGAGAGCAGTTTTTTGGGGAAAAGTAATTGTGATCACCAGAGAAGACTGTTTTCTTTTTCTGACTGAGGAAGAATGGAATCGAAATGTGCAGAAGAGACTTACTGTCCTTAAAGGGAAGGAGCTTAGAAAGATGCGGCGAGCTCTTGGTAGCTCCGCTTTTCTTCAAAAGATAGATTCACAGGGTATGGTATTAATTCCAAAATTACTAAGAAAGGAGGTGGAAATGAAAAGAATTGAGTTGCTCGAGGTATTAGATGAGCTAGATCCGGTTGATGAGACAAAAGATAGCCAAAGCAGAGGCGGAGGGGAAGGGGCAAAGCGGTATCCGGCTGGAGAGTTCTGCACAGTTTGTAACCATCCACTTCCCCAGTTGGATCCCCGGGACACCTGTTTTAGGTGTCAGGCTCGAGGGATAATGGGTAATCCGAGGAAACCGATTGACAAAAATAAAAAAGGACAGAAAGGAGGTGTAAAGTGGATACTGTAAAGGTCAAAGAGGCGGATGAGGTAAGTAAAAAGGGGATGATTATTTTACCATGTTATGGGGGTCAGCCTCACGGACATGTGGAGAATCGTCCTAAGGGCCCGAAGGTTATTAATGGTTTTCTTCTTCTTCCGAGCGGAAAGCAGATTTCTTGGACTCCGGCTTCCAAAATCGGCTGGTAGCCGAATTGTAGCCAAACAAAAAGAGGGAGATCAATTCGTCTTTCATACCGATCTTCCTCTTTATTATTTTTCTAAAAATTCTTTCACTAATTTTTCAACCTCTCTTTTTATTTTTACCAAGCCTATCCTTTTGACAAAATTTAGAAGAAGTGGTATAATTTAGGTAGAAAGGAGGTGAGCTAAATGTTAGCTGATATTCAATTTAGAGGGAATGACGGTAGATGGGGTATAATATCAAGGTCTTCCTTTCCTCTCTTGATTTCATGGATCAAGGGAGAAGTGAAGGGATTTAAGGTGGACGCCCTCGCCGCCGATACTATCTTGGTGGCAGAGGCCGCCATCCTCAATCAAGAGGGATTTTCCCTTATTCCCGAGGAAATTATTCTCGGGATTGGGCCCCACCGCCGCACCATGAAAATCTTCAGGATTGAAAAATCTTGAGGACAATGAGGACAAAAGGGGAGTGTCTTGCCTTATGGCTTCTCCCCTTTTATATTTTTTCAAACCCAGTAGGACAACTTTGACAGAGTTTTCTTATTGTACTAACTGGGCAAAAATTCTTTCACTAATTTTTCTGCTTCTTTTTGATTTTTTACCCAATGAATTCTTTCGTCTCGTTTGAACCATGTCATTTGGCGCTTGGCGTAATTTTGAAGTTCTTTTAAAGAATTTTCTATCATTTCTTGATAGTTTAATTCTTTTTGTAAATACTTGGCTATTATCCGATAATGAATTCCAAAATCTTCAATTTTTTTCCAAGATATTCCTGATCGATGAAGTCTTTTTACCTCCTCAATTAATCCTTGCTTGCCCCGTACCGAATTTATTCTGGTGCGGGGCTTTAACCATTTTAAAAATCTCTTTTTTATTAATTTTTTCAACTCTTTTTTTTCTTTTTTAATACCCAGCATTAAAACCGGATAGGGTAGAGGATTTTTCTTTAAACCCGGAACCGGCTTTTTTGTTTTTATTACAATTTCCAAAGCCCTGATTAGTCTTCTTTTATTTTTCTTTTCGATAGTTTTGGCGCGATTGGGGTCGAGCTTCTTTGAAATTTTATAAAGTTCTTCAACTGACTTTTTCTCCAACTTTTTTCTCAATTTCCAATCAGGCGGCACTTCCGGAATAACTATTCCGTCAACTACTGCCTGAATATAAAATCCGGTTCCACCACAAAGAATCGGGATTTTACCTTTTTTATGAATTTTATTTATTGCTTTCAACGCTAATTTTCGATGTTGAACAACGGTAAATCTTCTTTTTGGAGAGGCAACATCTAAAAGGTAATGGGGGATACTTTTCATCTCTTTTTTAGTGATTTTCCCAGTTCCGATATCCATTCCTTTATATACCTGTCTTGAATCAGCAGAAACAGTCTCGCCATTAAATTTTTTGGCTAACTTAATTGTCAACTCTGATTTTCCCGAAGCCGTCGGTCCCAAAATTACAATAAGTTTTTTAAGCATATTTTCCTATAATTTCTCTTAAAATTTTTTCTCTTCTCCTTTTTTCTTTCCATAGAACGTCGTCTTTCATTTGCCAGGCCGCTGTTCCTAGCCGAGGAGAATATTTAGCAAAATAAGCAATGTTAAATTTAATTTCTTTGAATAATCTGACAGTATTTTCAAATTGTTTTTTAGTTTCTCCTGGAAAGCCGACAATTACATCAGTAGAGAGGTTGATATTTGGAATTTTCTCTCTAATTTTCTTAACCAAATTCTTGTATTGCTCAATAGTATAAGGCCTTCCCATTTTTTTTAGGATTTCATTATCTCCAGATTGAACTGGCAAATTAAGGTATTTGGCAACTTTTTTAGATTTAGCCATAACTTCAATTAATTCATCAGAAAAATTTTTTGGATTGGGAGAAATAAATCTAATTTGAAAATCACCTGGAATATCATTTACTAATTCTAAAAGTTTAGCAAAATTGATCGATGAAGTTTGCCTCCTTCGGAGTTTGCCTTCATCTCCACCTTCATCCCTTCGGGGTTCGGTGACTGAAGAATCAGCAGGGGAAGTATAATCATTCACATTTTGTCCCAGAAGCCAAATTTCCCTAAAACCCTGTTTAATCGCATTTTTAGTCTCTTTTATAATTTCTTTATGGTTACGACAAATTAAAGAGCCCCTAACAAAAGGGACCACGCAATAAGAACAAGCATTATTACAACCATTAGAAATTGGAACAAAAGCTGAAAAGTCATTTTGATATTTTGGTCGAATTTCTAAATAATTTAACCCTTGATTAGGTGCCCCGGCGGGGTAATTTTTTAGCATGAGTGGCCAGCTTGGCAAATCTCTAATATTTAAGATTAAATCGAACCCTTTTTTGAATTTTTTCTTATCTTTTTTCAAAATACAGCCGGTTAAAATAGTTTTAACCTGCCTACCGGCAGGCAGGGTTTTTATTTTTTTAAATTTTGGAATTAATCCATAAACTCTATCAACTGCCGATTGTCTCACTGAACACATATTGACCACGATTAAATCAGCTTCACCCTCATTTAAGGTTTGCCGATAACCCATATTTTCCAAGACAGTAGCAATTCTTTCCGAGTCAGATTTGTTCATCTGGCACCCAAAAGTAATAATACGATATTTCATCCGATTATCTTAACAAAAATTTTGATTATTTTCAAACCGAAAATCCCGCTTACGGCGGGATTTTTGAAATCAAAACTGCAGTTTCATTTATTTCTGAAGACCTGTTTCACATTCCTCCTTTGTCTCAAATGTCCTCAATCCTAGATACATATACAGGCCGCAAAACTCTTTCTGTTGGCAGTATTTATGTTCATTATCAAACCACCAAAGATTTTTACATCCCGTGCCTGGCGACATTTCCACTAAACAACTTTGACAAGGTTTTGGTGTAGAACAGGCATCGGGATAAACAGCGCATTCACCAGTGGAAGGGTCAATACAATAAGTTATTACTTGAGCGCAAGCAACTGGTTCTCCTTTTTTCTCTTTTATTTTCTCTTTTATTCTCTCTTTCACTTTTTCCAGATTTTCTTTTAATTCAGAACTCTCTGATTTAATTTTTTCCATAATTTCTAGTTGCCTTTCTTTGTCACCAGAAATTTTTTCCATATACTCTTTGAATTTCTCTTGATTTTCAGGGCTCATCTTTTCTAAATTTTCTTGCAAATTTTCAGTTATTTTTTCTTCCGCCTTTCGAATTGCTTCTTTTGCTTCCTCAGGTACTTTTTCCTCTAAATTTTTCAAGACTTCCAAATTCTTGAACTCTTTAAATTGACTGCCCTTTTGTTCTTCTAAAATTTTATCTAATTTTTCAGTAATTTTTTCTGGCCTATCTTCAAGTTTCAGCATCACACTTTGAAACCTCTCTAAATGCGCTTCTCTGGCTTCTTTTATTTTCTCAAAAGCCTGAGAAGGAACCTGAGTCTCTAATTTCTCCAAGAGTTTCTCGTGTAATGTCTGCTGATGAATAAATTTGTCAAGGAAACTTTCTACTTGAGGATTTTCTGCTGCCTTTTCTTTTATTTTTTCAACCTGATTTTTTATTTTTTCAACTTCCTGCTGATAATTTTCAGTCGCTTTTTTAATTTTTTCTGGATCCTGAGTTTTTTGAACTATTTTCTTTACCTCCATCAGTTTCTCATTGGCGAATTTCATTCTTAATTCTGCTTTTCTAATTGGATTAAAAGTTAGAACATTCTGAATTCCCCTTGCCCAATTTTTCAGGAAATAAAAGGGGCTATCTGGCAAGAGTTTGGGTTCAGAAACTCCTAAATCTTCTGGCTGGATATCTTCGTCAAGATTAACTGCTTCCTCAACCGGCGAGGCTTCCTGGGCTGAGACCGCAAGGAAAATCCCTAATCCCAAGAAAAAAATAAATAAGAACGAAAAAAGCTTGGCTGAGTTTGACATAGATTTATAAATTAATTATTTTTTCTTTTCTATTTCTAATTTAATCTTTTCAATAAACTTTGTCAATAACATTACTCCTAGGTCTTTATTTTTAGAACGAACCCTAACTGCCCTTAATTTCATTTCTTTGTCGCCAACAACTAAGAGATAAGGAATTTTTTGGAGCTCTCCTTCTCGAATTTTCTTTGAAACCGTCTTATTCTCATCCTTTATATTTATTCTTAGTCCAGCCGCGGAGAACTGTTCTCCGCAGGCTTTGGCGTATTTTTCGTGGCGGGAGCCGACCGGAATTATCCAGATTTGAACAGGAGCTAACCAAAGGGGCAGAGCGCCGGCATAATGCTCAAGCAAAACTCCGATAAATCTTTCAATTGAACCAATCAAAGCTCGATGAATCATTATTGGGCGTTGTTTTTTTCCTTTCTGGTCAATATAAGTCATATCAAAGCGTTCAGGCAAATTGAAATCAAGTTGAATTGTTGTGCATTGCCAAGCTCTTCCCAATGCATCTTTAATTTTTATATCAATTTTCGGACCGTAAAATGCTCCACCGCCGCGATCAATCTCATATTTCAATTTGAGCTTCTCGAGAGCATATTTCAGAGAGTTTTCTGCCTTCTTCCAAATTTTAGGGGTGCCAACAAATTTTTCAGGCTGAGTTGAAAGATAAACATCAAATTCCTTAAATCCAAAATCCTTTAAGATTTTATAGGTTAATTTAAGAGTAGAAAAAAGTTCTTGAGAGAGTTGGTCAGGGGTACAAATAATGTGAGCATCATCTTGAGTGATTTGTCTAACTCGAACCAGACCGAATAAAGTGCCTGATTTTTCATATCTATAAACCGTTCCCATTTCGGTGTAGCGAATGGGGAGGTCTTTATAACTTCTGATTTTTGTTTTGTAAATTGCGATATGAAAAGGACAATTCATTGGCTTTATCTGGTAATCCTCTTTTTCCTCTTTGCCAATTTCCGTCAAATGCATTGGTGGCATCATATTTTCTTTATAAAAATCAAGATGTCCGGAAACTTTCCAGAGATTAAGTTTTGCGATATGGGGGGTATCTACTAATTGATAGCCCGTTCTCAGATACTGGTTTAAGGCATAATCCATAATGGTTTTCTTTAAAATTGCTCCTTTAGGATGCCATAAAATAAGACCTGGTCCAATATTTTCATCGATGTGGAATAAATCTAATTTTAGACCTATATCACGATGGTCTCTTTTTTCAGCTTCGGCTTCTTTTCGGAGGTAATCTTCTAATTCCTTTTTAGTCTTGAAAGCTATTCCGTAAATTCTGGTTAGCATAGGATTTCTTTCTGAGCCTCGCCAATAAGCTCCAGCAATTTTCGTTAATTTGAAGGAATCAGCCGGGATTTCTTTAGTTGATTTAACATGAGGTCCAGCACATAAATCAACAAATTCACCCGATTTATAAATCGTCATTTTTTTTCCCGGAAATTCCTTTATTAATTCCAATTTATAGGGCTGTTTATCGAATAATGTAACGAGTTCTTTCCTCGTTACATTTTCTTTTTTGAAAGAAATGTTTTGTTTAATCAATTCTTTCATTTTTTCCTCAATTTTTGGCAAATCTGAAGGAGCTAAGCTCCTTTTTAAATCAAAGTCATAATAAAAGCCATTTTCGATCGCCGGTCCAATACCAAATTTAGTTCCAGGGTATAATTCCTGGACCGCAGCGGCCAAAATATGAGATAGGGAATGACGAATGGTTTCAATTTTCATGCTTTTTCAAATATTTCAAGGTTCAACCTTGAAATATTTCTTCGATGGTATCTGCGATTAGTTTTGGGACACCATCTCGGTTGTCAATTCTTCCCGAGACCAAAACGATTTTATTTTCTTGAAAGGCGGCTGGATTTTTCTCAATTATTCCCGGGAAAACAACAACTTCAATTTTACTAGTTAAATCTTCTAAACTCAAAAAAAGCATTGGTTTTCCAGTTCTGGTGATAATCTTTTTGATTTTGGATATTATTCCCCCGATTCTAACTTGGTGATTAATTAAGGCGGAATTTATTTTCGAAATAGCCAAAGCTTTTTTTTCTAAAGATTTTTGAAGCTTCTCTAAGGGGTGGCTACTGACATAAAGCCCTAATAATTCTTTTTCCCAACTTAATTTCTCAGCTTGAGAAGCCGGAATAGTGGGGGTTAATTTTATCCCAGATCTAAAAACAGGCTGACTAAGGGATAGACCGTCAAAAAGACCTTTTTGACCATTGAATTTCATCCTTTGAGTTTCCCTTGACCATTCTAATAAATTTTCCAGATTAAATAAAAGCTGATTTCTTTCTAAAAGTTTATCAAAAGCCCCGGCCTTGATTAAACTTTCTAAGGATTTTTTATTTAAATCTTTTGAATTTACTCGATTAACAAAGTCGGCAATTGAAGGATAGGGACCAGAACCCTTTCTCTCTTTAACGATAACCTCAACAACGTTAGAGCCGACATTTTTTATCGCCGACAACCCAAAACGAATCATCTGCGGCGGCACTACCGTAAAGTTCTCTAAACTCTCATTTATATCCGGTGGCAAAACTTTAATCCCCATTTTTTTGCATTCTTCGATTAGAAAACCAATTCTTTCGACATCAGCCTTCTCTGAAGTTAATAGAGAAGCCATAAATTCGACCGGGAAATGGGATTTTAAATAGGCAGTTTGGTAAGCGATGGTGGCATAACAGGTAGCATGGCTTTTATTAAAGGAATAGCTGGCAAAGGGTTCTATCCAGTGCCAAATTTGTTGAGCAATATTTTCTCTTATCCCATTACTTTTTGCTCCTTCGATAAACTTTTCTTTCTGAGCCATCAGTAATTTCTTTATTTTCTTTCCGATGGCTTTTCTCAAGACATCAGCCTCAGAGAGGGTAAAATTAGCGAGCTCTTTTGCAATTTGCATAATTTGTTCTTGGTACACAATTATTCCATAAGTAGATTCTAAAATTGGCTTTAGTTTTGGATGCAAATATTCCACCTTCTTTTTCTTGTGTTTTCCATCGATATATTCAGGGATGAGAGCCATGGGACCTGGTCGATAAAGGGCTACCATGGCTATAATATCTTCAAATTCAGTCGGCTTTAATTGTTTGAGATAGTGTCGCATCATTTCTGATTCCAATTGAAATACCCCAATTGTTTCTCCTTTTTGCAAAAGCCGAAAGGTATCTTTATCATCCAAAGGAATGCCGTCAATATCAATTTTTTTCCCTTGAACTTTATAAATTCGAGATATAGTATCCTCAATGATGGTCAAGTTCTTCAAACCAAGAAAATCCATTTTTAAAAGGCCGAGGTCTTCGATAGAGTGCATTTCGTATTGAGTAACAATGGTTTCTTCGTCTTGGGTGGGATGCTGCAGGGGGACAATGTTGTCTAAGGGCTCCTGGGAAATCACCACGCCGCAGGCATGGGTTGAGGCATGGCGAGCCACTCCTTCTAATTTTTTGGCAAAATCAATTAGTTTGCGAGCTTTTTCATCATTTAGATAAAGTTGGCGGAATTCAGAAACTTGGGCTAAGGTTTGGTCAAGAGTTAAACCAAAGGGAATCATTTTAGCAATCTGGTCGCAGAAACCATAACTATAACTCAGGGCTCTTCCGACATCCCTAACTACTGCTCTGGCAGCCATTGTCCCAAAGGTAATAATTTGAGCCACTTTATCACGACCGTATTTTTGAGCCACATAATCAATAACTTCGTTTCTTCTTCTATCAGCAAAATCAAGATCGATATCGGGAAGTCCGGCCATTCTCCCCGGATTCCAAAATCTTTCAAATAAAAGATTATATTTTAATGGGTCAACGGTGGTGATGTTGAGCAGATAGGACACTAAAGACCCGGCGACTGAGCCGCGACCCGGGCCGACTACAATTCTGTTTTCTTTAGCCCAGTTGACAAAATCTTGGACAATTAAAAAATAAGAAGCGAAACCGGTTTGGCGAATGGCTGCCAGTTCATAATTTAATCTATCGAAAATTTCCTTTTGGGTATTCTCTCCATATCTTTTCTTAATTCCCTGGTAACAGAGTTCTTCTAAATATTCCTCAGGGGATTTTCCAGAGAGAACCTCAAATTTAGGAAGTTTAATTTTTCCCAGCTCGAATTGAAAATTACAGCTATCTGCAATTTTTTGAGTGTTTTCTATTGCTTCCGGCAGGTCTCCGAAATCCTTTATCATTTGCTCCGGACTCCGAAGGGAGAAATCATCTTCTTTTAAAGTTAATCTTTCGGGGTCGTTAGAGTCAGCACCGGTATTGATTAACATTAAAATGTCTTGGGCTTCGGCATCTTCAGGTTTCAGATAATGGACATCGTTGGTAGCTACCAAAGGAATGCCAAACTTTTTTGAAATAGTAATAATGCCACGATTGACAGTTTTTTGGTCTCGGGAATTGAGATGGTGTTGGATTTCTAAATAAAAATTATCTTTGCCAAAAATCTCTTGATAGCGGAAAGCAGTTTTTTCGGCTTCTTCCATTTTTTTAGCCAAAATAAGTTTTGGGATTTTACCGGTTAAGCAGGCAGATAAAGCAATGAGCCCTTCCGAGTGCTTAGCTAACAATTCCTCATCCACTCTTGGTTTATAATAAAAGCCCTCCAAGTGGGCTTTAGTCAAAAGTTTAACTAAGTTTTTATAACCCTCTTCGTTTTTTACTAATAAAACTAAGTGATATCTCTTATCATCAATATTTGGTCTTTCTTGATTCATTCTTTCAATGGCTAGATAGATTTCCGAACCTATGATGGGTTTGATTCCTCTTTCCTTTGCCTT
>Ga0210039_1004111_pt1 | contig 10766 bp, 9 predicted proteins | sample CryGeyCG2114_250_3_FD_185460 | JGI IMG/M metagenome (GOLD analysis project Ga0210039, IMG submission 185460) | Groundwater microbial communities from aquifer - Crystal Geyser CG17_big_fil_post_rev_8/21/14_2.50 (SPAdes) (version 2) | ecosystem: Environmental > Aquatic > Deep subsurface >... | reverse complement strand
AGCTGACTTGTATTTGTAAACTGAACAGGGTCGTTAACGCATGCAGGAGGAACTTGAAAGTCGGCAATTGTTAAAGGTAAATCAAAACTGAATTTAAAAAGGGCATTATTACAAATCCATTGAGTACTGTTATAACCGCCATTATTGACGGACCATGCTCCTGGGTTTGGATATGTTGGAAAACCATTACATGTATAACCAGTATTATAATTTCCACAACTTGCACAAACCGATTCGTAAATATAACCACGTTTATCAAACCTACTTGTTCCGCCGTCAACATGGTCATGTCCGCAGTATTCACTGCTGCCACTTTGATGTAATTCACCAAAGAAGGAAGCGTATTCAAGGTGCGAAGCATCATCAGCCATAACCATTAAATAAAAATCCTGACCATCAGTAACATTTTGAAAGGCATTCGCTGTAACATCCATATTATGTGTTCCGTCAACATACCAAACAGCATCACCGTAGTTTGCCCATTCACGTCCCCAGCCGGCAAGATAAACTCTGTTGCAATAATCAACAGAAAAAGCTGTTATAGAAATATTTGGTTTCCCAATTCCAGTTCCAAAGGATGTACTCCAAATAGGAGTAGATAAATTGTTTGGAAATTTAGTAATAAATTGACCGCTGTTAGGTGTTCCATAAGCTGCATTAAAAATAAAAGTACTACCGGGAGCTTTTGTTTGTCCCGTTAAATAAACATTAAGTGATTTGTCAACTCTTATAAAAAATACCTGGTCATATAGTGACGAACCAAAATAAGACGATTTTATTAAAGTTGTACCGTTTGAAGATATATGTGCAAAAAAGCCATCGGCAGTACCGCCTTGTGATAATGGCTGATAAACCCCACCTGTTGTTAAAATATTTTGAGAATTTGTTCCACCACCAATATAAATGTCGCCATTGTAATCTAAATCGAGCGAATAAATAGCATCATCATTACTTCCTCCAAAATAACTGCTAAACTGTAAATTTGTTAAATTCTGGTCGAATTTAAAAACTACTCCGTCTTCTTTACCCGAATAAACTGGCTGAAAAGCACCAGCAGTAACAGGGAAATTACTTGAAAAAGTGCAAGTGCCAACATAAACATCGCCTGCTTTATCAACAATAACTTCACCACGGGCACCATCGGCATAATTATAATACAAACTATCATTTCCCTGCATCATAAAAGAATTGTAACTCTGCTTAAAATTTAATCCATCGTTTTGCGACCCGCCAATAAAAGTTGAAGCCAAAAGTTGGGAACCGTTACTACTTAATTTTGAAACAAAAATATCGGTGCCTTGATTAAAATAAATAACATTATCATACGAAACAGTAGTTCCACCATTAAAAGTATTGTCATAACAATTAGTTGTTGTTGGAAAATCGGTTGAACCCGTAGTACCCATAATAATTAAATTATTATTTCTGTCGCAAACCAAACTATGTGGCAATTCTTCACTAATACTTCCTCCAAGATATGTTGCCCATAATCTTTGGGTACCTGTAGAATCATATTTAATAATAGAAATATCACAACCGTAATAATTGCCTCCTGCATATTCACCACCGGCATAATTTACCTGATATGCACCAACCGAAACAGGATAACCTCCGGTAGAAAAAGAAATTCCACCTGAAAACACATTACTTTGGTCGTCGAAGGTGGCAGTAAATCCCCAATTATCTGTAGTAGCACCAGTATAAGTTGAAAAAACTAAAGTTGGGTCAATTATTAATGGTTCATTGTGGTTATAATCGGTAGCAAATTGAAAGGCAACATTGCCATTGCGAATAAGAAATTTACAAGGAATTTTTACCTGTTCACCATTAATTTCCTGATATGCAAAAGGTTTTAATTCGGTAACTTTATTTATACTTGTTTTTACAATTAAAGACCCATCTGTATCAACGTATAAATCATCCTGACCTTCATAAGTAAGCCGTATATCATCAGTATTTCCGCCTGGTTTTACTAAAAAATCATATTGTAAATTTTGAGATTTGTTAAAATATATCTGAAAATCAATGTTATCATAAAGATTTTTATAATGAACAGCATTGTATTTTAAAGCTTTTGACACCCATTTTTTAGGGTCATTTCCTATAAAATAATTTGTGTAATCGCTGTAAACATCAACAGGTTGAATTTTTTCAAGCGAAGTATTTCCGAATTTTACTTTATAACAATGAAGATGCACTAACCTGTTGTTATCTAAGTTATTTTTTTCACCATGATGAGCATGGGAATGCTTAATGTCTTCTCCTTTAATAAAATTATAAGTCAGTCCATCTTTTTCTAAATACAATGCACCATTTGGAATGTCAGTTTTAAATAAAGCATTAGAATTCCATTGACCTTTGTTTTCGATAAAGCCGGGTTGTCCGAATAGTTTTATTGATGAAAAAACTATTATCAAAAATACAATGTAACGCATAATTTAAAATTTTATGTAAATTTATGAAAATTTTTATTTTAAACAAAAAAAATGTAATTCATATATTTTATTAATGTAAATTTGTATTTATTATATAAGACAATGCAACCATTAAAAAAGTTGTATAGTCTATTAAAAAGAAAGTAAAATGTTCAGCCAGGAGCAAATTATTGAAGGTTGCCTTAAAAACAACCGACAAACTCAGAAGGTGCTTTACGATATGTATGCTTCTAAGTTTCTTGGTGTGTGCATGAGGTACGCTAAAGACAGGCAGGAAGCTGAAGATATTTTACAAGATGGTTTTCTGAAGATTTTTGGCAGAATAAGCCAATATTCAGGATTAGGTTCTTTTGAAGGGTGGATGAAACGTATTATAGTAAATACAGCATTAACTAATTACAGACAAAATTTAAAGCATTACTATAAGCAATCTATTGATGATATAAATGAGAGCGATATTGAATTAAATATAGCAGAATACGATTATTCTTTAGAAGAATTGTTAAAAGTTATACAAAACCTCCCGCCCGGTTATAGAATGGTTTTTAATATGTATGCAATCGAAGGTTTTCAGCATAAAGAAATTGCAGAAATGATGGGAGTGGATGTTACAACTTCTAAATCGCAGTATTCGAGAGCTAAAAAACTTTTAAGAACTAAATTAGAATCTTTAAAAAAAGAAAAATTAATAGAACGTCAAATATAAAACAATAAACATTGAAATAAATAGAAATACAATAGAACAGTAAGCAGTAAACAGTAAGCAGTAAGCAGTAAGCAGTAAGCAGTAAACAGTAAGCAGTAAGCAGTAAGCAGTCGGTAGTGGACAATGAACAGTAAACAGTAAAATAAAAGTAATAATGGATGAAAATAACAATTTTGAGAATTTTTTTAAGGAAAACTTAAAAGGGCTTAACATTGAGCCAAGCACTGAAGTTTGGAAAGGTGTTAAGCATAATTTATGGTATTCCGATATTCAAAATTTATTTTATAGCTATACTATACAACCAGCAAGCAATGTATGGCGAATGATTGCTTTTAAATTATGGTTTAAAGAATTTGTAATATTTTCACCTAAAACATTTAATATTTATTATTTAAGTTCAGTTATTGTTGCAATTTCTTTAATGTTTTATTCTTTAAATAATTTTACAGATAACAATTCGATAAATAAAGTTTCTAACCAAACTAATGTTCCTTTAAATAAAGATAATAATATTATAATTAGTGATGTAACTAATAATAATTCAGATGTTTATACAAATAAGCATATTGAAAATAAGAAAAATTCGGGAAACACAAACAACGATAACAGTTTATTAGTTAGTTACTTAAATAAAAACAACAGTTCCGGTTTAATTAACAAAGTAAATAATAATAACAATATTAAAAATAATAACAAAGCTGATATAAAATCAAATAAAATTGATTTAGAACCTATAATTGATAATAATGAAATTGCTTTTAACGATTTTTCAGTACGCGATTATTCATCATTGTCGTTTATGTTAAAACAATCTATTTTGTTAAACAATAATCATTCAAACGACTCTGTTTTTACAAACAGGAAAGTTGTAGAATACAATCCTAAATGGTGGTATTGGTCAATTGAAAGTTATTTTATGCCACTTTCAAATTCAGCTATTTATAAAGTTAAAGATTTAGAATTTTCTGATTTTAATAATAATATAAATGGTAAAACAATAAACACTAATACCTTTTCAGGCGGAATTTTAATTGAAGCAAAACATCTAAATTTCTCTTTTCAAACAGGAGTATCTTATAGCAAGTTAGCCGATAAACCAAACGAGCAGTATTTAAGTTTTAGAAAAGATTCGATTTTAGTTACTCAAATTGAGCATGGAGGGTATTATCACTATTTTGAAATAGAAATATTAAATTTAGATACTTTATTATTAACAGGGCATTACGTTTATATAACAATTCATGATTCAGAATTTGTTGCAACAACTGATACTATTTCAAAATATCAATCAAACATTGTTAAAACAATTAACCATAACAGAACTTATAATTCTTTCTCATATATTGAAGTACCTTTAATTGCTGGATATACTTTTAGTCAAGGAAGAATAAATTTAACTTTAAGAGCTGGGCTCGTTGCAGGAATACTTACTAAAACAACAGGTTCTTTGCCTTCGCCTTATTCAGAATTTGGTACTATTGATATAGATAATAATTTAAGCAGAAAAATTATATTTTCGGGTATAGCTGGTATCGAAGTTGCTTATGATGCAACAAAGCACATTTCTATTATTGCAGCTCCTATTTACAGATTTAATTTATCTTCTGTGTTTAAAAAAGAATATGTTATAGATGAGCGTTTTAAGAGCATTGGTTTTAAATTAGGATTAAAATATAAACTAAATTAACAACAATTAAAAAGTTTAGAGTTTCGGGTTTCAAGTTTCGGGTTTCAAGTTTCGGGTTTTTAACAACCAAAAACCTCAAACTAAAAACCCTAAACCAATAAAAATCATAATATATCAGTGTAAATCAGCGTCTAACTAAAATATAAACAGATGAAAAATATACTACCAATTATTGCCGTTTTATTCCCACTAATAGGATTAACACAGCCTAAATATTGTGATGTAAGTTTTAGTTATGAGCTTTCAGCTACCTCACAAAATATTAAATTTATTTCCAAAACAGTTGACACTAACCGAGTTGTTAGCTGGTATTGGGATTTTGGTGATAGTACTTATTCAAATCTTCAAAACCCTAAACATCAATATTTGCAAAATGGAATATATATCGTATGTTTAACAATATACACATACGATAGTTGCGAAAATACTTTTTGCGATACCATAAAAGTAGGTCCAACCAGCAGTTATTACTCAATTTCAGGTAATGTGAATGCAGGTAATGCACTTTTACCTTCAGGGGTTGTTTTATTAATTGATAAAGACAATAATTATAAAGCTAAAAGATATTGTTTAGTAAATAACGGTCATTATGAGTTTTACCAGGTACAAGCTGGTAATTATATTATTTATGCAATACCAAATTTTAATATTGATATTAATTATTACCCAACTTATTTACCCACATATTTAGGTGATAAAACTAAATGGCAAGATGCAACTGGTTTTACGGTTGCAAGTTCACTTGATAATCAAAATATAAATTTAAAATGTAATACCGATATTTTATATGGACCCGATACCATTACAGGAAATATTAAAATATTAGATGCAAATTCGTTCGAGTATAATATTTATTATAACAATTGGTTTGGTAATAATGTTTCGCACAGCAGTATTAATTTAGAAATAGCTCCAAATGTTCCTGTAATATTATTAAATTCTGATGATGAACCAATCAGATTTGTTATGACTGACAGCACTGGTAGTTTTTTAATAAAAAATTTACCAATTAAAGTTTATAAAGTTGCACCAGAAAAGGCAGGGTTGGTAACTATACCTGCAATTATTGATTTTACTGCAACGGCATCAAATATTATAAATACAAATCTTTTTATTGCTACCTCTAATATTTACAGCTATGTTTCCGAAAATAATTATTCTGAAACTATTAATGAAATTTCAATTTTTCCAAATCCGGTTAAAGACTACGTAAATATTAGTATAATTTTAAAGCAATCAATTTCTTTTACAGTATCAATTCAAAATATTGAAGGAAAAACATTACAAAATAATTCTTTTAAAGATTCCCGAAATATAACTTTGCCAGTAAATAATTTATTATCCGGAATTTATTTCATTAAAATTCAGTTTGCTCAGCGTGTGCCTGTAATTAAAAAAATAGTTATTCAATAATTTTATTTATGCGAATTAAGCGATAAATCCGATAGCTACCAACTCTAAAAGTCCCGTAGAGCATACATATTGGTAGAAACAAATAACATCCACCATACAAATGCCGTAGGCATGTTCTATTTTAAATTATTTCGTTCCTACGGAACTATAATTTGGTTTAGATTATATTTTCTACCAATATACCGTTCCTAACGGAACGGAAAAACTCCTATAGCCATCGGAGTCAACCCTTAATTCTCATTATTTACTAATCTTTTCACATTAAATTTCTTAAATTTCTGTTAAGATTTTTGAAATCCTTATCTTTACACTACCAAATAAAAAGAAATGTCAATATTATTTCACGATATTATTTTTGGTCCTGTTCGCAGTCGAAGATTAGGTTATTCGCTTGGAATTAATTTATTGCCAACTAATTCAAAGATTTGTAGTTTTAATTGTATTTATTGCGAGTGTGGCTGGACACCTGTGAATACACCGTTATCAAAATTTAATTCAAGAAAAGATATTTTTTCTGAATTAGAAATTCGTTTAATTGAAATTAAAAATAACAACGAACCTCTTGATGTTATTACTTTTGCTGGTAATGGTGAACCTACATTGCACCCTGAATTTAGTGAAATTGTGGACGATGTTATATTATTACGAAATAAATATTTTCCCGAAAAAAAAATTGCTGTTTTAAGTAATGCAACAAAGCTTGGAAATGCAAAAATTTTAGAATCTTTAAGAAAGATTGATTTACCAATTTTAAAATTAGATTCTGCTATCGAAAGTACTTTCAGAATAATTAACAATCCACCTTCAAAATTCGATTTTAATAAATACATCAATAATTTAAGCAATTTTAAAGATAAAATTATTGTTCAAACAATGTTTTTGCGTGGCGAAATTAACGGACAAAAGTTTGATAACACTACTGAAATTGAATTGAATGAGTGGTTAAAAATTGTAAAACCTTTAAATCCTGTTAATGTTATGATATACTCAATTGACCGTGAACCACCTGCAAAAAATTTAGTTAAAATTTTACCCGATGAATTGAAACTAATAGCAGGCAAGTTAAAAGCTCATAATTTAAATGTAATGACAGCTTTCTGATTTTTGAAAAGGAAATTAAATATATTGGTTTGTCCCCTCAACTGGGGACTTGGTCATGCCAGTCGCGATATTCCTATAATATCGGAATTTGTAAAACGTGAGCATAATGTTATTATTGCTGGCAGCGAAAACCCGATAGAAATTATAAGAACGGAATTTCCTAATTTGAAATTTGTTAAATTTAGTGGTTTTAATATCTCTTATCCTAATAATGGTTCATTTGTTTTTTATTTTTTATTACGAATAAGGGTATTGTTATGGAGAATTTTCAAAGAACACATACAATTAAAAAAAATAATTATTGAACAAAAAATTGATGTAGTTATTTCTGATAATCGTTATGGGTTGTGGAATAAAAATGTTTATTCAATATTTATTACACATCAAATTAATATTAAAATACCTATTAAATGTAAATTGTTAGAACATATTGTTAATAGTATAAATCATTATTTTATAAATAAATACGATTTATGCTGGGTTCCCGATTTTGAAAAACCCCCATTTTTAGCGGGTGAACTGTCGCATAAAAAAAACAAACTAAAGAATATTGCTTATACTGGACTTCTTTCAAAGTTTTTAAACTATCCTGCCCCAAAAAATAACAATGAGAAAAAATTCGAGATAGTTGCCATTATTAGTGGCCCCGAACCACATCGAACATTTTTCGAAAACATTTTAACAGTGCAGTTTCAAACTATAAAAAAGAGTTGCTTAATAGTAAATGGAACTCCTTTAAAAATAACCAAAACGAATGTAATAGGGAATGTTGAAATTGTATCGCATTTATCTACAAACGATTTGTATAATGTTATAAATAATTCTAAATATATTGTCAGTCGTGCCGGATATACAACTATTATGGATTTAATTGCTTTAAAACGAACGGCAATATTAGTGCCTACTCCTGGACAAACCGAACAGGAATATTTAGCCGACTATTATTCGGAAAAGAAAATGTTTCTGAAAATGATTCAAAAGAAATTTGATATTAATGAAGCATTAAAAAATATTAACAAATACTCTCCAATAATTTATAATGAAAATTGCAATTTGTTAAATAAAGAGATTGATAAAATTGAAAAACAATTAATTTATACATGAAACGTTTTTGGTTTTTAGTTATGGTTAAATAGTTAATGGTTATAGTTAAATAAGGTAATCAGTTATGGAAAATTTATTGAAGGGATTGAAGGGAAGGATATATTCCTTATGCTCAATAACCCAAACGCTCCAAAAACTAAAAAAACCAATCAACCAAAACCAATAACCAAATAATCAAAACCAAATGGCTGTTGGCTGTTAGTGGTTGGCTGTAACCAAAAACTAAAAACTCTAAACTGGAAACTCTAAACTGGAAACTCTAAACTAAAAACCCCGTTCGCAGTATAATAACTCACCCCCTCCTGCCTCCTGTCAACTGCCTACTAATGTAATTTTTCGCCAATTAAATGAATAAATTCGGAACGGGTAGGTTCTTTTAAAAAAGCACCCGAAAAATCGCTTGTAGTAGTAACGCTGTTTTGTTTTTGAATTCCACGCATCATCATGCACATGTGTTGTGCTTCAATAACAACACCAACTCCAAGTGGATTTAAAGTTTCCTGAATGCAATTTTTTATTTGAGAAGTAAGTTTTTCCTGAACCTGCAGTCTTCTTGCAAAAGCATCAACAACTCGTGCAATTTTACTTAAACCGGTAATGTATCCGTTCGGGATATAGGCAACATGGGCTTTCCCAAAAAAAGGTATCATGTGATGTTCGCACATCGAAAAAATTTCAATATTTTTAACAAGCACCATTTGTCTGTAATCTTCCTTAAATTTTGCGGAATTTAATATTTCAACGGGGTTTAAATGATAGCCGTGAGTTAAAAATTGCATTGCTTTTGCCATTCGTTCAGGAGTCTTTAATAATCCATCTCGTTCGGGATTTTCACCAATTAGTCCTAATACCCATTTGTAATGCTCTGATAATGATTTAGTAGTATCGGAATTATATAGCTCTATTTTCGAGAATCCTTCATTTTCTGTAGGGTCAAATTCTAACTCTGTCATATTATTAAAAAATTTTCTGCAAAATAATCATAAATATTTAACTTTATTCAAAATTTTATTTATGAAAATTCTAATTACTGCTGCTACTAAAATTGAATCAGATATTATAAGTAATATAAGCAAAAACATTTATAGTACTGATGATTATGAGTTTATTTGTACCGGAATAGGAATGGTTAATACAACATATAATTTAACAAAAAAGATTTATTTTGCTCAGCCCGACTTTATATTAAATGTTGGAATTTGCGGGAGCTTTAATAATTCTTTATCTGTTGGTTCGGTTGTTAGTGTAAAAAGTGAAAATTTTGCCGATTTTGGAATTGATGACAATGGCAAGTTTATTCAATTAAATATTTTTAATGACGAAACTGAAAAAAAAGAACTTATTTGTAAAAATGCCGGTATTTTTAATTTACCAATTGTAAAGGCAGTTACGGTAAATACTGCAAGTGGAAGTGAAGAAAATATTAACAAACTAAAAAATAATTTCAGTCCCGATATTGAAACTATGGAAGGTGCGGCAGTTTTTTATGTTTGTTTATTAAATAAAATTCCATTTGCCGAAATTAGAGCAGTATCAAATATGGTTGAACCAAGAAATAAAAGCAATTGGAATATCGAAACAGCATTAAAAAATTTGAATTTAGAGTTACCAAATATTATTACAAAAGTTCTAAATTGTAAAATATAAACAATGTGAATTATAATAAATCTATAAACAATAAAAACTCAAAGATGAAACAAAAGCTATTAAAAATATCTAAAATTGACTTCAAGTAATTTTGGTGAACCTTTAGATTACTTTCTGAATTTTATTTTAAAAATTAATTCGTTAAAAGGAAGTGTTATTATTGATTTTAGTGATTGTCAGAATGTTAGTCCTTTAATTATTGGAGGTATAGTTTGTGTTGTTAATGCTAAAAAAAAGGAAGGTGAAAAAATGAATACATTTTACCTATAAATAATTATTTTAACAATATTTATTTTCCAAATGGATTGGATTATAATATTGAAGAATTTGAAAAAATATTAAAACCATTTCAATATAGTTCTTTTATTCCATTAATTAAATTTCCTGTGTCAATTTCTGAAAATAACAAATTAGAGAAATTGATTTCTGAAATTAATATAATATTGAAAATGCAGTTAAAACTTAAAGGAGATTATTTAAAAGTTGTACAATATTTAATAACTCACGTTACGCAAAAGTAATGTAATTTTGCTACATCATTGTTAATAACTCACGTTATGCAATTTCATGCTTAATAACCTTATTACCTTGATAAAAACATCGAACCCATTAATTTTTAACCTTATTACCTTAATAGAAAAATTGAACCCATAGCCTTTTAACCTTATTACCT
>Ga0210039_1004107_pt1 | contig 10768 bp, 7 predicted proteins | sample CryGeyCG2114_250_3_FD_185460 | JGI IMG/M metagenome (GOLD analysis project Ga0210039, IMG submission 185460) | Groundwater microbial communities from aquifer - Crystal Geyser CG17_big_fil_post_rev_8/21/14_2.50 (SPAdes) (version 2) | ecosystem: Environmental > Aquatic > Deep subsurface >... | reverse complement strand
ATCCGCCCCCAAGCAGGTAGCCGGCCAGGTCCAGCGCCACGTAGTCCGGATGGGTGTCGCTCAGCGCCATACCCTGCGAACCGACCAGCAGTGCGCTGGCCTTGTCGTCGATTTGCTCGACCATGCGTCGGACTTCGACTGGCTGGTAGTCGTTGGACCAGCGCTGAAAGTCCACCTCCGACTGCCAGTCGCCGAAACGCTGCTCCAGCTGCTCGCGCAGATCGTCCGGATCGAAATCGCCGACGATCGCGATCGTGGCCGACGGTCCGAAACCATAGAATCGGCGATGAAAATCGCGCAGATCGTCGACCGTCAGCGCCTCGATCCGGGCCCGCTCCTCGATGAAACTCGGGACGTAGTCGGGATGCGTGACCGGACGCTCGCCCTGGGTGTGCCGCGATAACATGCGACCGGCGACAGCATTTGGTTCGGAGACGGCCTGGTCGAGCGCGGTCAGACGCTGGCGCTTGTATTCCTCCAGCTCAGACTCCGGAAACACCGGGTTGCGCGCGACTTCGGCGATCAGGTCGATCACGGCCGCGAGATTCTCACGCCGGGTGTCGAGACTGGCAGAAACCGAAGTCGAACCGCTGAGGTTCAGGCCCGCCTGTAGTTCGTCAATCCGGTCTGCCAGCTGCTGGCGCGTGTACTGGCTCGTACCCCGGTCGAGCATCGCCGCGGTCGCACCCGGGATCGCGGCGGTGCCCTGCAGGCTGTCGAGCGAGCCGATGCGCATGACGAATGAACCGCGAACTCGCTCGCCACGGGTCTTTTTCGGCAGTAGCGCTACCTCGGTGCCATTGGCCAGGGTAAAGCGTTGCACTCGCGACTCGATGTTGGCAGGGGTGGCCTCGAATTCCTCACCCTCAGCACGATCCTCGCGCCCGGTATAGCCGGCGAGCAGAGTTTCGGCATCGGGCACCGGCGCGATTGCAGCGCGCTGCGGCTCGGACTCGGGCAGGTAGATGCCGAGCGTGCGGTTGTCGCGCACGATGTAACGCGAGGCGGCCTCGATTACGTCGGCCACGGTGACGGCCTCGAGCCGGTCGCGGTGCATGAACAGCATCCGCCAGTCGCCGGTCGCGGCCCATTCCGACAGGCCGATGCCAACCTGGCCGGAATCGTTCAGGCCGCGTTCCATCTGGCTGGTCAGCGCGGCCACGGCACGCTTGACTTCCTCCTCGGTCGGCGGATTTTCCGCCAGTGCAGCCACGGTCTGCAGCGTCACCTCGCGCACCTGGTCGATGTCACCACCCTCGGGCAGATCGGCGAACAGCAGCAGCAGCGACGGTTCCGGCAGCCGGAACACGAATGCGGCCACCGAACTGGCCAGGCCTGGCTCGACCAGCGCCTTGTACAGCCGGCCCGAGGGCGAATCACCGAGCACGAAGCTCAGTGCCTCGACCGCGGCAAAGTCCTGGTGCAAGGCCGATGGCACATGGAACGCGGCCATCAGGGTCGGTGTGCCGCCGGCGCGCCGCACCGTGACCTCGCGCGCGCCATCCTGCGCCGGATCACGGGTGTAGGTGTTCCAGAGCTTGTTGTCCAGGGTGCGCTCGGGCGCCGGAATCGCACCGAAGTGCTGCTGCACCAGCTCCAGCGCGCGCTCTTGCTCGAACTTGCCGGAAATGACCACCATCGCGTTGTCGGGCTGATACCAGGTGCGATAGAAGCGCTGCAAGCGCTCGATCGGCACATTTTCCAGGTCGGCACGGGCGCCGATCGTCGAGCGACCATAGCCATGCCATTCGTAGGCGGTGGCCATGACCCGCTGCAGCAGCACCCGGAACGGGCTGTTCTCCCCGATCTCGAACTCATTGCGCACCACCGTCATCTCGCTTTCGAGATCCTTGGCGGCGATGAAGGAGTTGACCATGCGGTCGGCTTCCATCCGGATTGCCCACTCGAGGTTCTCGTCCTCGGCCGGCAGGGTCTGGAAGTAGTTGGTGCGCTCCCACCAGGTGCTGCCGTTGGCAAAGCCGCCGCGCTCGGAGATCTCCTTCTTGATGTTGCCGTGGCTCGGCGTGCCCATGAACACCAGGTGTTCGAGCAGATGAGCCATGCCCGACTCGCCATAACTCTCGTGCTTGGAACCCACGAAGTAGGTCACATTGACCGTGGTCGTGGGCCGGCTGGCATCCGGCATCAACAGCACCTTCATGCCATTGTCGAGCCGGTACTCGCGAATGCCCTCGACTTCGGTCACGAACGCCGGCGTCGAATCCTGGGCGATTGCCGCAAACGCGGCAAGCACCAGCATCAACGCGGACGCAAAACGCATCGTCTTGTTCATCGATTGTCCTGTCAGATTGGCTTTGGTTCCCCCGCCCGGAATTATCCATACTGCACGTCGACGCCGCATGGGCCGAAAGTCGTGTCCTGCGGAGCTGCAGCGATGGACCCCGCGCACGGCGGCAAGTTCGGGATTCGATGAATTTGATGCGGAGAAGGGCCTTTTGCGTCAGGATGAGCCCTTCGGGATCGGACTTGAAACATCTCGGGAGGGAGGGGTAGTATTTTCGACGTCCTGCGCCTGCAGGGCATTGGCAGTCCGGGATGGCGTCCCGGTCAGGCAAACCTATCCTATCCAAGGAGACCATCATGCAAATGATTCGTATCGCTCACATTTTTGGCGCATTGGCACTCGCAGCAGTGATTGGTAGTTCAGCCCAGGCGACCGATGAGGGACTCAAAGCGTCAATCATCGAAGCGCAGGACAGTCTGATGTCGCTTCCGCTTACAGAGAAGCTGACCGCTGAGTTCAGGTCCGACAAGACCACGATGGTGTATCGGGAGTCGGACGTCGGGAGGACAGACGCGCGCCCGGTCGCGATCCAGTTTCAGGGTGATGTCCTGCTCCAGGTCGGCAATGTGCAGCTGGCCAGCAACTGGATGTTGTTTGATTCGGCGGACCGATCACTCACTGCGGCCGAGGTCTCCCTTGTTCAGGGCAGCACCCGGCAATCGGTATCCTATTCCTGCAGCAGCGGTCAATTGTTCATCAACGGCGAGGGAACGGGGACCTATCCAACCGATTCCAACCCGCGCATGGATCTCATCCCGGGTGCAGCAGTGTCTTGCAACGGCAACATGATTCGAGCTGTTTTCATCGTCCGCTGATTCAGACAGCGGGGCGCTCGCGAGCGCCCCGCCTTCAATTCCGTAAATTGAACCCGATCGGACTCCAACATCAACTTCAGCGCCGTTGTACAGCCTCACTCGCAGAGAGAACTGCCGCATACTCAGCCGCCCGCATGCGCCGGTCCGGCGCATCGAACAGATCGCTGATCACCGCGACCAGGTCTGCACCAGCGTCGATCGCTTCAGGCGCGTTGTGCAACGTGATGCCGCCGATCGCGACCACCGGCAGACCAAACTTGCGGGCCTCGCCGAGCACGGCCAGCGGACAGGAAACCGCGTCGGGCTTGGTCGGCGAGGCGAACAGGCTGCCGAAGGCCAGGTAGTCCGCACCCTCGCCCGCCAGGCGTCGCGCCCGCTCCGGATCGGCATAGCAGGACACACCGATGATGCGATCGGGTCCCAGCAGCGCTCGGGCCTCTGCGATCGAGCCATCGGCACGCCCCAGATGCACACCATCGGCACCGACTTCGGCAGCCAGCGCGGGATCATCGTTGATGATGAGACACCTCCCACGGCTGCGACACAACGCGGCCAACTCCCTCGCCTTGCCCACATCGGCCGAATCCTTGGCCCGGTACTGCAGCCACGCCGCACCACCTTCGAGCACCTGCTCGGCGGCCTCGATCAAAGCCGTACCGGTCAAGGTCTGCGGCGAGATCGCATACAGTCCAGTGACTGCGACCGCGCTCGTGTTGATCATGCCCGCTCTGACGGCGCCCGTCTCCCACCTGCCAGGAAGACGATGGCCAGAGTCAGCAGAGCGAGGATCAGCAGCAGCAGCGCCCAGAGACTCAGCGTCGGGATCGCGATGCCGTCCTCGGGTTCCCCGGTCGACTGATCGATGACCTGGACATTCTGCTGCGACTGTGACGTTCCGGCACCAAAACTCATTCCAGCTGGCAACACCGTGGCAAGGTTATCAACTGAAACCACTGATTGGGGCATGACTGCCTGGTAGCTGAATTGCAGCGCGCTGTTGGGGCCGAAACTTGTGATAGTGGCCTGCAGCCCGTTGGCATTGCTGGTGATCGTCGGACACACCGCCGTGCCCTGTGGATTGGGTATGAAGCTGGAATTGCTGATATCGGTGCAACTGACGTTGATATACCCATTCGTATTGGACGGCAGCAGCGCCGCAGGAAACGGATCGATCAGCACAGCGCCATCCGCGGAGGCCGTGCCGATGTTGACCACGGTTACGGTATAGGTCACGGTATCTCCCGGTCCAGCAATTTGTGGCGATACGCTCTTCTGGAGACTCAGGTCAGGGCCCGGCGGCGGGCAACTCACGGCAGAGTCCTGCGCCTGAATCCAGCCATTGGGATCGCTCTGACCGTTGAAGGACGCGGTGTTGGAGATGCAGCCAAAAGTACTGTCCGGGTTGGCCAATTGTGCGGTGATGACGAACTCGATGCTGCTGCCCGGCGGGAAGGTGTTGTTGCCGACGAAACCCCATTCGTGGTCGATGTCCAGCGGACTGGCCAGCGGCGAAGTCGGTCCCGATGCCGGCGTCTGAACACCAGCAACTACAGGCATGGCTGGACACTGCGCACCGCCGGAAAGCACACTGCAGGAAATGTTCACGATATCGGCATCAACGCCAAAGGCGAAGGTCTGGTCGATGAAGTGCGGGATATCGAGGGTTGCAGTTGGCGATGCATTGGTCAATGTAACGCTCCAGCTGATCTCGCCACTGGGTGGAATGCTGGTTGCGGTTGCCGGCAGCAGGATTTGCTTGTCGATTGCCAGCGCTCCCGGAACGCACGGCGGCATGCCGATGAATTGGTCCACAATACTCAGCGGTGTCATCAACAGGGTGGCGGTGGGGCTGGCGAAAATAGCAGACGCCTGGTTGCTGGTCCGATCCGGTCCGTGGCATCGATTGATATGGATCGGCATGGTGAACGGCACGATGTAGGTCAGCGTGGCCCCCGGCGCCAGGGCGATCTCGCTGTCGCCCCCATGCAATGTGGGGTCGTAGTTGAGCCTGAAGGCATTGGTATAGCCGGAAGCAAAAAACGGGCTGGCCAGCTCGTGGCAGGCTTCCGTGGCCGGGCTGGGCGTACAGGTAATTCCCCAGTCGGCTAAAGCGCTTCCAGTGTGAACGAAGCCGGTCGGTGGTGAACTGGCCAACCCGGCGATGTTGAAGTTGTTATCGGTCAACTGACCGAGTGCGACGGCGTTGACAGTATTGGGGTTGGTCACCACGATCTTGTAGAACACCTGCGTGCCATCGGTGATGAAGCTGGCCGGCGTCTGGCCGATCAGCGGTGTACCGGCCACGGCATCGGCGGCGCTGGCGAAGGGCCCGAACTTGTCGATTTCGATGAAAGCCGATGGCGCACCACCGGGACAAGGCATCAGACCGTTGACCGGCAGTGCCGTCTGCAGCCCGTTATTGCCGAAGAACGGGTTCGGACCCGGAGTGAACGGCGGGGGCATCGGTGGTGTGGTGCCGAATATCGGATCGTACAACGCCGACGAGGGTGCAGCCTGCCCGCTGAGGTTGATATAGGCGGTGTTGTTCGACCAGCAGGTGGTGCGCGAGATTGTCACCGGAAGGGAGACCGTGACCGATGCGCCCGGCGGCAGAAAAGGGATGACCGAAGCGAACTGGAAGTTGGTGGCGGTCGAGGAAACAATCCCTGTGCTCAGCGATAACGGACAGAGTCCGGGCGAGGAGGAGCTGCATGTCAGCGTGCCGTGCGTCATGGCGAAGGCACCACTGTGGTGTTCGAATTCGAAAGCTACGTTCGTTGCCGTACCGGCCGACGGCCCGGTGCTCAGGTTGGACACCGTGACCTCATGCACCCAGGTAGCCTCGCCGTTGCCGTCGAGGGTCAGGCTGGCGGGTACGGGCGTGGTGATGAATTCGATATCGGCAACTTCGCAGTTACCCGGAACCATGGTGGCGACGGTAGCGATGTTGTCGGCCGGGCCCGGTGCCACCAGGTCGGTTCCCTGCAAGCCCTGTACGCTGAACTCGAACACCAGGTCGCGAACCCCGATATCGGGCGCATTGACACACACCGGATCGCCGACCAGTACATCTGCCTTGAATCGCATCACGCCTCCCCCGGGCGGGCCATCGACAGTGCCCGGGAGATTCTCCAGGAAATCGCCGGCCGGAAAACCGGTCACCGGAGCCAGGTTGGTTGAACTGATCGGAGTTGGGATCGGAATCAAGCTGGTCGAGGGGCAAGTCTGCCACGGCGCCGGTGAGGCGGGAAAGACGGAACCGGGCGGAAAACTGCCGAGCGAAGCCGAGAGACAATCGATGGAAAGCAATTCCGTGTTCGGCAACGTCGAGCCGTTTGCACCGAACGGGTGATTGCTGGCACTGAGCGGGGTCATGGTGCCGGCCTCGCCGCGAATACTGACCTTGAGTGCCAACAGGTCGGATCGGTTGAGACCGAAGCTGGAGACCTCGAACTCGTATTCGACCACCGAGCCCGGCGTAGCCGTGGTCGGTGCCGAGGTGATTCGGACCGCGTACTGCACGTCGGGCGGGAACAGGAACACGTTGGTGGTACTGCTGTTGGTGACGCTGTTGCTGTCCGACTCGGCGGCCGTGACGTCGGCCGAGATCGTGAAATTGCCGGTCGGTACACCAAAGCAGCGAGGCTCCCCGGCATTATCGATCGGCGGGCAGTGGGCCTGGGTTTCAAAGTTCACTCTGGCCTGGCTCTGTGCGGGAATTGCAGGCAAGGTCACGCTGAAGGTCTGGCCACTGCGTACGAATGCCGCTGAAGGCGCGCTGCCCGAGCCCGGCGGGCAGACCGCCGGACCATTCGGATTGGGGCCAGGTAGCGCCTGGCAGGTGGCACTCAGTTCAAACGGAAGATTGGCCACCGGATGCTCGATGAGCAGCACGACACTGGTTGCAGGATCGGGTCCGTTGTTCGAAATCGTGACCGAGAACGTCTGCAGGTCCTGGGCCATGTAGGCCGGCTGGTCGCTGGTGATGTTGACGACAAGGTCAACATTCTGGGCTCTGACGTCCCCGGCCAGCAAAAAAGTTGCAATAAATACGGCCAGCAGGCCATAGACCGACTGAACAAGAAAGTTCGTGATGCGCATGACCATCCCTCGGTTGTGCTGTCCAGTTCGCGTCGAAACAGCGACGCAATGTGATGCCGGGCATTTCTGGCAAAAATCTCTGCGTCGCGGCTACAGCCTTGCCGGCCAGGCACTGACCACGCACGCATGCTTTCAGGCCGAGCCAACAGCAAGTCTCGGACCCCACGGGACGCTGAACCGGCACCGCCAAGAGTTAAAGCAGGATTCGTTACAGAATTGTGAATGGCCTGACTATACCTCTGATCAACGACCCGCGAAGCACCATTCAATCAAGAAATCCTGATCAGCCCCGCGCTTTTTTCGCATCCGGCATGAAATCGGGCATTCCAGCTCGATGCACGGTCAGCACGGCCGGGACCTGCCAAGACCTGCCTCGCCAAAACAATCCGGTCATCCCATCACACAATCGGATGAGCGCTTTCCGGGTCACTGAATGTTTCGGAACAAGGGGCACGGTGCATTAGAATTCCGATTTCGATTTTGAAGAGCAAGGACTGGCATGAGCGACGAGCAACCTTACAAGAAGTGGATGTGCGTGGTCTGTGGCTGGATCTACGACGAGGAATCCGGCGATCCGGACAGCGGAGTGGCCCCGGGCACGCGCTGGGACGATATTCCCGAATCCTGGGTTTGCCCCGACTGCGGCGCAGGCAAGGAAGATTTCGAGATGGTCGAATTCTGAACCGGTCGCCTGCGGTTCAGACCTCCGACAGGTAGCCACTTCGGAAGCTGCCTTCGTTCAGACGGAACCAGCGCGCCATTGGCGTGATTTCACCGGTGGTAAAGCGCCCTGTCTGCGGCAGGCTGTTGGCGGCCGAGGACGGGCCGGCCAGGCACTCGACGCCTCGGTAGCGTTGTCGGAAGCGCTGGTGGACATGACCGAAGGCGATAAAGGCCGGTCCTGGACCGGCCTCGATCCGCTGCCAGAGACGCTCGGCATGGCGCATTCCGACCTTGTCGATCCAGTGCGCACCCACCGCCACCGGTTGGTGGTGCACGAATACCCCCAACGGCCGATCGGGATCCAATTCGTCCCAGGCGGCAAGACGCTCGTCGTTCAGTTCTCCGCCCGGGTCGTCGGGCCAACACGAATCCAGCAGCAGGAACTGCCAGCCGCCGGCTTCAAGCCGCGGTCCGGACTCGAACCCGGCCTGCCCGAATGGCTTGAGCATGACATCGGGATCGTCGTGATTGCCGGGAATCCACCAGACCCGGATGCCGAAGCCGGAAGCCCAATCAATCAGGCGCCGATAGCTTTCGATCGAGGCATCCTCGGACAGGTCGCCGGTCAGTACCAGCACATCCGGATCGAAGGCCCGGATTACCGCAGTCAGCTGCTGCAAGTTGGTATCGGCGTTCTGGCCGCGATAGTCGGCGCCCGGCGTCGCGGCGAGGTGACAGTCGGACACCTGGACCAGCGACAGGCTCAATCGCCAGCTCCCATCCGCGCCAGCCGGATCCGGGCACGCTCGTGGTCAGGGTGCAGCGGGCCGGCCTCGAGCACGGTCCGGTAATGCCGTTCAGCCTCGTCGAGGCGACCCAGACGGCGCAGCGCTTCAGCATGCCAGTAATGGGCGCTGACCCGGGGCAGGATTTCCAGCGCCCGCTCAAAGCGCTCGGCGGCCTGTTCACGTCGACGCAGCGTCACGTCGACCCAACCCCACCAGAAATCTGCGTGCGGCACGGTCACACCCTGCCCTTCGAGACGTTCAAGGATACGTTGGCCGTATTCGTAATGCCGATTGGACAGATCCAGTTCAGCCTGATGCAGCTGCAACTGCGGGCTGTCATCCAGCAAACGTCGGGCGCGGAGCCCGGCGCGGTAGGCCTCGAGCAGGTCACCGGCATCCAGCCGGCGGCGCGATTCGGCCTGTTCGATCAAGCCCTCGCGGCGCGCAGCGAACGTTGCCAGCCACGGCACGGTCCTGCCCACCGCGGTGGCCGCACCTGTTACGACAAGATCGCGGGCGCGGATGACCAGCGCCGAATCCGGATGCCGGGCACGAAGCCTCGTCAGCAGACCGTCCCAGCTGGAAGCGCCGTAGCCGGATGCGTCCAGCAGCCGGCGTAACTGCTTGTCGCAGTCGGGCATGATGCAAGCGGTCGCCACCAGCAGATTGTAGAGCGGCGCATTGGCCTGCAGCCGGAAGTCGCGGTAGCGCTGCGCCAGCGGATCCCCTTGCCGATCAGGAGCCAGCACCAGCCGATCGCGCTCCAGCCAGATATGACTTGCGGCCGGACATTGCACCAGTCCCCAGGCCATCGCAGCGGCAAGTTGCGCAAGATCATCGACCCTGGCGAGCAGACCTTCGCTCAGCCAGACCGTACCTCCCGGCAGGCAGCCGGCGTCGGCATCGGCCGCCTGCGTGACCCGAATCGAGTGGCGATACGGATCGACCGATCCGACCTCGAGCTGTCGCAACACCTGTTCCAGTCCGGCAGCCACCGGCTCGGAAAGATCGATCCGCCCGCCGTGGGCCAGTTCAAAGCGCGGCATGAACCCGGTTTCCACTTCGGCCTGCTGATCCTCGGGCAGCGCCGCCGAATCCTGCAGGCGCGCATCGCCACTGCAGGCCATGGAGAAGCCCAGCAGCGAGCCGATGATCAAGGTGGCTGCGGTGCGAACCGCGATTGCTGACCCGGCTGAGCTAGGCTGCATGGACGTGTTCCAATTCGAGGCTGTGCATGATTCCCGGTCCTGTTCGTCGATTTCTGGAGCGCCGTCGCTTCCCATCGCCGCTGTGGATGGCCGGCGTATCAATCCATTTCTGCCGGATCCGATTCCATTCATCGATGAGTTGCTGCTGATCGCAACTGTCGCCCTCGGCGCCTGGCGCAAACCGCGACCCGAGAACACGACCGAGTCCTCATGAGTCCGATACGCCGGGAACGTTGCCGACCCGGACCCGATCACCCAGGGCGACGCCAAGCCGCTCCATCTCGCCTGCGTTGACTTCCAGCACGTACCGGGCCGGTTTGCCCGACGGGTAACTCGGACAGTTGCGGGTCCGACACGGTGGCGTGTTCAGCGACCAGCCAACGATGCTCCAGTCCGGGCCGATATACACGATATCCAGTGGAATCCGGGTGTTGAGCATCCAGAACGCGCGCGGAGCCGCTGACGGCCAGATGAACAACATGCCGGTATCGGCCGCCAGCTCGTCCCGGAACATCAGGCCGCGGACGCGGCTGTCATGATCGTCAGCGATCTCGACCCGATAGCGTTGGCCAGCCACTTCGGCCCAGGGTTGATCGGCATCGCAGGCACCGACCATCAACACCAGGGCGAACAGCAGAGCAAGTCGGAATCGGATCGTGATCATCGAAAATTCCAGTGTACTGTCTGGTATGAGACTCAATGGTAGCCGGGTTCAGGTCGCTGCAAGGAGGCGGCGCGATCCTGAAAATGGCCAGACTCAATCCGGGCGCACCAGACTCAGGAACACCAGTCGGTAGCGGTTGGCCTGATCGGCCGGCCGCACCCGCATCGAGACCAGTTGCCAGTCGCACGGACGCCACTCGGGAAACCGGGTGTCGCCCTCGGGCG
>Ga0210039_1004084_pt1 | contig 10814 bp, 9 predicted proteins | sample CryGeyCG2114_250_3_FD_185460 | JGI IMG/M metagenome (GOLD analysis project Ga0210039, IMG submission 185460) | Groundwater microbial communities from aquifer - Crystal Geyser CG17_big_fil_post_rev_8/21/14_2.50 (SPAdes) (version 2) | ecosystem: Environmental > Aquatic > Deep subsurface >... | reverse complement strand
ACATTGGCAAGAGGCCTGGCCAACATTTTGCCAACTGTGCATGAGTCTTCAACCCTAGAAGAAGGTCAACAGTCTTCAACCCAACTAGGTCAAAAGTCTTCAAGCCAAGAAGGTCAAAAGCCTCGCCCTGCCTTTGTAACGCTGCCATTGGGTGCTAGCGAAGAGATGCTGGTCGGCACCTTGAATCTGCAACAGGTTCTGGACCAGAAACAACTGGTCTTTCAGGCGGGCCTATTGTCCAAGGCTGATCAAGGTATTCTTTATGTCGACGAAGTGAACCTGTTACCGGACAACTTGGTTGATCTTTTACTCGATGTTGCTGCCAGCGGCGTTAATGTCGTTGAGCGTGACGGCATCAGTCAGGAACACCGAGCACAGTTCCTGTTGTTGGGCACAATGAATCCTGACGAAGGTGAATTAAGACCACAGCTATTGGATCGATTTGGTCTTTTTGTGTCGCTCACCAATAATCTAAACGTCCAAGACCGTATTGAGATTGTTAAACTGAGAGAAGCTTTTGACCGGGATCCGCTCGCGTTTAATGCTCAATACAGCGATAAAGAACATGCTCTGCGTAACCAAATTGCCCAGGCTCGAGCCGCGCTTCCGCATATTGTTTGTGGAGATGATCTACGCACACGCATTGCGCAACGCTGCCATGATGCAAATGTTGATGGTCTGCGCGCCGATATCGTTTGGTACAAAGCGGCTTCTGCGCATTGTGCGCTTGAGGGCAGGCAAGTGGTGACACAGCAAGACATCGATGCGGTGGAAGACTTGGTGCTCAGCCACCGGCGCAAGCCTTCACAGACGCCACCCTCGACGCCGCCGGCATCCCCCTATTCGCGTCCTGCCCCCCGTGAAAATCAGTCTGAAGCTCAGTCCTCTGTTGGCGATTGGGGAAAGATGGAGCCCGTACAGCAAGCTACTTGCGAGCAAGCTGAGCTTCGCTTGCCGCCTATGACGCAGGCTGATCATCCCAATCAAAGTTTACGCGTTATCAGCCAATCATTCATGAGTCGATTAAAAGGCTCAGGCTCAAAAGGGTCTAAAGCGAGTGCTATCGAAAGCCAGAAAGTAGACTGGTTCGGCACCTTTGTCCGTCATGCCGGGCAGTGGCCAGTTAAACACTTCAAATATAAAAAAGCGCGTTCCGGTCAGATTGTTTTGAACCTTGTGCTTCTCGACACCTCTGCTTCGGTTTTACGCAACCAACTGTTTGGAAAAGCCAAGGCAGTTGTGCTGGGTATTGCAGAGCAAGCTTATGTGCATCGTGAACGGCTCACCGTACTGGGCTTTGGCAACCAATCTGTTAACACTTTGCTGCCTCAACGGCGAGCGCCAAAGGAACTGAAATCGCTGTTAGATGCCATTCCAGCGTCAGGTGGAACACCTATGCGCGAAATGCTCCGACATGCATTGGATTATCAAAAACAACAACTTCGACGCATGCCTGAGCTTAAGCTTCGTACATTTCTGATTAGCGATGGCAGAAGCTCCCAATCCTTTCAGGACTTGACGCTGATGGGGGAGGTGACGGTTATTGATATGGAAGATGCCATCGTCAAACGCGGAAAAGCAAAAGCGCTCGCCCAGACCTTGCGAGCGAACTATTTTGCGTTCCCGCAATTGGCCAGTGTTCATGGGTATACGTAGGGGTAATTGATATGAGTGAAGACAAGCATAAAGCAAGAATGGCCAAGAAAAAATCCGTGATCGACGCCAAAATCGCTAAAGCCACAGAGGAGCGAGGTGTTCTGATTCTGTTAAAAGGGAACGGCAAGGGTAAAAGCAGCTCGGCCTTTGGCACGATGGCGCGCTCGGCTGGCCATGGAAAGCGCTGTGCCGTGATTCAATTTATTAAAGGTCGTTCTGAGACGGGAGAGTATACGTTTTTCAAAGACCACCCATTAATCGAATGGCATGTCATGGGGCATGGCTTTACTTGGGAAACGCAAGACAAAGCGCAGGATATTCAGTCTGCCAGACAAGCCTGGCAACTCGCCGAGAAATTACTTGCTAATCCTGAGCTTGATCTGGTGATTTTTGACGAGCTTAGTTACATGCTCAAGTACAATTATTTGGAAACTGCGCCGATCGTTGAGGCCTTACGCAGCCGCCCTCAACATCAAAACGTGATAATTACAGGCAGATCCATGGCTCTCCCGATACAAAATATCGCGGATACGATCTCTAGCGTTCAAGATGAGCGTCATGCCTTTCGCTTAGGAGTGAAGGCACAAAAAGGAATTGAATTCTAGTGAATGCATCCTGTCCCGCACTGTTTCTAACCGCGCCTGCCTCCGGTCAAGGTAAAACAACCTTAACCGCAGCGCTAGCACGCCTGTTAAGGCGACAGGGTAAAGTCGTTCGTGTGTTCAAAACCGGGCCTGACTATCTTGATCCACAAATATTGCAACAAGCCTCCGGACAAGCGGTAGAGCAGCTGGATATGTGGATGGCCGGTGAAGCCTATTGTCAGAATAAACTCTATGAAGCCGCCAAACTTGCCGACCTTATCTTGATTGAGGGGGTGATGGGCATGTTTGATGGCACTCCTTCAAGCGCGGATTTGGCTGCTCGCTTTAAACTGCCTATGGTTATTGTGATGGACGTCAAAGGTATGGCGCAAACGGCGGCGGTGGTGGTCGCCGGACTCGCCAATTATCGGCAGGATGTTCAGGTCATTGGCATGATCGCTAATCATTGCAGCACCGAACGTCATCGAGAGTTAATCGAAGCGGCACTACCTGAAAACATTCCACTTCTATTCAGCTTCAAGCGTGATGAGCAATTAGCCTTGCCGGAAAGGCATCTGGGCCTGGTGCAGGCTAACGAAGTGGAGGCTGTCTTAGAGGAACGCTTTGAAGCCGGTGCAGACTATCTGGAAGCAATGGGCGCTCTGGAAGCCCTGGCAGCGTTGCCGGAAGTGAGCTTTGATGCGGCCGATGTTCCTGAGATATCAGCGCATTTAAGCGGCTTAAAAGTGGGGGTGGCGAAAGATACTGCCTTCAGTTTTATCTACGAGGCCAATTTAGCGTTGCTACGCCAAATGGGGGCTGAGATCCATTTCTTTTCACCCTTGATCGATACTTCACTACCTGAAGTCGATGCGCTCTGGTTGCCGGGCGGGTATCCTGAATTGCATGCGCAGCGGCTTTCAGAAAACAAGGCCTTATTGCTAGATATCAAAAACTTTTATGCTGCTGGCAAAGCCATACTCGCCGAATGCGGCGGGCTTTTATATTGCTTGCAAAGCTTGACCGATCTGGATGACCATACCTATCCCATGGCCGGTTTACTTGCGGGCTATGGAGCCATGCGCGGCAAGCGAGGCTGCCAGGGCATGCAAACCGCAAGACTGCCTGAAGGAAATGTTCGCGCGCACGCACATCATCGTTCTCGGAGTCATGGAACGCCTGAGCCGATTGCCTACGGAGAAAGGCAGCGTCATCCAGCCCCGGGAGAGGCGATTTATCGCCACAAGGGCTTAACCGCGACTTATCTGCATTTATTTTTTCCTTCAAACCCGAAGGCCATTGCGCAATTATTTAAACCGATGGGGAGTGAGCTTTGAGCACATCTATTGCTTTACTTGGACTTGGCTTTAGCCTGGGGTTCATGCATGCCCTCGATGCCGATCACGTCATGGCAGTGTCATCGTTAAACAATAAGCGGCCCGGACTGTCGAGAATGTTACGTTTTTGTGCTAATTGGGCGCTCGGCCATGGCGGCATTCTGTTATTCAGCGGTCTGCTGCTCTTCGGCCTGGGTTGGCATCTACCCCCGTCGTTACAGCAGGCAGCAGAGATTTCGGTGGGTATTATGCTGATTGCGCTGGGGCTATGGTGTTTCTGGCAATTTAAACATCAAAATATTACCTTGGAGCGACACGCTCATGATGATGTCGATCATGTCCATTTGCATGTGCTCGGAGATGTCACAGAGCAAGGCCACGGGCAGCAATCAGCGAACCAGAAAATAAAGCGTAATGAGGGACATGCGCCGGTGATGGTTGGCGTTCTGCATGGACTGGCTGGCAGTGCCCCGGCGTTGGCCTTAGTCCCGGCTACCTCACAAGGCAACTATGTGCTTGCCCTGGGTTATCTGTTGGTGTTCTCGGTGGGGGTGATGATTTCAATGTTGTTTTTCGGCTTGGGCTTGGGGTCGATACAAGACTTCTTGCAACGACATTATGCAAAGCTTTTTCAAGTACAGCGATACTTGATTGCCAGTGCGTCAGTGTTGCTTGGCGCATTCTGGCTAAGTCAGACAGTCTAGCTAAGGGCAAAAGCATGTGGCCAGAAAGTAACGAACAAGTCATTACACTAAAAACCGGGCTTACCACGGGTACCTGTGCAACCGCCTGTTGCATGGCGGCCGCGCAAGGGCTGTTGGCAAACAAGTTTCCTGAGGCGGTTGATGTACAGTTACCGAAGGGCAAAATTGTAAGGCTGCAGATTGAAAGTTATGAGACGCTGAACGAGGGCCGGTGTATTCGTGCATCCACGATTAAAGACGCCGGTGACGATCCTGATGTAACGCACGGCGCGACCGTGTTTGTGGAATTATCCTTGAGCGACGTTCCATTAAAAGAAGTTGAAGGTTCTTCAGATGTAGCTGAAGACTCTCTAGGTAAAGTTGAAGCCCCTTCATATGTAGTTGAAGACTCTCCAGATATTATCTTCAAATCTGCTCGTGGCGTGGGTACGGTCACTCGCGAAGGGCTTGTGCTGCCGGTGGGTGAACCAGCCATAAATCCTGTTCCCAGACGCATGATGTCGGAACACTTGCGAAAATCGGCGCTAACTTATCGTTACCAAGGCGGCTTCGAGGTCGCGATAGGCATTGAGAATGGCGAGAATATAGCCTTAAAAACAATGAATCCAAGGCTGGGAATAGTGGGCGGCCTATCTATTCTCGGCACAACCGGCATCGTCCGCCCTTACTCGTGTTCAGCCTACATTGCTTCCATTCATCAGGGAATAGATGTCGCGCGTGCCAATGGCATCTCGCACATCGCCGCAACCACAGGAAGCACTAGTGAAGCGGCTATCAAGGCGCACTATCATTTGCACGATATGGCATTAATTGAAATGGGTGATTTTGTCGGGGCGGTGCTTAAGCACTTGCGCCACCGCCCGATCAAACGTGTCAGCCTTTGTGGTGGCTTTGGCAAAATGACCAAGTTGGCGAATGGGCATATGGATCTCAATAGCCGAGCGTCTGCCATCGACTTTGAACAGTTGGCCAATTGGGCGCAGGAGTGCGGTGCATCACCCACTCTTCAGAGCGAGATTCGTTCCGCCAACACCAGCATGCAAGCACTCTCTCTTTGCCAGCAACAGCAAATCGAACTTGGCACGGTGGTGTGTCAAAAGGCCTTAAAACAAGCACGCCAAGTCCTGAGCAAACTTCCCTTGTCTGAGCTGTCGCTGGAAGTCTGGGTGGTAGATCGCCAGGGCCATTTTGTAGGTTCAGCCATCGAGGCGCTCAGATGAGAATACTGGTACTGGGTGGCACCGCTGATGCGCGACACATAACCACGCTGATTCACCATGATGGCCTATTGCAGCCTAATCGAGATGAGCTTATTTACAGTGTCGCGGGTTTGGTGCGTATGCCGGATGTGCCTTGTGCCGTCATTTCGGGTGGGTTTCGACAATTTGGAGGCTTGGCCACTTACCTTAAGGAAAACCGAATTGATATGTTGCTGGATATTACCCATCCCTTTGCCGCGCAAATGAGCACGCAAGCCGTTTCAGCGGCGAAGGCCATGCAGATTCCCTGTTGGCGTTTTCATCGGCCTGCCTGGCGTCAACAAGCGGCTGATCGATGGACGCGTTTTCAAAGCTGGTCGTCGCTCATTCGCGACGCGCAAAGTTTCAAATCACTGCTATTGACCGTTGGGCAAATTTCGCAAACCCAGTTAAATGAATTATTAAACACACGAGCAGACATTAAGCCAGACTCGATTCTGCTCCGGACGGCAGCGCCCGCGCGTATTGAGCTGCCAAAGCAGTGGCACTGGATTAAAGCGATCGGACCCTTTACGCTGGCGGATGAGCTTGCCTTGTTTCAGCAGTACAATATCGATCTTCTCATCACGAAGAACAGCGGCGGCGAATCGACCGAGGCAAAACTAGCGGCTGCACGCACCTTGGATATTCCGGTGTTTATGCTCGAACGCCCGACGTTAGCGCAAGCTGATCGGCAGTTTAGTACGCTAGAAAGTTTTATGCAGGCGCTGCGTGATGAGGTCATTAACACGCGACTCACCACGGTCCAAGGAAAGCCTTATGCCGTTTGAATATGAGATCGATCCCGTCAGGATCGAGCAAGAGAGCTTTCGTCAGATTCGTGCCTTATGCGACTTGTCCTGTTTTTCTCATGAAGAAGCACAAGTTGCCATGCGTATTGTGCACAGTTTGGGCATGCCTCAGCTCGCCGGACAAGTGCGTTTCAGTGATCAAGCATGTCAGGCTGGGATAGACGCCTTGAAAGGGGGCTGCGATATTTTGTGTGATGTAGAAATGGTCAAACAAGGCGTCACCAAGCGGATGATAGAGCGTGCCCCGCTGTGTTTTCTGAATCATGAAAATACGGCTTGTCGAGCCAAGTCTCTCGGCGAAACACGCTCCATGGCAGCGCTCGAACAATGGCGGCCATACTTGAAAAACAGTGTGGTGTTGATTGGTAACGCGCCCACCGCTTTGTTTCGTTTGCTGGAAATGTTGCAACAAGGTGCCGACAAACCCGCTTTGGTGGTGGGCATGCCGGTCGGTTTTGTCGGTGCTGCTGAATCCAAAGCAGCGCTTTGGGCAGAACATCAACGGCTAGGGCTTGAGTGCATTACCTTGTTGGGCCGGGAAGGCGGCAGTGCTGTTACCGCCGCGACCTGTAATGCCTTATTGCGTTGTATTCGCGGGGAGTACTACTGATGCCTTTACACGTGATTGGTCTAGGCGTATCCGCACGGGCATTGCTGGATGAGCGCGCGTTGAGTGCCTTACAGGCAGCCGATCTGGTGATCGGCTCTGAAAGACAGTTAGACACGGTGCGAGCGTGGTTAAATACCGGGGGATTAAAGGCATCGCAACAGGTCGAGGTATTACCTAAACTGGCCGAGCTGCAGCCACGTTTAGCACCCGCTCTGAACCCTGAAGGGCTTAGTATTGCGCTGCTCGCTTCAGGCGATCCGCTGTTCTATGGCATTGGTAAATGGCTTGCGCGGACGTTCGAACAAGCGACAGCGATTCATTTCTATCCTGCCGTGTCCAGTATTCAAGTCGCGTGTCATCGCATGGCTTGGGCGTTGCAGGATGTGAGTGTGATCAGTCTGCACGGTAGGCCTGCCGACAAATTAAAGACTGTTTTGCGAACAGGCCGAAAGCTGCTGATACTCACTGACGCCAATAGCACCCCCCAGGTGTTAGCAAGTCTTTGCGTTGAAAGCGGCTTTGGTGATTCTGTGCTGACCGTCTGTGAAACGCTGGGTTATCCAGAAGAAACCATCCGTCGGTTTAAGGCGATCGATCTAGTGCAGTCAGAAGCCAGTGCCATCTGTTTTCATGCACTCAATATCTGTGCTCTTGAGGTGAATGGGGACGGCGCGTATTTACCTCGCTTTCCGGGTATCGAAGATCATCACTTCGTGACGGATCGGGATGATGGCAAAGGCATGCTGACTAAGCGCGAAGTACGGCTAAGCGTTCTTTCCATGCTGCAACCATCCCCCGGTGATGTCATTTGGGACGTCGGGGCGGGATGCGGGGGTGTCGCCGTGGAGCTAGGCTATTGGACGCCTGAGGCTGACATTTACGCCATCGAAGATCATTCAGAGCGACTACGTTGTCTGCACGCCAATCAAGAGCGATTTGGCCTCAGCAGCAATCTAAACATCGTGTCCGCGCGCGCCCCCCAGGCGTTCGAGTCCTTGCCTGCACCGAATAAAGTGTTCATCGGTGGCAGTGGGGGGGCGCTTGATAGCATTCTCTCAGATAGCTGGCAAGCTCTGCCCCGGGGTGGCGTGCTCGTGGCTTCCGCCGTGACAGAAAGTACCCGGTGCACGCTCCATGCCTTTTACCAAAGCCGGCTGACAGCAGATGACTGTCAGTATGAAACCAGTGAGGTGGCGGTTAGTCGCGGTGAAACGCTCGCAGGCGAACTGCTGTATCGGCCGAATTTACCCGTACGCTTATTCAAATTTACCAAACGCAGCCTTGAGAAAAAGGGCGAGCGTCTTGCCGTTGAGGCCGTTGAAAGTGCAGGTGATAATACAGTAAAAGGTAAACTGATTGGCGTCGGTGTCGGACCGGGCGATCCTGAACTGTTAACGATGAAGGCACATGGCCTCATTAAACGTGCCGAGTGCATCAGTTACCTGATCGGCCCTAGCGGTCAGTCCCAGGCGAAACAGATCGCACGCTTCGCTGTCAGTCAGAGAGCTAACGAAGCCGGCGAGATTGCCATCAGCATGCCGATGTCGACTGACCGCACCCAGGCGAATGCCGCGTATGACGAAGGCGCCAGACGCATCCGGGAGCAACTTGATACCGGTAAAGATGTTGTTTTTCTGTGTGAAGGCGATCCCTTATTTTTCGGCTCGTTCGCGTATTTACTCGAGCGTTTACAACTCGAGTATAACTGCCAAGTAGTGCCCGGTATTTCTTCCGTTCATGCAGCGGCGGCCACCTTAGTGCAGCCACTGACCTTGTTGCGCGACTCCTTTGCCGTGGTCAGTGGCCGTCACACGGATGCGCAGATCATTCAAGCCCTGAAGTCGCATGATGCCGTTGTCATCATGAAGGCGGGTCAGTCCCGGCCTCGCATTCTGAACTTATTACGTGGAGCAGGTCGCCTCGAAGATGCGCATTATCTGGAAAATATCGGCCGGGCGGATCAACAAATTGTGGCAAACGTCACTGAGCTTGAGCCCCAAACCGGGCCTTATTTTTCACTGTTTGTGGTCTTGCCCTCATCTCGGAGACCCGCGTGATTCGTATTGTGGCGCTAACCGAAACCGGGCATCGATTGGCTGAGCGCCTGGCTTGTCTGTTGGAGCTCCAGTTGAGAAAACAGTTGAAGCTTCAGTTGGAAAACCAGGAAGCTGTGCCCGAAACGTTTGATCAAGTGCAGCTTATGTTTAAACCTAAAGCCTTTGCCTCGGAAGTGCAGTCGGCTTTTCAACGTGGCGATACGCTGGTATTTATCTGTGCCATGGGCATCGTTTTTCGCACACTCGCACCGGTACTGCATGACAAGAAAACCGATCCTCCCGTAGTGGTGTTGGATGAAAGAGGTCAATTTGTTATTCCTGTTTTATCCGGTCATGAAGGCGGTGCCAATGAACTGGCGCGTAAGCTCGCCCAGCTGCTGGGAGCACAGCTTGTGTTGACGACAGCTAATGCGTATCTCAAGCCTGTTTATACCGTCGGTATGGGCTGTGAGCGTCATTGTCCTGAATCGGAGCTGAGAAAACTCCTGGATCAATGCCTGGCACAGGCGAAGTTGTCGATTGAACAGATTGAAAGCGTGTCTAGCATCGACCTCAAGGCCGACGAAGTCGGTTTGATCGGTTTGGCAAAAACACTCGATAAGCCGTTCTTAACTTGGCAGCCCGATCAGTTAAGAACGGTTGAAGATCAATTAAGTACACGCTCAGACTATGTGTATAACACCGTGGGCGTATATGGCGTCGCTGAATCAGCCGCGCTATATGCCGCACAAAATAACAGGGGTGAACAGGCTGAGCTGCTGTTGACCAAACAAAAAACGCAAAAAGCTACTTGTGCCATTGCCCGCAGTTATCTCATTAGCGTGCATGAGCATAGTGAAGCAGCAAACCAAAACCAGGAACAGACATGAGTCGTTTATTTGTTGTAGGCACCGGTCCAGGAAGCAGAGAATTAGTCGTACCCAGGGCGATTGACGCCATTCAGGCAAGCAGTGACCTGGTCGCTTATGGCTTGTATCTGGATCTTTTGGCTGAGTTATGTCAAGGCAAACATCGCCACGAGTTACCACTGGGTGAAGAAATTGCCCGTGCGCGCCTGGCGTTAGATTTAGCCGCAAGTGGCAAAACCACGGCCTTGATATCCAGCGGAGACATCGGCATTTACGCCATGGCAACACTGGTATTTGAGTTGTTGGACCAGCAACTTCAAGGTAAAGAGAGCCACCCTGAATGGTTGGACGTCGAGATAGAAGTGATCCCCGGCATATCGGCCATGCAAGCTGGCTCTAGCCGGATAGGGGCGATTTTGGGCCATGATTTCTGTACTATTTCGCTATCTGATTTGCTGACACCCTGGCAAACCATTGAAAAGCGTATTCAGAGTGCGGGCACGGGAGACTTTGTCGTCTCCTTTTACAACCCGGTCTCCAGAAAGAGAAATTGGCAGCTCAATCGCGCCCGCGATATTTTGCTCGAATACCGGCCCGCGCACACGCCGGTATTACTTGGCCGGCAGCTGACACGGGAAGATGAATCGCTGACGATTACCACCCTGGCCGAGCTTGATGCCAAAGACGTCGATATGTTTACGCTGGTCAGTGTCGGGAACAGTGAATCCCGGCATATCGTCAATCATCAAAATATTAACGGTACACGAGAGTGGATCTATACACCGAGGGGTTACCAGAAAAAGTTATGACCGTTTACTTTATTGGCGCCGGCCCCGGCGACCCGGAATTAATGACATTGAAAGGCCAGCGTATCTTGGAATGTTGCCCTGTTGTGTTATACGCAGGCTCGCTCATTCCGCGCGAAGTACTGGCCTCTGTCGAGCACTCCGCTGAGCGAATTGTTGATA
>Ga0210039_1004067_pt1 | contig 10849 bp, 13 predicted proteins | sample CryGeyCG2114_250_3_FD_185460 | JGI IMG/M metagenome (GOLD analysis project Ga0210039, IMG submission 185460) | Groundwater microbial communities from aquifer - Crystal Geyser CG17_big_fil_post_rev_8/21/14_2.50 (SPAdes) (version 2) | ecosystem: Environmental > Aquatic > Deep subsurface >... | reverse complement strand
CCGTCTTTCACAGCGAGCACCGCACCGAACGCGGATTCTATTACAAGCACCGTGCCGCAAAACATCTGCGACCGGCTCGCTTTCCTCTTTGCTTCCGCAAGGTTTTTTGCTTCAATCGATGCGCCGTTGCGCATTGAAGCCGCATCTTGCAGCTCAAAAATCGTATATTTCATGTTCATTCCTCCGTTTGTTTGCGCCGAGCGGATGCCCGGCGATCATTGCGGCGTCCTCATAATTCAGGACGCCGGGTTGGTCGATTAGGATTGCCCGCGCCGGCGTTTGAAAAGGACGCTATGGCCGTCCTCACGTCTCAGGGTGCGGCCGTCTGCATTTACGATTGCATATGCCATGCACGGGTATTTTGCACTTGAGCAATCCGAACGCCAGTCGCAGGCGCGGCAGATGTTGCTGTCGTCTCGTGGCTTCGCTTCGGCCTTCAATACCGCATAATATCCGGGTGGGGCGTCATTCTGGTTTAGTTTGTTCTTCATACGTCATTCCTGGTAGTGTTTGCGCCGGGCATACGCCTGGCGCTGTGGCTCAGAAGTTTTCGACAAGAACGCCGCCGTCGAACTCGATAACTGTTGCGTCGAAACGGTCTCGCAGCCACTCCAGCGCGGCTTCCTCGGCTTCGTCTTCGTCCGCGTCTTCGTCCGCTTCCCATCCGCTCTCCTTCGCTGCTTCTGCTGCGGTGTCATACTCTGTCCACGCGCAGCACAGCTCAATAACCTCCAACGCATAGCCCCGCCCATCAGGTGCGCCGTCTTCGAGATAGTCAAACAGCGCCTTCAGCCCGTTATACGAAAATTGATCGCCACGACCCGCCCGCTCGAATGCGGTGCGGAACGCTGAAAAGTTGATTGTCTGGTACATGATGTACTCCGGTTGCGTTGTGTGGAGCTATCACAACATGACACGCAACACTTGTCAAGGGTTTTTTGAGATATTCGCAAACTATTTACAAAACCGCTTGACAATCATGCGGTTGCGTGGTACTTTGGTTATGCGTTGCGGTGCTGCCGAGCGGCACAATGCGCAACGATCAAGCGCCGGGCATAGTAGATGATGCCTGCAACCCAGGTGATAGTCCCCGGCATCGAGTGCGGCAAGCAAGTTCCGTGCCAAGCCCGGTCAAGCAAAGACCATGCCAACACCTCGGCACACAGCCAGCAAGTAGGGCAGCCAGTCAGCCATCCAGTAGGGCGGGCAGTAGAGCAGGCAGGCCAACCCCGGGCATCCCTGCTCACGCTCTACAGATAGATCATAGATAGCAAAGAGTCTAAGGCGGCTACGCTGTGCGCGCTCAGATGAGCAAGAGCCAAGCTAAGACTAAGTCAGATCAGATCAGCTTAGAGCAGATAGCTAGATCAGATCAGATCAGGCTAGATCAGATCAGATAAGCCCTCGGTCTATATGTGTGCCCGTCAAAACGTTGTGCTGCCTCACTCTCGGCCAACCTGGCGCTGTCCTGCAGGTTCGTAGTGACCGCCTGCGCGGCCTGTTGTGGCCTGCCTGGTGACCCTACCGCCAGTCTGTTGGCTGCCTGGTTGTGGCCTGGTTGCTGCCCTGGGTGCGCCCTGGTTGCGGTCTGATCGAGGTCTGATTGCCGGGTTGCTGGCAATCGCAGCGTGGTTATGCGGTGATAACACTCAGCGCATCACGCATATCATCACGCGCAAAATGCCATTTTTCACCTGGGGATATACCGGACACAATCCGCACACTTGTAACGCCTGCATATCACGCGGTCAGCCAGGCAATCGTTCACTGCGCGCTTGGCAATGCCGGGTTATCGGGTGAGGCTTGGCAGCGGATCGAGGGGAGTTGACGCGGATAGGGGGGAGTCCGCAGCAATGATACCGGGGGGTGTCGTGGGCCGTGCAGCATCCTACTTCCGTGGCGCTCGCTGCGAGCGGCGGCAATTTCACGGCAGTTTCCGGCGAGACAAGGTTCAGCGTCGGGCAAATCGTGTTCCGTCAGGCCCCGTGCGGCTCACCATCGCGTGCGCGCGCGTGAATATCAGGAAGCTACTTCCCCACATATTGACGGCTGAGACTTTCCCCGATCCTGATAATTTGCCGACACGATGGCGCGAGCAACTGGTGGGCAGACGCTATTGCCGCACAAGCGAACCTGTGTTTCTTTGGTGAAGCGTTTCCCGCAGCCTACGTCGATCACGTAGCTCTCTGGGAATCCCTGGGCGCGGAACAATTCGCGGGGGGTCAACATGCGCAAGCCTATGTCGGCAATTTTGTAAGCTGAGCCGTTGGCGGTGATTGTGGCGGTCGGAGCGTCTGTGTCTGCGTTGTGCCCTGCGAGGGTAGCCAGCACCAGCGCGTGCTTTGTGCCGCTAGCTACTACAGTTCCAAGCGGTATTCCGATGCCTGGTGCGCGAGGGCGCTGCCCTTTTCCTTCGCCGTATCCTATTTCGACCAGGGTCGGCACCGCCAGCGCAAACGCGCCGCCTTTTGTTTGGATTGGCACGATGAACGGCTTAGCCGCGTCCAGTACAAACCGCTGGACGCCGTGCTTGATGCGGGCAATAGTCGTGTCAGCTAGCGGGCGCTTGCACCCGAAAGCGCGTGCTTCGTCGCGTGTTAGGAAAATTGACGGGCATGGCAATGACCAGTCAATGCAATCAGCCGCTGTGCGCCACGGCGCAAGGATGCCGGCACGCACCTCGGCGCTATCCGGGTTGCCGTGCGTTGGTGTAGGCCAGATGATCGGCAGTCCGTCGCGGCGTGCGATGAGGAAAAATCGCTTACGGATCGTGGGGACTCCGTAGTCGCATGCGCGCAACTCGCGCCACTGCACCTCATACCCTAGCGCCCGAAGTCTGGCCACCCATTGCGCGAAGGTCTGGCCCTTGCGCTTTTTGCAGGGCTTGCCGTTGACTAGCGGCCCCCAGGTGGCGAACTCCGGGACATTCTCAAGCATGATGACACGCGGGCGAACAGCAGCAGCCCATTTAACAACCGCCCACGCTAGCGAGCGGATTTTCGTGCTTAGCTGCACGCCGCTCTTTGCGCGGCTGAAATGCTTACAGTCTGGCGATGCCCACAGCAGCCCTACAGGCTGGCCACCGGTGGCCGCCACAGGGTCAACCGAGAATACATCGCCTATCACATGGCGAGTGCCAGGGTGATTGGCCGCGTGCATTGCCATCGCTTCGGCGTTGTGATCGACTGCTAGATCAACATCGCGCCCAATGGCCTGCGAAATCCCTGTGCTGGCACCGCCGCCGCCAGCAAATAGGTCTACAACGAGAGCATGGCACATTAAATTATCGTAAGCTGCCGTTTCAACAGAAACTTTTTCTTTGATCGCTTGATTGAGCGGCGTGGCTGTCATGGCTGTTCGCTTGGTAAGACGCCTCATAGTTTACGCTGGTTTGATGAGGAATGCAAGCTGGCGCTTGGGTGCTTGACAAAGCGATGCGCGCGCGCTACAGTATTGGCATGAAAACACAATTTGACGTTACAGAGATGGTAGGTGACCTTGTTTCGCGAGGTTGGAGCTATGCAGAGATTGCGCGTTCCGTAGGCGTGCAGCGAGCGCAGCCGCCCAGGTGGCACCGTGGCGAGCAAGAGCTATCGCTGAAAAATGGGCTAATGCTGATTGCGCTACGCGACTCGGTGCTTGCCGCCGAGCGTACAGCGGGCCGCAAGGCGCGCGCCGGTGCTTAAGGTTGCAGCGCTGTTTGTGCAGCATGGTGGCTGCTACTACGGATTGGATTATGTTGATCCGTGGCCGGAGCAACGGGACGCGAGGAAATATGACGGGCCGCTACCGGTTGTTGCGCATCCACCGTGCCAGCTTTGGGGTGCAATGGCCGCTGTCAACTATGCAAGGTGGGGCGGCGAGCACAACAGGCCAGGCAACGATGGCGGGTGCTTTGCGTCTGCGCTGAGCAGCGTAAGGCGCTTTGGTGGCGTACTTGAGCATCCGGCAAAAACGCGTGCGTGGGCGGCACACGGGCTATTGCGTCCGCAGCTTGGCCGATGGCTATACGATGGCGATGGCGGATGGGTGTGCGAGGTGTGGCAAAGCGCATACGGGCACAAGGCAAACAAAGCGACATGGCTGTACTACTGTGGGATCGATGAGCCGTGTGATATGCGATGGGTGAGGCCAAGTGGAACACATCAGATAGGCGGCCACGATCAGCGCGGCAAGGCGGCTAACAAGCCGACGTTAGGCAAAAGGGAGGCTAACGCTACGCCTGTTGAGTTCCGGGATGAACTGCTGCGCATGGCTCGCAAGGCTCGGGCTGGAGAGCAGGCATGAGGGTTGAAAAGATAGGCGATGCCGAGCTTTACCTCGGTGACTGCCGGGACATCTTGCCGCAACTGCCGAAGGTGGACTCGGTGATAACCGATCCTCCGTACGGGATCAGCTACCTACCCTATCATCCCGGTGCAGCGCCAAGGGACAGAATCTTCGGCGACGATCAAGTGTTTGACCCATCCCCTGTACTGACCGTCGGCGCACAAACCACAATTTTGTGGGGGGCGAACAACTACGCATCATCCCTGCCGCGAGGCGGCTGGCTGTGTTGGGACAAGCGCGTGTCAGTAGCCGCCGACAAAATGATGGGGAGTCCTTTTGAGTTGGCATGGATCAATCACCAGTCGAGGTACAAGTTTGCAAGGATTCAACACGGCGGGGCAAAGAATGCGGACGGCGAAAAAATAGCGAGAGTCCACCCAACGCAGAAGCCCATTCGCCTGATGGAGTGGTGCATTGAGCAATCGAGAGGCGCGCGATCAATCCTTGACCCGTACATGGGCAGCGGAACGACCGGCGTTGCGGCGATGAACCTCGGGCACAAGTTCATCGGCGTCGAGATAGACCCAAGATATTTCGAGATTGCTTGCCGCCGAATCGAGGATGCGCAAAGGCAAGGCAGGCTGATCGGATAGCGCCGTTACCTACCGTTACGTAACGCGTTACTCCGTTACGATAACGCGTGACAGTAACGCACCGGTAGCTGCGGCGATGCTCGGGCGATGCTCGGGCGATGCTCGGGCGATGCTCGGGCGATGCCCCGGCGATGCCCCGGCGATGCTCAGGCGGTGCCCCGGCGATGCCCCGGCGATGCTCAGGCGATGCCCCGGCGATGCTCAGGCGGTGCTCGCCTTTTGCGCTACGGCATGGTTGACATTGGCTTGCTAACGCGCTAACGTAGCTAACGGTTAGCTAAAGCGAGGTTTGCATGAGCGGGTTTACGAAATTGTTTTCGTCGATAACAGACTCAACGATATGGCAAGAGCCAGACGCAACGCGGATAGTCTGGATCACCATGCTGGCTATGGCAGACCAGCGAGGGATTGTGAACGCATCGGTTCCTGGATTGGCATCGAGGGCGCGTGTTGAGTTGCAAGCGTGCATTGCCGCCTTGGAGCGGTTATCGTCGCCCGATGAGTGGAGCCGTACGAAAGACAACGATGGCAGGCGGATTGCTGAGGTAGACGGTGGATGGATATTACTCAACCACGGGAAATACCGGGCAGAGCGGTCGAAGATTGATCGGAACGAATATCAGCGCAAACTCATGGCTGAGCGTCGTGCGGCAGCCAAGTTAGCGACTGTTAGCAGAATTAGCCGCAGTGAGCCGGGGTTAGCCCAAGCAGAAGCAGAAGCAGAAGCAATAGAATCAAAAGAAATAGTGGCTTCGCCACGGATCGACGGACAAGCGGTAGAGGCATACAACCGAATCCTTGGTGACGCTTTGCCAAAGGTTACGCGGATGACCAGCACCAGGAAGTCAGCAATCAACGCACGGGTGCGGGACTTGGCTGAGCGATCACGGGTGGATTGGTGGGAGCAGTATTTCGAGGTGGTGAAGTCACGCGGGTTCTTGTTGGGGGAGAACGACCGAGGATGGCGAGCAGACTTCGACTGGTTACTGAAACCGGCGCACATGCAGAAGATTCTTGAGGGAGGATACTCCGGCACGGCAAAGAAGGCCGGCGGCTATGCGGTAGATGGAATCATGGGCAGATTCGTCTAGGAGGATGCCATGGACGTGAAATCGAATCGACGCGCCGTTGTGCAAGGGGTTCTGATGCTGTCGAACCTGAACCTGCGCTTTGGGCCGAACACGCAAGAGCGCTTTGCCGCTTTTACCGAGGCATGGCTGAATACTGTCCCGGATGGCATCGCCCCTGAGCGCCTGGAAGCGGCCTTCAGCACGTTGCGCCGAGAATGCGTGCAGTGGCCCGCCCCAAAGGATTTGATCGCCGCCCTGCCGCCAGAGATTAGCTTTGCGCAAGAATATCCGAAGGTCAGTGCGTCGGAGCGTGAACGGCTGTCAGATTGGTTGACTCAGATTGAAGCAAGAGGTTAGACTTGGGCATGGCAAAAAAGTCACCATTGCAGACGCTTGATCGCCTTGGGATTGATCCTATCGAATCGCTGGCGCGAATAGCAAGACAAGCCGAAGCCGAGGATGACAAACGATTGGCAGTCAAGTGCTACTCCGAATTGGCGCAATACATCGCGCCAAAGCTCAAGTCCGTTGAAGTCAGCGGGTTCGTCGATCACAACGTCATGATTACCAGCGAACAGCGGCAAACAAGGATCAGGGTACTGGCGGAAAGCATGGGGATGCAATTGATTGCTCCACCAGTTGACGCAGAAGAAACTACCATGTAGATTGCCACGCACGGCCCAAACAAAAAGGAACCACCATGGCAATGTCAAAAATCGAAGTTCTGCAACGCATCCAAACCCGCTATCCCGGCGAGGATGGCCGCGAGCTTTACAATATCTTCGCGGCTCTGATTGACGCTTCTGCGGCAGAAGCTGCCTCCGTTCGCGCAGATGTGAACGCCTACACGACCACATTGGCCGCCAAGCTGAACGCGGACGCCGGTGTTACCGACGTGAACTACGCGGCATCGGCCCTGTAAATGTCGAACATTCCAATCATCGCGGCCACAACGGCAGCCGTTGCAACGGCGGTGGAAGCCAACGCATCGTCATATCCTGTCGTGGCGTTTGCCGCGTCGGGATTGGCCGGTGCGGAAACCGTTACCATCAAGGTATCCGTAGCCGGTGGGCTGGCACAAGCCGTCAACACCGAGGGTGCCTCGGCTAATCTGACGGCAGCACTGCCGATGCAGTATCTGCCAGGCGGCGCACGTTACGCGATCACGAAAAGCGCAACCGTTGCCGCCAGCGGCGTAGATATGATCGTCGCTCGGCATTACTGATGCCGCTTCCTCCCGGCCTGCTGCTGAACGCTGCGACCGGCGAGGTTTTCGGCACGCCGACCGCTGCTGGAACCAGCACGTTCACGCTACGGGTTTCAGATTCCATCGGTACGTCGAGAGATATACCGGAAGAAATAACGATATTGCCGTACGTGGCAATGAGTATCGCAACAATCCCGGCACGAATAACCACGGACGTGGCGTTCAGCTACAACCCTGCGGTAGTAAACGGGCTGGCTCCCTACGTCTATACCCAAGGCGGTAATCTTCCGACCGGGTTGTCATTCACTCCCGCAACGGGAGTAATCAGCGGCACGCCAACCGTGACAAACGACTTCTCGATGAGCGCCACCGTCACCGACGCACTGGCACAACAATCCGTGCAGGCCGTTGTGATTCAGGTAAAGCCAGCGCCAACCGTATCCGGGAGTGTTCCACATGGAACCGTTGGTAAGCCGTTCACGACAACATTCTCCGTAAGCGGAGGCCACGCACCTGTTGTGGCAACACTGGATGTAGGCGCATTCCCCGTTGGCACGAATCTTGCAGGGCTTGTACTTGGCGGGACGCCGACGACGCCGGAAACGGCGAACTTCACGGTACGTGTTACTGACGATATTGGCGCGAGCACAACAACCGCCTTCAGCACGCTGATTGTGGCGGCACCATCGTTGACCGGGATACTGCCAGCGGCGCTTGTTAATGGGACGTACTCTGGCGGATACACGCTTTCGGGTGGTGAGGCGGCATTCACCTGGTCGCTACTTAGTGGCGTACTTCCGCCCGGGCTGAGCATAAACGCCAGCACCGGTGCGATAACGGGGACGCCGAGTGCGGTAGGGACGTTCACGCCGACAATCATGGTGGTGGATGCGCAATCGAACGTCGCGACCCGAAGCAATGCCATCATCATTTCGCCGGAGCTTATTTTCAGCGGGGCAGCGCCTGACGGCGGAATCGGGATTGCTTACAGCTTTGCCTATACGGTTGGCGGCGGGGTGCCCGGGTTGGTCGTGACACTGGACAGTGGCACACTGCCAGCCGGGCTAAACCTTTCCAGCACCGGCGTGCTAAGCGGAACGCCGACAACCACGGCGACCAGTAGCTTCACGATCCGCGTGACCGACGCCAACGGCAACACGAAAACCTTGGCGGATTCGGTGCAGGTGTTCGACGGCGCAACCTTGAGCGGCACATTGGCAGCAACTGGCACAACGACCGTGGCCTACAGCAGTGGGCTTTCAGCGGTCGGTGTTGCACCGATTGTGTGGAGCATCAGCGCGGGGACGTTGCCGGTTGGCTTGAGCATGAGCACCAGCACTGGTGTGATTAGCGGCACACCGACAACCGCCGCGACCAGCAATTTCACGGTGCGGATTGTCGATGCAGTAGCGAGTGAGGACAGTAGAGCGCAATCCATTGTGGTGGCCGCTTTCCCAACCCTATCCGGCACTTTGGCTAGCGCAACCCAGAATGCGGCCTACAGCAGTGGGTTGAGCCGATCAGGCGGGCATGGTACGGGAACATGGAGCATCAGTTCCGGGACGTTGCCAGTCGGGTTGTCGATCAACGCGGGAACCGGGGTTATCAGTGGCACACCGACAACGGTGCAAAGTTCGGCCATAACGATTGCCTACACCGATACCCAAGCGAATGTGGCGACCAAAGCACAGACGATCACTGTTGCTGCGGCCATCGGCCTGTCTGCAAACTATGCCCCGTCAGGCTATGTCGGGGACGCGTATTCATCGAGCGGGGCATCGGTGAGCGGCGGAACCGCGCCATTTTCGTTCAGCAAGATCGCGGGGTTGTTGCCACCAGGCGCGGTGCTATCGGCATCGACCGGTGCAATCTCCGTGAATCCCATCGCCACGGCAGGGGTTGGCAGCTTCACGATCCGCGTGACCGACGCGATTGCGCAGACGGCATCGGCATCGGATTCGATCAGTTTCTTTGCTTTGCCAAGCTGGACGCAGCCAACGCTGGATGTATCCAACGGCACGTCGCTTGCGGGCGCACTGACCGGTACGCTCGGGTCGGGTGCGCCATACACATTCGCCGGGACGCTTGGCTTCGGTCTGAGTTTGGCTTCGGGTGGGACATTCACCGGAACCGCCAATGACGCAGGCGCAGGTGCCGGTAGGGCAAGGACGTTCACGGTAACCAGTACAGATAGTAACGCTCGGGCAGGGTCTGGAAAGACGTTGACCATTACGTTTTACGATGCGGTCATAGCAACCTACACCGGATCGCTGAAGATGACACGCAACGTCGCGTTCAGCCAGTCGATTACCGCAACCAACGGCAAAGCACCTTTGGCGTACGCGGTTGCATCCGGGGCTTTGCCGACTGGCGTTAGCGTCAATTCCAGTACGGGAGCGGTAAGCGGCACACCAACAGCCGTTGCTGCGACATACAACGCGGCATTCAAGGCGACCGACGCGCTCGGTAGTGTTGGGACAACGGCCAGCAATGCCTTTGTCTTGGCCAATCAAATGGCACTGAGCGGAACGCTGGCCGAGGCTGTGGTCGGGTCTGTCTACAGCATCGGGCTATCGCTGAGCGGCGGCCATTCGGCGTTCACATGGAGTATCAGCGCAGGGGCATTGCCATCCGGGCTGAGCATAAACAGTAGCACCGGTGTGATTAGCGGAACACCGACGACTGCCGCGACCAGCAATTTCACGGTGCGCGTGGTTGATTCGAGCGGCCAGTCAATCGAAGCGGCAAAGTCCATCATCACGTACGCCGTCCCGTCGCTGAGCGGTACGCCATTGGATGGCACGATAGGCGCGGCGTACAGTAGCGGCTTGACGGCAAGTGGCGGCAAAGCGCCGTTGACATGGAGCATCAGTGTTGGCACGTTGCCAGCAGGCTTGAGCATAAACAGTAGCACCGGAGTAATCAGTGGCACGCCAACAACCGCCGCGACGAGCAACTTCACGGTGCGGGCAGTGGATGCTTTGGGGAGCGTTGGGACGCTGGCAACGAGCATGACGGTTTATGCAGCGGTGTCGCTGAGCGGTACATTGGCGAGCGCCACCGTTGGAGCGGCGTACAGCAGCGGTCTGGCAGCAAGTGGCGGTAAAGCGCCGTTGGTGTGGAGTATCAGCGCAGGGGCATTGCCTTCTGGGTTGTCGATCAATTCCAGCACCGGAGTAATCAGCGGCACACCAACAGCAGGGGGAACCAGTAATGTCACGGTGCGGGCGGTTGACGCGCTGAGCAGTGTGGCAACCAGCACGCAATCCATTGTGGTGACTGCCGAACATTCTGTGTCGGCAGGTGACATATTCAAATCCGTGTTTGGGGCCACGCCAAAGGCCAGTGGAACCTCGACAGCAACCGTTACTGGCGGCGTTGGGCCATTCACCTACGCATGGGCCTTTGTTGCTGGTGGCGTCGGGATTACCTTGACCAACGCGACAACCACCACGGTCACAGCAGCCCGCACAGATTCGGGCTTCGGCATTGATTGGGGGACATTGCGTTGCAGTGTCACCGATACCGGAAACGGGAATCTTGTACGGTTCAAGGACGTGGATGTAACACTTGAGAACGGCCAGTAACATCACTACCAGCGAGGTATATCATGAACACAATCATCATTATCGTAGCAATAGCGGTCGTCG